>Ga0335078_10001066_pt1 | contig 41742 bp, 32 predicted proteins | sample Lox_Sample_32_FD_206711 | JGI IMG/M metagenome (GOLD analysis project Ga0335078, IMG submission 206711) | Soil microbial communities from Loxahatchee National Wildlife Refuge, Florida, United States - Lox_Sample_3.2 | ecosystem: Environmental > Terrestrial > Soil > Wetlands | place: USA...
TTGTGGTTTATCTCAACCATGTAAGCGCGATTTTTGATGATTGCGTCGTATGTCGCATCGTTGCAGCCCCTGTAGCTCACCGCAGCGAAGCCCATGAGCGCAGGCAAGACGATCCCGATGGGAAACAGCTTGACGAGATGGTCGGCCAAATCTTTCCAGGGCAAGACGGCCGCAACTTGGCGCAATGGCCTGCGGAGAACGGCGTAAGTGAAGGTTCCCACTCCCAGGCAGAGGCAGGCATCCAGGAAGTAAGAAACGATCAGATAGCGCTCATTTGTCATTTCTTGGTTTAAGCGTCGCAACCAGGATCGTAATCAGCACGAGGAAAATGGCGAGCGCCCCAAATAGCGTCATGAAGACGTCGCCCAATCTTGCGGCGATTGCCCAGACATACTCGAGCGGACGAGCGCCCGGTTTAAGGTCCAAAGTTGAGGAAACTGCCTGGCCCATAGCGCCCAGGAAGAGAAGGAGGAAAATGGATCGCAGATAGAAGGTTGTCCCGCTCGGCACCGCGATCGTGACGGATAGGAGCTTTTCCAAGCCGGGCTCAATCAGTCGGTAGATGAGGAACGCAAAGAGGATTGCGAGGAGCATCGCAGCGAGGAGTGCATAATCGGCCGGCAGCATTGCATCCTCCTAAATCCGGGTCAAGGAACTCCGGCGCTTCAGTATCGGACGACTGATGGAGTCTAACGCAGATAGCCCCAGTTGTGGAGCTTGTCGGAGTCTTCCGCCCAGCGGTCGCCGATATCGGTGCGGTAGTACATGTTGGGGATCAAGACGTTTTTGATGCGGGAATAGGCCTGGGCTTGCGCCTGCTTCATGGTCTGGCCGATGCCGATGACGATGAGGACCACACCGGAAGTCCCGGCAATGAGCCATTGCCCATTGACTTCCTTGACGTCTTCGATGTGCACGCCGTCGAGATTAGGCTTTTTAAAGACGATAGCGTTGTTTTTGGAAAACGACGCGAAGGTCTCCTCGTCGTCAAAGGGAAAAGGCGGGACGACAATGCGCACACCGATCTGGAAACCGCTGCGGGTGCGCCACTTGGGCTCCGCGCCAGTGGCAAGTTCCCAAAAGAAATCGCTGATCGGAGTGAGCATTCCTTCCTGCTGGATGCTGATGGTCGGGTATCCGAAGCGCGAAGTGAATTCGAGAGGATAAATCCCGTTGTTGTTCACGATGCAGTTCAAGTCAATGTAACCGACGTAGCCCTCTTCGGCGAGCTTCGGTTCCATCTTGACGAGGGTGCGGTTGAAGAGAAGATTGGGCTCGCTCCAAAACATGGAGGTGCCCATTTCTCCGGTCGGGGGACCGACGTCGCCGGGAAAAAGCTTCTTGTGTTCGAAGTTGATGTTGACGGGAGTCACAAATTTCTTGCCGCTGAAAAAGGCGCCGACGGCGACCTCCACGCCATTGATCCGGCGCTGCAACTGGAAGACCTTGATTTCGTCGGCGAAGGCCTTTTTGTAGGCTTCCAGCATACGGACGACGTCGTCACCATCCTCTTCTTCGCCGACGAAGAGGCGGCGTTTGACGTTTTGCGCTTCGCCGCTGGGCTTGATGACATAGCGATCGGGGTTTTTTTTGACGAACTCGATGGCCGGATCGAAGGAGTCAAATTCCTCATAGGGAATAATGTTGACGCCGGCTTTTTTGAGTTCTTCCTGGCCGAAAGAGCGGTCGTCTTCGAGGCGATCGGTGTAGGGCGTTCCACCAATGGCGGGCTTACCCGCCTGGCGGAGTGCCTGGGCCTCGGCGCCCTGGCCTAGCGTGTCGTCGAAGACGACGATGTCGGCCCACTTGGCGTCGCGCTTCCAGTCCTTGGACTTGGGGACAAAGCCGTCGGCAATGTCGCGTTCTTTTTCCGCTTCGATGTAGTAGCGGACATCGTGGCCTTCTTTGAGAACTTCCCAGGCAATGTCGCCGATCAAGCCCGACCAGGAAACAAAGAGAAATTTGCGCTTATCCATCTTTTCGAGTTCACCCCTGACAATGCGGCGCAAGAGATTCTATCCGGACCATGTGTCAACTGTGTGACAAAGTTCTGGGGAAATTGATTTCCTGCATGCCGCAGGCAACCGAAGCCATTGCACCGGCGCATCCAAGCTGGGGAGGGGGCGGGCCTGTCCCGAAGGGTAAAGTTCTTCGCCCACCTGGCCTTGAGTTCAGGTTATACTCAGGCTTCCGCCAACTCAGGGATGCAGGTGCGTCCCTGGATTGAGTGGCGTTCAGGATCCTGGGGTCGTCCACAGGCCCGATGTCAACGAGAGAGGTGGAGTTTGCACCGAATTCTGGTTCTATTTCTGATCACCTTCGCACTTGGCTGGGCCACTCCCGCCGAAGCTCAGAACCACAACAGCAAGAATACCAAGTCCCAAAAACAGAGCGCCGATCAGGCCACAAGTGACCAAGGAAACTCCGAGGCACCTGACAAGATCTTGTATGAACGCGCGATGAAAGATATCAAGAAGGGCCATCACGAAGAGGCCCGACTGACCCTACAAACGCTAATCAACACGTATCCGGACAGCGAATATCTCGCAAAAGCGAAGCTGGCCATCGCGGATTCGTACTACTCGGAAAGCGGTTCGGCGAACCTGGCGCAAGCGATCGCGTCGTACAAGGATTTTATCGTGTTCTTCCCGTTCCTGCCGGAGGCATCCTACGCCCAGATGCAAGTGGCGATGACGCATTTCAAGGAAATGGAGAAACCGGACCGCGACCGGACCGAAGCGCTCGAGGCCGAGGCGGAGTTTCAGACATTTCTTGAGAAGTATCCTAATGACCCGCTGGTTCCCAAAGCAGAGCAAAGGCTTCGGGAAGTGCAGGAGATTCTCGCCGAAGGGGATTTCCGAGTTGGCTACTACTACTACCTCAAGGGAGACAAGCGCGCGGCGGCGGGACGCCTGATCTCCGTTACGAAGCGCTACCCGCTCTATAGTCAGTCGGACAAAGCGCTTTGGATGCTAGGCGATATTTTTGAAAAGAGCGAAAAGAAGGAGATTGCGTCGGTCTATTACGCAAGGATCGTGCGTGAATACCCGCTCTCGCCGCTGGTCCCCGATGCCAAGCAAAAATTGGTGGCTTTTGCCGTACCGGTGCCGCAACCGGATCCAAAGGCGCTTGCGTGGATGCAAGCAGAGGAAAAAGCGCCGCGCCCACATGAGAGTTTCTACAAGAAACCGATGGCTTTAGTGAAATCCGGCCCGGGGCAGGAACTCGCCGATGCGGCGCGTTATGGACAACCGAATCTCGAACCGGAATCCGACGATAATTCTGGAGTGGACATAATGTCCCCCGGCGGGGAGACGCGGATTGGCGCGGGCGGTGGTTCTTCAGCGACGGGAAATACTGCGGTGGTCGAAATAGCCACACCGGGCACCGGGACAAGCGGCGGTTCGAATGCTTCCACGGAGAGTGGAGCGGCGACAAGCGATCCTCCAGCAGCGTCACCGAGCGCCCCGGCGAGCGACCCGGGCGATCCTGGAAGCGGTGCCGAGAGCGGCAGCAACGCCGCGCCGACGCCGGCGGCACAGCCTCCCGCAGCGAACGCGGTTACACCGGCCGCGCAGCCTCAAACGAACACGACTGCGAATGCCACCACTGGGGATTCGACTGCCCAATCCAGTGGAAGCGATACCAAGAAGGACGACAAGAAAAACGAGTCCAGCAGCAAGAAAAAGAAGGGCCTGAAAAAACTGATCCCCTGGTAAAGTTCGAGGGGCAAGAAGCGGGTCCTTTGGCCGGATTCCTAAATCCCGGCCGGCAGAAATCTGGAATCTGCGCCCAGAATGGCTCTGAAACCGGCGTGGTCACTTCCGACACATCCCACCCCTGATTGCGTTGACGCCCTTTGGCCTGAGTGCTCCAATACAAAGGTGCAGTAGTCTGGGTACCGTTCGGCGCAGTGGTCGTGTGTGGCGGGTGCTCTGGGATATTGCGGAGGACGTGCGGTGGCTAAGATCCTGGTTGCGGACGATAACAGTAACATCCAGAAGATGGTGGGCTTGGCCCTGAAAGATCAGGGTATAGACGTTGTTGCCGTGGGCAACGGCGAAGCGGCCGTGCGCAAAATTTCCGATGTCCACCCTGACCTTGTTCTGGCTGATGTGTTCATGCCAGTCCGGAACGGATACGAGGTCTGCAAATACGTCAAGGACGACTCCTCCCTTTCGCATATTCCCGTGATTCTGCTGGTCGGCGCGTTCGACCCTCTCGATGAACAGGAAGCGCAGCGCGTTGGCGCGGACGGGGTGTTGAAGAAGCCGTTTGTGCCGCCGGATCCGCTGATTTCTATGGTGAAGTCCGCCCTTGCGCGCGCAGGTGTTGCTTATTCGGGCGCAACTCCGGGCAAAGAAAACGGGAGCGAGGTGGTTCGCGCGACGGAAACGGTTGCGCCGCCGCCAAAGCCTAGCGTCCCTCTGGGTGGCGCGCCGCCGGAAGAGCCTTTTCACGAGCCAGTCTCCAAGCGGCCTACCCCACTCACCATCGAGTCAACTTCGCAACCTCTCGCGTTCGGTAGCCTTCTGGAAACGCCCGAGGCTCAGGAAGAAGAGGTGGATGACTCCGCCTTTGTGACAGCGCCGAGTTCGGAGCTCGTGCCAGAGCGCAGCTGGGGCGCAGAAGAGGAAGAAGAAGAAATCGAAGAGGAAGATGAGGGTCCCACGAGTTCCTGGCGGCGAAGCGGCGCCGAGGAATTTGAGGATGCGCCGACGGCTGGAAAAACGGATTGGCGTGAAGCCGCGTTTGGAAAGCCGGAGCCTGTCAAGCGGCATTCCGAACCTTGGGCGCCCACCAAAGAAAAAACCGGGTTTGTGGAAGCTGAAGAACCGGCGCCTGTCGTGCCGACGATTCCGGAGCCGTCCGCGCGTGATATTTCGATTCCGCCGAGTTGGGCCTCCTCGATCGTGAGAGCGGAAGCTGAAGCGGTTTCCGGAAGAGTAGAAGAAAAGCCCGTGGAATTGCCTTCCCTCCCGACACCTTCGTTTCTGGCGCCGCCTTTGCGCGAGGAAGCCACAATGATCGAGGCGGCCGTCGCGGAATCGCGAACCATCGAAACCTCGACCGCCGAAATTGCGAAGACTGCCGAAGCCGCAGTTGCGCCGTCGGCCAGTTCCTGGTTCAGCGTGGCCTCGAGCCCGTGGGAAGCGGAAGTCCAGAAGGCCGGGCAGCTCGCGGCGACTTGGGATACTGGTATCGGCGCGAAGCAGGAAGAAATTCCAGCAGCGCCAAGCGAAAGCCATTTCGAGGCAGTAGCCGAGGCAAAGGTCGAAGAGCCCGTCCACGAAGTTGTTTCTTCGCCTGAACCCCGGCTCGAGCCAGCAGAACTCGAACGGGAACCTCAGGCCGTCACTCACTACCTGCCAACGGATCCGCAGTTGGCGCCCCGAACCACCGAGGCGATTCGGGAAGAGACGGTACAGGCGGTTGAGGAAGTGATTCAGGAGCAAGAGGCATCTCCGGCGGCGCCAGAAGTTCTAAAAACGGAGGCCGCCCCCGAACCGAATCTTGATGACGTGGTTGCCAAGGTCCTTGCGAAAATGAGTCCCGAAGTGCTGCAGGCGGTTACGCGGGAAATTCTGAAACCCGTCGTGGAAGCGATGGTTCGCGACGAACTGAACAAAAAGTAGCCGCTCCCTCTTTCCCTCGAAAACCAATTCAAGCGGCGCGCGTTGACGCGCGCGCGGCCCTACCCGTATATTCAGAGATTACTCGGCACACGGTGAAGCAGGCCGTGACACAGGCCACGAGCCGGCGAGGAGTTTATTCACGGATGGCACGGGAAATCGCCAAAGCATATGATCCTCAGCTGATTGAGCCTCGATGGGCCGAATTCTGGGTCAAGGAGAAGCTCTTTCGCGCTAATCCTGCCGATCCGCCGCCCGTTTTCTCGATCGTGATTCCCCCGCCCAATGTGACTGGTTCGCTGCACATCGGCCATATGTTGAATCACACCGAGATTGACATCTTGACGCGCTGGCATCGAATGCGCGGGTATAACACGCTCTACCTTCCCGGCATGGACCATGCAGGGATCTCCACACAACGCGTCGTGGTGAAGCAACTAGCGGATCAAGGGATTGATTACCGAAAACTGGGACGCGAGGAATTTGAGAAGCGCGTCTGGAAGTGGAAAACGGAGAGCGGCGGAAAAATCATCGAGCAGATGAAACAGATTGGCGAGACCTGCGATTGGTCCCGCGAAAGATTCACGCTTTCGCCGGAACTTTCGCGAGTTGTTCGCGAGGTTTTCGTCCGGCTGTATGAAGAGGGCCTGATCTATCGCGGCCATTATCTAGTGAACTGGTGTTCCACTTGCCTGACGACCTTGAGCGACTTGGAAGTTTCGCATGAAGAACGCCAGGGACATCTTTGGTACATACGGTATCCGCTTGTTGGGAACAAAGTGTATCTGGTCGTTGCCACAACGCGGCCGGAGACGATGTTGGGCGATACGGCCGTCGCGGTGAATCCCGACGATGATCGGTACCGGCATTTGATTGGCAAGAAGGTGCTGCTGCCCCTGCTGAATCGCGAGATTCCAGTCATTGGCGATGAGATGGTGGACCGCGAATTCGGGACGGGTGCCGTGAAAATAACCCCTGCGCATGACCCAAACGACTTCGAGGCAGGAAAGCGCCACGGGCTTGCCGAAATCAACGTCTTGGCCGACGACGCGCGCATGAACGAGAACGCCGGAGCGTACGCCGGGCTGGATCGTTTCGAAGCGCGCAAACGAATTGTCGAGGATTTGAAGGCTCTCGGTTTGCTTGAAAAAATCACGAACCATACGCTGGCCGTGGGGTTGTGCGAACGCTGCAAAACGATTGTCGAGCCACGAGCTTCAACACAATGGTTCTGCAAGATGAAGCCGTTGGCGGAGCCGGCGATTGCGGCCGTAGAGAACGGCGATATTCTGATGATCCCGGAGAATCGCCGGACGGAATATTTGAACTGGATGAGGAATATTCGCGATTGGGCGATTTCGCGGCAAATCTGGTGGGGGCACAGGATCCCGGCCTGGTACTGCGACGATTGCGAGGAGATCATCGTCGCACGGGAGACACCTGTTGCGTGCCCGAGGTGCAATTCGAAGAAGCTGCGACAGGATCCCGACGTTCTGGACACATGGTTCAGTTCTGCGCTCTGGCCGTTTTCGACGATGGGCTGGCCGGAGGAAACGGCGGACTTCAAAACTTACTATCCAACGAGCCTGCTGATCACGGCGTATGACATCATTTTTTTCTGGGTAGCGCGGATGATCATGATGGGCTTGCATTTCACGGGCAAAGTGCCGTTCCGCAGCGTTTATCTGCACTCGCTCGTGCGGACCGGCAGCGGCGAAAAAATGTCCAAGTCCAAAGGCACTGGCCTCGATCCCGTCCAGCTGAACAAGCAGTACGGAACCGATGCGATGCGCTTCTGTCTCGCCTCGATGGCCGCGCCGGGCACGGACATCACGATGAGCGAAGACCGTTTGGCCAGTTCGCGGAACTTTGCGAACAAGATCTGGAACGCTGCGCGGTTTCTCTTCGTGAATCTCGAGAAATTTGAGCAGAGCGGCGTTTCGATTGCGGACCTGGCTTCGCCGGAAGTGCGCGAAAAGGCACCCTACAAGCTGCATGGCAACGTGCCGCTCGCGGATGCGTGGATCTTCGCGCGGCTTGCCTCAGCGATTGAGACGGTGGACAGCGCGCTGGAGAACTGCCGCTTTCACGAGGCGTCCCAAGCGATCTACGAATTTTTTTGGGGCGATTTCTGCGACTGGTACATCGAGTGGGTCAAGCCCGAATTACAAAGCGCCGAGCGCGAACGCGCGATCGTGGCCTGGAAGAATCTTTTTGCGGCGTTTGAAAACGCCCTGCGGCTGCTACACCCGATAATGCCCTTTCTGACGGAAGAACTCTGGCACCAATTGCCGCAGAAAGCCGGCGCGAAGTCTATCGCGCTTGCGCCCTACCCCATCGCAGAGAAGGGCTGGAGAAATTCTTCCGCACTTGACGAATTTGCGCTGTTGCAGAACATAATTTCGGAAATTCGCGACATTCGCGCGCAGATGAAGCTTGACCCGAAGAAGAAAGTGGCCGGGGAATTCTCCAGCCCGGATGCGCGGATTCGCAAAGCTATCTCCGACAACCTCGATGGAGTTCTTCGCCTGGCGATCCTTTCCGAGTTGAAGATTTCCGCGGAACGCCTGGCGGAAGCGGGCGGCGCGGTCCGCTCGACATCGCAGTTCGATGTACGCATCGGTTACGCGGATGCAATGGACCGAGATGCGGAGCTGGCCCGCTTGCGCAAGGAAACGGAACGTTTGATCAAGGACATCGCGTCCAAGGAGCGCCAGCTCGCCGACGACACGTTTCGCAGCCGCGCGCCCGAGAAAATCGTCAAGGGCATTGAGACGACTCTCGCGGAGCGCCGTATCGAGCTCTCCAAGCTGTCGCAACAGCTCGACCAACTGGAATCGAGTGCCTGATTTGCACTGAGATTACAGCTCAAGATGAACTCTGCATAGGCTGGAGTTTGCCGATCGACGTTAGCCTCGATCCAGAGACTCCAGCGCCGGACCCTGACGCTCTTGTGGACGGCAAGGAGGATCAGTAAGCTCTCTGCAGCCAAAACGACACTCGCCGATGTCTCAGACGCCACTCCCCGGAACGACCGATCAACGCATCGCTGCCCTCCTTACCTTGCTCGCGGAGAACGCGACAATCGTGATTAGCGGGGCGCGCATCGCCAGGGAGATTGGAGTTTCGCGTTCCACCGTATGGCGCTGGGTCGAACGGTTGCGGACGCTCGGCGTGAAGGTCAAGGGCCACCCGCGAACTGGATATTTTCTTGAAAATGTTCCGGACATTTTGACGCCGGACCTGCTGCGGCAACGGCTGAAAGGAAGCATTTTCAGCAAACGCAACCATCATTTTTTCAAAACCGATTCCACAAATCGAGTCGGGCTGGAACTAGGTTACGCGGGGGAGCCGGAGGGCACCGTCGTTCTGGCGGAAGAGCAATCGGCAGGGCGCGGGCGAGCCGGGCGGACCTGGAATTCCGAACGGGGAGTTGGAATATATGCCACGCTGCTATTGCGTCCGAAGCTCGCGCCAGTTCAGGCGCCGCTGCTCACGATGCTGGCGGGGCTTTCGGCGCACGCCGCGATTCAAGCGCAAACCGGCTTGGCGGTGGATCTGAAATGGCCAAATGACCTCGTGATTGGCGGCAAGAAGGCTGGAGGAATCCTCACCGAGATGCATGCGGAGCCATCTTTGGTACGTTTTGTGATCGTGGGAATCGGGATCAACGTCAATCAGGAGAAATTCGCCGGCGAGCTTGCCGCGACCGCCACTTCCCTGCGCATCGCGTCCGGAAAGCAGCAATCGCGGCTGGAACTCCTGGCCAGGTTGCTGCGGGAATTCGAGAGCGACTACAATCGTTTCTTGAAGCATGGACCCGCAAACGTAACATCGCGCTTTGAAGCTGTTTCCAGTTATGCGCGAGGAAAAAAGGTGGAGGTTTCGAGCGGATTCGAAAGCTATGCGGGAATCACGGCGGGGCTGAGCCCCGAAGGGCTGCTTCAAGTACAGCGCGAAGATGGAACACTCATGACGGTTTTTGCCGGCGACGTGAAGGAGATCCGGTAGATGCTTTTGGCGATTGATGTGGGAAATACAAATACGGTTCTGGGCGTATTTCGAGGCGAAGAGCTCATCGCCAACTGGCGGCTAACCACGGCGCGGCTGCAGACTGTGGATGAATATGGCGTTTTGATCAGGAATCTTCTGAGCCTGAAAGAACTCGATCCAAGTGGAATTGGCGGCGTGACCATCAGTTCGGTAGTTCCTCCGGTCAACTGGACGCTGGCCCGCATGTCGGAATCGTATATCGGACAAAAAGCTCTGTTCGTCGAACCGGGGGTGAAGACGGGAATGCCAGTGCTTGTGGACAATCCGTTAGAAGTGGGCGCCGACCGCATCGTCAATGGAGTTGCGGCGTTTCAGAAGTACGGCGGTCCGTGCATCGTGGTGGATTTTGGAACGGCGATTACGTTTGACGCCATTTCAGCGAAGGGCGAATATCTCGGCGGCTGCATCGCTCCAGGACTTGGCATTGCTTCCGAAGCGCTGTTTGCCCGTGCGGCGAGGCTGCCGCGGGTGGAAATCAAGGATCCGGGCAAGGTGATCGGCACGAACACGGTTACGCATTTACAGGCGGGGCTCTACTATGGCGCGGTGGATATGGTGGACGGCATGCTCTCGCGCATGAAAGCGGAGCTTGGCGGAAAGGTAAAGGTCGTCGCCACGGGTGGCCAGGCTAGCCTGGTGGCCAAGGGATCGAAATATATCGAACAGACCGACGAATTTCTCACCTTGAACGGCCTTCGACTAATCTGGGAAAAGAACCGGGCCGCTGACGCGGCAAAACAGGAAAAGAAAGCCGCGCGATAGGCCCTGCATGGAAGGCTGGAATTACTTCAACTATTTTACGGAAATCGAAGAGTATTTTTGGAAGAAGCGCGGCGCTCATTTGCTTGTATCGCCGCTGGACTGGGCGATCATGGAAACCTGGCAAAAAGCCGGGGTGCCGCTGGAGTCCGTTCTGAAAGGGATTGACCGGGCATTCGAGAGCCATGCGCGTTCGCGCCGCGGCGCCGGGAAGCCGCTGAAGAGCCTGGCTTATTGCACGGATGCTGTTCTGGACGCCGCAGAAGAAGCACAGGAAGCGGCCGCGGGGAACAACAGGGCGCGCTCCACGAAAACCAATCCGGAGCCGTTTTCGCGTGAAGAGTTGAGGGCGTACTTCAACAAAAACCGCACAACTCTTTTGCAGTCCGCAGTGAGACTAGATTCGACTCAGGCGGAACTCGCTGCAGGAGTACGCGAGGCGGGCGAATCGCTCGAAGATTGTAAGACTCTGCTGGATGTACCGGGATCGCTGGACCTGGAGGATCTGGAAAGGCGTCTGACGGTACTGGAAGACAAACTTCTTGCCACACTCCAAAGCCAGGCCAGCGAGGATCAGATGTTGCACATCCGGCGCGAAATGGACGGCCAATTGGCAATGTATCGCCGAAAGATGAAAGCGGAGCAGCTTTTCGTGGTGGAAAAGCAATTTCTGCATAAGCGTTTGCTCGAGGAGTTTGGCTTGCCGCGCCTGAGCCTGTTCTATTTTTCATGAGCTTGCAGCAGCCGTCAGCGAAGTGCAAAACTGCAATCGTGTAACCTTTGCTGTATTTTTCAAGGAAATCGTTGGAGAATGAGCGACGAGATGCCTGACGAATTATCTCTATTGGTTGAGAAACTTGTGTACGGCGGAGACGGGCTGGCGCACGCCGATGGCGACACTGTTTTTGTGCCCTATGTGCTGCCCGGCGAGCAAGTGAGCGCTACGGTGCGCCAAAGAAAGAAGAAACTGGTTTGGGCGGACCTGAAGAATGTCACCTCCGCTTCGGCGCAACGCACGAAGCCAGCTTGTCCTCATTTTGGGGTCTGCGGCGGCTGCCATTATCAGCATATTTTCCAGGAAGAGCAGGTTCGCCTCAAGAAAGAGATCCTGCGCGAAACCCTTTCACGCATCGGCGGGATCGCGTGGACGGGGCCGATCACCGAGCATTCCGGCGAACCTTACGGGTATCGCAACCGCGCGCAATGGGCGGTGCGCCCTGGGCTGCCGCGAGCGCTGGGATACTATTTGCCCGAGAGTTCGACGATTGTTCCGATTGACGCTTGTCCCGTGCTATCGCCGATGCTGGCGCAGACTTTTCAGGAGCTTCAGAACTTGGTGCGCGCGGGGAGCTTGCCGGCAGAGATGAAGGAGATCGAGGCGTTCGCAGATTCCTCAGACACGAAAATCGCTCTTAATGTTGCGCTTTCTGCGTTCGCAAAGCCAGCGCAGGAATTGGCACGGGCATTCCAGTCAGCTCTGCCGCAGCTCGAAAGCCTTTTGCTTCTCGATCAAAAGAAAAACCGCTTCGAGCTGACGGGCCCGGGATTCCTGATGCACGAAGCGGGCGGCTATCGCTTTCGCGTCGGACATCTTTCATTTTTTCAAGTGAACCGGTTCCTGCTCGAGGATCTGCTGAAAACCGTCGTGGCGAAAGCGAGTGGCGAATTCGCGCTTGATCTCTATGCCGGAGTTGGCTTTTTCAGTTTGCCCTTGGTGAAAACTTTCGGGCGAGTTGTTGCCGTGGATGCAAACCTTGCGGCGACGCGCGACCTGCAGGCAAATGCGGAGGACGCGGGACTGGCTGTGACGTCGAACAATCTCCACGTAGAAGATTTCCTGAAAAACTTCAAGGAGAAACCTGAATTCGTCGTTCTCGATCCTCCGCGAACCGGACTTGGCGTATCCGCCGCGGCAAAACTCGCAGAGCTGGCCGCGCCGGAGCTGGCGTACCTTTCCTGTGATCCGTCAACGCTGGCGCGCGATCTTGCAGTTCTCACGCAATCTTCCCGAGTGCCTCCTGATGCAAAGGCGGGCGGCGCGCGGTATGAGATCGCCGAGATTCACTTTTTCGACCTGTTTCCTCAGACCTTTCACATCGAGACATTCGTCCGCCTGAGGCTGGCCCCATGAAGTTGCCGGCCGTGGCGATTGCCGCTTCGTTTGCGGGCGGGATTGCCCTCGGCTTGTGGTTCTCCGATCGGTGGTCAGGGATGATCGCAAGCCACTTGCGGCTTGAAAGCGCGATTCTCGTCGTTGTGCTTGCGGCGGGCTTCGCGCTTCTTCGTTTCGGCAAAATCGCAATTGCTGCGACAGCTTCCCTGCTGGCCTGGGCCGCACTGGGCATCTTTGGAGTGGCCATCGCTCAGCGACCACTCCCCGCGGATCACGTGATCAATCTCGTGGACTCTGGCCGGTTGGACATACACGAGCCCCTACAATGGCACGGGACCCTTGGCGATGAACCAACGCGGATGCCTTGGGGATGGAGTTATGACGTTGCACTGTCTTCCGTGGAATACGATTCCCGAGTTATCGCGACGGAAGGCGGTCTGCGGATGAACTATACTCCTCAGCCCTCCGATGGTCCTTTGCCCGATCTTCACGCGGGCGACGAAATTTCCGTTCTGACGCAAGCGAGATTGCCGCAGTTCTACCGCGACGAAGGCGCATTCGACCGGCGCGAATATCTGGCTCAGCAAGGCATCTATCTTGTCGCGACGCTGCGGGCGCCGGAATTGATGACGCGAACCGGGCAAGCGTCGCGCTCGCTTTCTTTCGCGATTGCCCATGTGCGGCGCAAGCTTCGCGAGAAATTGGATGCGCTGTTCAGAGAATCGCCCCAGGAGGCGGGGATCCTGCGCGCGATGCTCCTCGGAGATCGCAGCTTTGTGGACCGGGCTGAATCGGCGGATTTTCAAAAGACCGGCGTGTTCCACGTGCTAGTAGTGGCGGGTTTGCACGTCGGAGCATTCGCGGCGTTTCTTTTCTGGCTGGGGCGCAAACTGAAGTTCTCCGTTGGATGGACGGCGCTGATTACGCTCGCGGCTCTGTTTTCATACGTTGCGGTGATTGAGCAGCGGCCTCCGGTGCTGCGGGCCGCGTTAATGGCAGCCATCGTGATCCTGGGAGGATATTTTTTTCGCAGGCTGGATCTCTTGAACTCCGCGGCTGTGGCTGCCCTCATTTTGCTTGTGGCGCGACCTTTGGAGCTGCGCGATTCGAGCTTTCAGCTTTCGTTTCTTGCGATCGGCTGCATTGCAGGCTTGGGAGTGCCGTGGATGGACCGTTCCGTTCAACCGTATGTGCGGGCATTGCGCGGATGGCGCGATGTCACAAGGGACGCCGCGCATGAACCTCGTGCCGCGCAATTCCGCATTGACTTGCGCATTATCCTGGATTGGTTCTCGGCAAGACTCCCCGCCAAGGTGGGAGTGCATGCGAGCAGTACGGCAGTGCGCGGCCTTGCGATCTTCTTCCGGATTGTGGAATTGTTGGCTCTCACGGTCGTGCTTCAAGTCGGAATGCTCTCTGTCATGGCGGGCGATTTCCACCGCGTGACGCTTTCGGCCCCCATCGTGAATTTGTTTGCGGTGCCTCTCACCGGATTGATTGTGCCGCTTGGCTTCGTGACGTTACTTTGCGTCTTCGTTTTTCCGATGCTTGCGCGATGGATTGCGTATCCTCTCGGACTGCTGAGTTCGGAATTGCTGCACGTCGTTCGGTGGTTCGCGCACTTTTCGCGCTTGAGCTATCGCATTCCCGGGCCCCCAAGAACACTCGTCGCATTATTTTTTCTATCCCTCTTTGCGCTCGCCGTGTTCATTCGCATGACGGGTCCGGGATTTCAAAAACTTGCGGGTAGCATGGTGGGACTTTTGACCATGTGCGCGGTTTTGATTGCTGTTTATCCGTTTTCGCCGACGTGGTCTGCGGGAAAACTGGAACTTTCCGTTTTGGATGTAGGGCAAGGCGATTCGCTTTTCCTCGTTTTCCCTAAAGGACACAGCCTCTTGATTGACGGGGGCGGCACGCTGTTCCATTTTTCAGAAGCGGCGGAGCGTCAGGGAGCTGGTCCGGGCCCAGACCCCGGCGAAGACGCCGTTTCTCCCTATCTATGGTCCCGCGGATTCAAACGCATTGATGTCGTCGCTCTCACGCATGCGCACCAAGATCATCTCGGCGGGCTTTTTGCGATTCTTCAAAATTTTCATGTTGGAACGCTCTGGATCGGGCGCGAAGCGGATTCTTCCGCGCTTTCCAGGTTGGAATCGGATGCGCGCGCGCGGGGAATTCCGATCGTGCACGAGCTTGCGGGCACAACTTTCGCGTGGGGCGGCGTCAAGGGAAGGTTTCTGTGGCCAGAAAAAGCTCCAGATGAAGAGCCTTCTGCAGCAAAAAATGCCGATTCCCTTGTGCTCCATCTAAGGTTTGGGAATCGCGCCATGCTCCTTCCGGGCGATGCGGAAGAGGACGCGGAACGCCAGATGCTGGCGGACGATCCGGAATCGGTCCTGCGCTCCGATGTTCTTAAGGTAGGCCATCACGGCAGCAAGAATGCAACGTCGCCAGAATTTCTGGACGCGGTTCACCCAGTGCTCGCCATCATTTCCTCAGGAAAAGACAATCCCTTCGGCCATCCCCATCCGGAACTGTTAGAACGGCTCAAGAAGGCGCACGTCCGCATTTTGCGAACCGACACGAATGGAGCCGTGCACGTCCTGACAGACGGAAAATCGCTGGAAATCAGTTGTTTTGTGGCCTGTCCCGAAATCTCCGGGGAAATCGGATCAATGCAACCGAATCCGCCAGATGGCGACCAAAATTAAAAGGAAAATTAGGAATCCGATAGCCGCTTGATACTCATGGTTCTTGCGGTACTGAGCGAGGGAAAACTTTCCGGAAGTTGTCGCATCCGGTTTTGCAGAGATGATTTTGGGAAAGAAAAGCGGCACGGCGCGCGCGTAGGCTTCAAACGCTCCGGGGTGTTGCAAGCGCAATTCCTCCTCCTCGCGGCGCATGACCACAGCGTAGACCGCCACGAAATAAGCCAAAAGAATTGCCGCTGAAATCCAGGACCGCATCGCGATCGCTGTTCCGATTACAAGGATGAAGCTGCCGAAGTAAAGCGGATTGCGCGTGTAAGCGTAAGGGCCCGAGACGGTCAGGACTTCCTGCTTATGAAGATAGCCGGCAGCGCCCGCGCGCAGCCAAAGTCCAAGAAGTCCCACAGCTGCCCCGATACCGATGCTCTTAGGCGTTGGCCGAGCCAACCACAAGACAACGAGGGCAAGTGGATACCCCAATCGAACGCGCCAGCGCGCGATGATCGAGGCGACTCTGCTCATGCGCCCGCACCCGCGCGCAGCACTGCGTCGAAGACCTGATCCACAGAAATCTTCAGCAGCGAAGGATGGGGAGTATCGAGGCGCTTGTGCGTGGTTTCCACGTTCGCGGCGCGCAGGACGACGCCTTTTTGAAAATAGATGCCGTTGCGCGCGGGATTCGTCGGGCCATAAATTCCCACGACCGGCGTAAGGAGCACATCCGCCAAATGCAGGGGCCCGGTGTCGCCCGCGATGACGCAGCGAGCATTCCGTAAAAGCGCCATGAGCTGCCCAAGGTTTCCACAGAATGAGAAAGGACTCGCACTTCCCGCATGAGCAGAGACAGATTCTGCAAGCTCCTCTTCGCCAGGGCCAAAATTGATCACGGAGCGAAGCCCCAGCTTGGAATGAATCCGTTCCGCGAGCTGGCCAAATCGCTCGGGGGGCCAGCATTTAGCTCTCCAACCGCCGCCCGGGCTGAGCACAAGATATTCCGTGATCCCATGCTCGTTAAGATGGTTTCGAACATACTCTGCGTGATCCTGGGGAATGCAGAGCTGCACGCGCCCCGTGCTTAGGCGTGCGCCAGCTTTCACGGAAAGCTCAGTGTTTTGATCCGCGATGTGCGTTGAAGTGACGCGAACACGTTCGGTATAAAGCAGGGGCACGCCAAATTCGCGGACCGTTTCGGCGGAAAAACCGATTCTCTTGCGGACGCCTCCGAAGAAAGGCAACGCCGCGGATTTGAAGAGTCCCTGATAGTCAATTGCGGCGTAGAATTTGCTGTCTCGCAAACGACCGAGGCCCGCCCATACCGAAGAGAACTCCCTGGATTCGACCGTCCACACTTCGCTCGCGAGACCGCTCGATTCCACAAGAAATTTCCATCGCGGATGCGTCAGCCAAATAATCTGCGCGTTGGGGAAGCTCTCCCGCAGCATGGCAACGGCGGGAAAAGTATGGACAATATCGCCGAGAGAGCCCAGCCGCAGCGCCAGGAATCCGGGCTCAGACATTTGGCGCCTTGCGAATTGTTTCGAGGAGCTCTCGCGTCGAATGATCTTTTGGATCGCCGACGATGGCTATGCGGATTCCGAGCTTCTGCGATATGGCGCGTTCGGGCACGGTTTCTTCCGTATAGTCCGTGCCTTTCGCATGCACATCGGGGCGAAGAGTTTCCAGCAAAGCCCCCACGTTCGGCTCATCGAAGAGCACAACGTAATCCACCGCACGGAGTGCGGCCACAAGCATGGCGCGGGCGCTTTCGTCTAAATTGGGGCGTCCCGGCCCCTTCAGGCCACACACGCTCGCGTCGGTGTTCACGGCTGCGACTAAAAGATCGCCTTCGCGCTTGGCTCCTTCGAGATAGCGCACGTGGCCCACGTGGAGAATATCGAAACAGCCATTCACCAGCACGATGCGCTTACCTCGCATTCTCTCCGCTTCGAGAATCGCCAGGAGCTCAACGCGCGATACGATTTTCGCCGCCGCTGGCCGCATGGATCAGCTCGCCGCTCCAGAGATCTCCTGGCGGATAGCCTCGAGCAATTCCTGGCGGGTCACCGTAGCTGTTCCGCGCTTCATGACCACCATTCCGCCCGCGATATTCGCCAGGTGTGCAGCCTCCAAATAGGAGGCCCCACTGGCAAGCGCCAAAGTATAGGTTGCAAGAACGGTGTCGCCCGCACCGGTCACGTCAACAGCCTGGTCGCTGCCGTGGACCGGAATTGCCGTCATGCGCTCACCTTCACGCTCGAAAAGCGCCATGCCATCGCGGCCTCGCGTAACCAGCAGGGCTTTCAGTTTCATCTCCTCGAGCGTCGCAAGCGCGCAGCGCTTGAGCTCCTCGGTGTTTCGACCGATGGGGGTGTGGTGCAGAGCTTCCAACTCCGCTTCATTGGGAGTCGCGGAATTAATTCCAGCTTTTGCATAGCCGTTTAGGCCGAAGCGGGCATCCAAAGTCACTGGCACGTCTCTCTTCATGCTATCCAGTGCGCTCCGCACGGAATTTGGAGACGCTACGCCAAATCCATAATCGGAAATGGCGAGCGCGTCGGCTGAACGTAGTTTTGCCTTCAGTTTTCCAAATGCTTTTTTCAAGCTGGCTTCCGGCGGGGCGGCGCCGGGCTCGCGATCCACGCGCAGAACCTGTTGTGCCGTGGTATGAGTCCACCCCGCAAGAAAGCGCGCTTTTGTGGGAGTTACCCATCCTTTTGCGCGCACCACACCCGAGGTGTCCATGTGATGATCGCGGAAATAATGGATGAGCGCATCGCCGGAAGCGTCGTCGCCCACCACGGTGATCGCCGCGACGTGCGCTCCCAGCGCGGAGAAATTGTTGGCGGCGTTGGCGCCCCCGCCGGGGGCCAAACGCGTCTCCCGATGACGCAGGATGAGCACTGGCGCTTCGCGGGAAACTCTGGAAATCTCGCCGTACTGGAATTCGTCGCTGACAAAGTCGCCGAAAAGCACGACCCTCTTGGAGGAAAATCGCTCAACAATTTCGCCAAGCACGGCAAGATCGGCAGAAGGCGCGCCATTCTTTTTTTTCGGCTTTGGTTTCATCTTGTCCTGTCCAGGATCCAATCCACTGCGTCCATTAGATCGCGCGCCACAAAATCCGGCGGCGTCGGCCACCTCGCGGCGTGCCACTGCAATTCGCCTTCCCCATAGCCCGTGCGCACCATGACGGCTTGCGACTGTACATTTCGCGCCAGCTCCACGTCCTTGTACCGGTCGCCAACGACGAACGATGCTTTCAGATCGAGGTCGTGCTCTCGCGCGGCTCTTTCAAGCAAGCCGGGCAATGGCTTGCGGCAGGCACACGCTTGCTCGGAACCGTGGGGACAATAGTAAATTCCCGTAAGGTGCGCTCCTGTTTCCGCGAGTTGCCGTTCCATAAACTGGTGAACCTCTTGCACCAAGGATTCAGGGAAATAGCCGCGCGCCACCCCGGACTGATTCGTCACCACGATGACCGGCAAACCGGCTTCGTTCAGCCGGCGGATGGCTCCCGCCGAAAACGGAAACATACGAAATCGGCTGGCGTGGTTCAAATATCCAACCTCGTCGCAGATCGTGCCATCGCGATCCAGAAAAACCGCCGGCCGCAGCGGATGGCTTTCAAGCAGAGTGCACCTCCGCGAGCCAGAGTTTCATTTGCTCTTCCACCATGACGGGAGTTACAGCCGTCATGCAGCGGTGGTCGGTGGGGCATCTTCGCAGAAAGCACGGGCTGCAATATGGCTTTTGTTGCACAACGGAGTGGCGAGGCGTTACGGGCGCGGTGCCGAGAGAATCGGTCGGACCGAACACGGCAACCACTGGCAAGCCTACTGCAGCAGCCACGTGCATCGCCCCCGAATCGTTTCCGAGAAATAGATGGCACTGCGAGAGCAAACCCGGCAGGTCTGCGATCGTGGTTTTTCCGGTCAAGTTGATCGGAGGCTTCGACAACCCCTCGACAATGGCCGATGAGACAGAAGTTTCGGCCGCGGTTCCGAAAAGAATCACGTCACTATCGTATTGAGAAACGAGGAGGTTCAATGCTTCCGCAAAGCGGCCTGGCGGCCAACATTTTGCGGAACCATAGGAAGCGCCGGCACCAACGGCGATGCGAAGCGCATTGGGCCGGGCGCCAGCCGATACGAGCGCTTCGGCTGCTCGTCTCTTGCTTGCATTTGGGATGTTCAGAGTAATCTCCTTGTCTTCCGGAAACTGCTCAATCCAGCCTGCACGGCGCAGAAGTTCCAGATAATAGAACTTTTCGTGCGGCGGGATTTCACCCGGCTTCGGCGGCTTGATGCGCTTCGTCAGGAGAATGCCTCTGCCGTCGCGATTGTAACCGATGCGTTGTGAGATTCCCGCTCGCCATGCAATCCAGGCGGCGTCAAAGGCGTTCTGCAAAAGCAGCGCGAGATCAAATTTTTCCTTGCGAAGCTCGCTGACCAGCTTTTCTCTACCGGAGAATCCTGCCTGCTCACCATTCGTATCGTAGGCAATCAGCTCGTCGGCAATTCCCTGCTCGCGGTAGAGGTCGGCGACATAGGGCCGCGCCAGAATTGCAATCTGCGCGTCAGGGAACTTCGCGCGGACCTCTCTCAAGGCAGGCAATGACATGACCGCGTCGCCGACCCAGTTGGTGGCACGAATGAGGATTTTCACCCGTGCGCTCCTCGCGACTCGTTAAGCAACCGTTGCAGCGCGGCGCACAGCTCGCTCTCAGAGGGAAAGACGAGGTCAATGATGGCGACATACACCGGTTTTGTGAAGCTGACGTCCCGGAGGTTCTGTTCATCCTTTTCGGTGGTGATGAGCGCCTGCGCGCGCGCTTGATCTGCGGACGCTTCGATTTTTTGTGCATCGCTCTGTGAAAAGAGGTGATGATCGCGGAAGGGTAGCTTTCCGGCGAGGGGAACATGCCAGCGCTGCAAATCTCCAAAGAACGCGACAGGGTTTCCAATCCCGCAAAAAGCGAAAAATGGTCCCGGCCCCAATTCGTTGACATAGAGGGGAGTCTGTTCCGTTCCCAGCTTGCGAAAGCCGAGCAAACGCGTTTCCGCGTAGAAAATAAGATGTTCGTGGGAATCACGAGCGCGAATTTCTGGGCGCTCGGTCTTGCGCGTAACGACAATCAGGTCCGCGCGATTACAAGCCGAAACCAGTTCCCGGAGAAGCCCCGCGGGGAGAAGCCATTCATGTTTCAGCTTTTTTGAGCCGTCGAGCATGAGAATGTCAATGTTCCGCGAAAGCTTCAGGTGCTGAAAACCGTCGTCGAGCAGAAAGACGTTTACCAGCTGCGCTTGCTCAATCTTTCGTCCTTCTTCATAGCGATTGGCGCCCACTCCAAAGGTGACGCGATCGCCCAGGCGCTGCTTCATGAGCTCGACCTCATCGCTCGTTCCGTGAGAACCACGATATCCCCGGCTGAGAATCGCAACGCGCTTTCCCTCCTCCAAGAACTTTTCCGCAAGCCAAATGACCATGGGCGTTTTTCCAGTCCCGCCCACAGTGAGGTTGCCGACGCTTATGACCGGCGCGTTCAGCCGTTTTTTCTCAAGGATCCCCTTGGCATACAGCAAAACGCGGACCCGTGCGATGATGCCGTAGACCCACGAAAGTGGCCATAATAGGATGCGGAGCGGCAGCGGAAAACCCATTCAGCTTCTCTCAGGCGTTTTCCCAAGCAACTGATCCACAGCTTCCAAAGCACGGTCTGTTGCCCCACGGCTGCCTTCGACCAGCCGGCGCGCGGCTCCTCCCATCAACCGCATTTTTTCAGGATTGCGTAGCAATTCGATCCAGGTGACGCCGGCATCTTCCGGACTGCCGACTTGCACGGCGGCATTTGCATTCAGGAATCGTTGGCTGATCTCCGCAAAATTTTCCATGAAAGGACCAAAAACGGGAACTTTCCCGAATGCGGCCGGTTCCAGGATATTGTGTCCTCCGCTCGCAACAAGAGAGCCACCGACCAGAACTCCATCCGCAAGAGAATACAACGAACCCAATTCCCCTATGCTGTCGAGCAACAACACTGTCACGTCATCGGGAATGACGGCGTGGTTTGTCTCATCACGGGAATTTCCTGGTCCCGCAATGCCGAGCTCCGAACGGCGGATAAACTTTCGGTGAGACTCTTCGATAAAATCGGCGGCTGCTTGAAATCGTTCCGGCTTGCGCGGAGCGAGCACCAGCAGAGCCTTGGGATAATCTCCCTGCACAACGCCGAATGCAATCAATGCCAATGGTTCTTCAGTGGCGACTACGCTGCCGGTGACAATAATCGGCTCGCGATGCGTCCTTGCGGCTTCCTTCTCCAACCACGCAGCCAGAGGCGTGGAGGCCGGTCTCTCCATATCGTATTTCAGATTTCCGCTGGCTATGACCTTCTCGGGAGGAGCGCCAAGTTCTCTCATCCTGTCGGCGTCTTTCTCGCCCTGCATTAGGTATACACTCGGATTTGCGAGGACTTTGCGGAGAAATGGCCTCAGGAATATTCCGAACACACCGAAATACCGCATATACCTGGCGAACGACCGGTCGGAAATCCGGCCGCTGACAAACATCACGGGAACGTTTCGGCGCGCCGACTCGCGCAGAAAATTGGGCCAGATTTCCGTCTCCAAGATAATGACTAGAGCCGGATTCACAGCGCTGAGCGCGCGCTGCACGCAAAAACTCCAATCGAGAGGAAAATAAATGACCGCGTCCGCAAACGGCATTCGCTCGCGGGCGATCGCCTGTCCCGTGATCGTCGTTGTGGAAACAATGAGCGGCCGCCCGGGATATTTTTCCTTCAAGCGTCTGGCCAGCCCAACGCAGGAGAGGGCTTCGCCTACCGACACGGCATGCAGCCAGATTGCGCCTTGACGTTGCTCAGGCGGGTGCTTCAGTCCAGGAAATTCCAGCCCGAGCCGCTCTTTTAGATTGGAAAAATATTTCTTGTGGCGCAGCCCTTGCACCAGCCAGTAAGGTGCGAGCGCGCACGCAGCAAGCAGCATCAAGACGCTATAGGCAAAATACACGTATCATGGCTCCGGTCGTTCGTGCCCTGTGTTCCGCCGCGCTTCAGCGCACAGGGCAACCTTGTTTCTCCTTGAGGAATCGAAGGCGTCCAGATGCAGACAGTTTATTATAAACGTGTGCGCAATGTGTCCCTAGCCCTGACCTTCTTTGCCCTGCCCTTTTTTGTGATGGCGGGGTCCCGCCAGGGATCCGAATCCATCAAAGCTTCCGTGGTGGATTCGCACGAGGGTTTGACGGTGAGCGCGGAACCCTGGACATCCGTCGAGCAGTACAAAGCGAAATTCCCCAAGAAGTCTCCCCTTGCCGCAGGCATTGTGGCCATTCAAATTGCGTTTCGGAATAGCACGGAAGAGAGTATAAAGATCGGTCTGGATCGCATCCGCCTGACAATCTCAATTGACGAAAATAACCGCCAGGAGCTTGAGCCGCTCACTCCCGAACAACTTGCCGAGATTGTTCTCCGGCCCGGGGCCAAAGATCCAACGTCTCGATCCCGGATCCCCTTGCCTCTTCCCACTTCGAGCGGGGGCCGAAATAAAAAGTGGGAGGAACTTAAGACTGCCGCTGAAGACGCAAGCGTTCGAGATGGTGTGATCGCTCCTCACAAATCCGTGGAAGGCCTGCTCTATTTCGATTTGCGAGGCCAATTCGATCTTCTCAACTCGGCCCGGCTGTACATTCCGAATCTTGTCATGCTGGAGTCCAATCATCAGCTGCTCTATTTCGAGCTCGACCTGAGCCACACTTCCCAAAGATAGCTCAGTGCGTGCTTCGTTACAGCGTTCCAGAATTCATTGGCCGCGAACGCAATTTGCGCCGCGCACCCCCGTCCGCTAACATGAAATGGCACAAACTTTTCCACTCACGGACCTATGCCGAACCTTCTTGACGAACTAAACCCAGAACAGCGCCTTGCCGTCGAATCTATTGAGGGCCCCGTGCTCATTCTTGCCGGCGCCGGCACCGGCAAAACGCGCGCGATCACCTACCGGATGGCGCATCTGATTTCCAATACGGTCCCGGCAGAATCCATTCTAGCTGTCACGTTTACGAACAAAGCGGCGGAAGAGATGCAGATTCGCGTGTCGAATCTGCTGCTCCGCGCGGGCGTACCGCCGGAGCGCCCCTGGATATCTACATTCCATTCTCTCTGCGCGCGCCTCCTTCGAAGGGAAGCGCAAGCAGCGGGCCTTCCGCGCGATTTTGCGATTTACGATGACGACGACCAGACCGCCGCGGTCAAGCTGTGCCTCAACGGTCTGAAAGTTGGTGACGACGGTCCTAATCCGCGCGAGATCCTAAGCCGCATCAGCTATGCGAAAAATCACGCGCAAACTCCGGAGCAGATGCTCGCCGAAGCGTTTTCTCCGGACGGGCGAAGGGTCGCCGATGTTTTTTCGGCTTACGAATTGCTCCTTAAGAGGAGCAACGCCCTCGATTTCGACGATCTTCTTTTGCGCACCGCGAAACTCCTTCGGGAGTCGGAGGCGGTTCGCGACCGCTGGCAGCGCCGGTTTCGCTATCTCCATGTGGACGAATATCAGGACACGAACCGCGTACAGTATGAGCTGCTGCGGCTCCTCGTCGGACCGCAGCAGAATATCTGTGTTGTGGGGGACGAGGATCAGTCCATCTATCGGTGGCGCGGCGCGGACGTGTCCATTCTTTTGAGTTTTTCGCGCGATTTTCCCGAAGCCAGAATTGTTCGTCTCGAACGAAACTATCGTTCCACGCAAAATATTCTGGATGCTGCTGGGGCCGTCGTTGAAAACAATTCCGAGCGGCTGGGCAAATCGCTCAATGCGCAAAATGGCCAGGGCACCAATTTGCGGTACTTTGAAGCCCGCGATGCTCAAGCCGAGGCCGAATTCGTTGCCAGCGAACTCGATCGCATTTTGGACGACGATTCATCGCAAACCTGCGCCATCGAGTACCGCACCAACGCTCAATCACGCGCCTTCGAGGAAGTTTTCCGCCGCAGCGGAAGGCGCTACAGACTGGTCGGCGGCTTCAGCTTTTATAGCCGGGCGGAAGTCAAAGACGCCCTCGCTTACGTCCGGCTGGCGATGCATCCCGATGACGACATATCCCTGCTGCGCATCCTGAACGTGCCACCACGCGGCATTGGCAAAACCACCGTGGATTCTCTGCGCGACACTGCCCGGCAGGATGGTTCCTCGCTCTGGTCTGCCATTACCAAATTAATTTCGGGCGCCACGGCTGGACGCGCGGTTGCACCACTGCGCGCCTTCCAGGACCTGATGGCGCGCTTGCAGGCCGCGCTCTCCACGAAGGAACCCGCTGAATTGTTGCGTTTTGTCCTCGACGAAACCGGTTACATGGAGATGCTCCGCGACCGGAATACTCCGGAGGATGTGGCGCGCCTGGAAAATCTCGAAGAGCTCACGCGGGCCATCGCGGACAGCATGGAAGCCGGCGAAACCTTCACGGATTTTCTCGACGCCGCCGCGCTCGTCAGCGACGCGGATTCTTACGACGAAAAACCTGGCGTCACGCTCATTACGCTTCACAGCACCAAAGGCCTCGAATTCGACCACGTTTTTCTCACCGGCATGGAAGAAGGCATCTGCCCGCATAGCCGCTCCGTGGATGAGGAAAAAGGCGTGGAAGAAGAGCGCCGGCTGGTCTATGTGGGCATGACCCGGGCTCGCAAAACGCTCACGCTTACGCGTGCTGTTTATCGCCGCATTTTTGGCAATGAGCAGCAGCTCCGCGCCTCGTCTCCGTCGCGTTTTCTGAGCGAAATTCCCAGTGAGCTTGTGGATACCATCCGTGGATCCCTCGCTGAGATCGGCGAAAAGCGACGGTACGAACCCGATCCGGAATATTCGTATTCGCCGGAAGAATTCTTGCGGCGCGTCCGCAAGGGGTCGACACCCGCTCCCAGGTCAACGCAACGGGACCGTGGCAGCTCCGGCTTTGGACGGCCTCCGGTTCCCCGCGGCGCCGGCGCCAATCCCCTTCTCGGCCAAAAAGTTCGTCACCCCGAATACGGCATCGGCACGATCGTCGGCGTCGAGGGCGAAGACGACGACCGGCGGCTTTCGGTCAGCTTTCCTGGGCGAGGCACGAAGAAATTCGTGGAGCGCTACGCGCAGCTGCAGCATGTCTAGTGCTGCGGCTCTCAAATACTCTTGCTATTCTTTCGCGTCACCTCCTGACTCGACCTTGGTCCGCAAGTTGCGCCCTCGCCGCGTCTCACGATAGAGTGAATCGCGCACGGTTCCTGACTTCCGCATCCGGCCAGGGCAGCTTTAGATCTTGCCTGGATGCTCCTGGAGAACCCGAGTGGGATCACAGCTTTTCCGCTGCAAAAACATTGACCAGCTCATCGCGGACTCGGAAAACCCGGAAAAACGGCTAAAAAAGACACTCGGCTGGATCAGCCTGACCGCGCTTGGCATCGGCGCGATCATCGGCACGGGGATTTTCGTCCTTACGGGAACCGCAGCGGCCGGCGAGGACGTTCTCTACCCTTCCATTTTCAAGGCGCCAGTTTTGGAAGTTCTATTTCATGGCAGCCACGCCACCGGTGTTACTGGCCGCCCCGGCGCGGGACCTGCCATTGCACTCTCGTTTTTTTTGGTGGCAGTCGTTTGCGGCTTTGCGGGCCTTTGTTACGCCGAGCTTGCTTCCATGATTCCCATCGCCGGCAGCGCTTACACCTATTCCTACGCCACCCTTGGCGAGCTGGTTGCCTGGATCATCGGCTGGGATCTTATTTTGGAATACGCTGTGTCCAATATGGCTGTCGCGGTCGGCTTCTCCGCTTATGTTGACAGTCTCTTGCAATCCTTCGGCATTCATCTGCCGCCCACTCTCAGCACTCCCGCCTATTCGCCCGCAACTGGCTGGGTCCCGCATTTCAACGTCATCGGCTTTGTTGTCGTCATGCTTCTTACTCTGCTTCTCGTGCGTGGCATACGAGAATCCGCGGGCGCCAATTCCGTCATGGTTGGCGTGAAACTGATCATCATTCTCATCTTCATCGTTTTCGCGGCCCACTACATCAAACCGCAATACTGGCATCCCTTCATGCCCAACGGCTGGCAAGGTGTGCTCACCGGCGGCGCAATTGTGTTCTTCAGCTATATCGGGTTCGACTCCGTTTCAACCGCCGCTGAAGAGTGCAAGAACCCAAAGCGCGATCTTCCCCTCGGGATCATCGCTTCGCTTTTTGTCTGCGCGCTGCTTTACGTTGGTGTGGCTATTGTTCTGACCGGCATCCAGCCCTATTCCATCTTCAAGGGCGACGCCGCGCCGGTCGCGACTGCCTTGCACAACATCGGGCTCGCCAAGTTGGAATTTTTTGTCACCATCGGCGCGCTGATCGGCATGACGTCCTCCCTGCTCGTCTACCAACTCGGTCAGGCGCGCATCTGGTTCGCTATGTCGCGAGACGGCTTGCTCATGCCTTCTTTCTCCAAGGTTCATCCCCGGTATCGCACTCCTCATGTCGCCACATGGGTTGCGGGCTTCGTCGTGGCCATCCCGGCAGGGATTTTCGATATCGGCACGCTCGCGGATCTGTCGAACATCGGCACGTTGTTCGCCTTTTTGCTTGTCTCCATTGCCGTGTTGATCCTCCGAAAAACGCAGCCGGACCGTCCCCGCGGGTTTCGCGTGCCCCTGGTTCCCTTCCTCCCGATCCTCTCGGTTCTCTGTTGCCTGGTTCTCATGGCGAGCCTTACGCTCGAGAATTGGGTAAGATTCTTTCTGTGGCTGGCCATTGGTCTGGTCATCTATTTCGCCTACAGCAGGCACCGCAGCACGCTCCGCCTGGCTGGAGAGTGAGGACGGCAGCTGATGCGTCGCGGACTTACGCGGAACATGCCCGTCTTTGCAATTTGCCTTGCTGCTTTGCTTTTTTGTGGCCTATTCTCCGCGCCTGCTTGGGCCTGGGGAACAAATGCGAACAAGCTCATCCTCAATCGTGCCATTGACACTCTTCCCGATGACATGCGCACCTTTTTCGAAGCTAACAGCGCGTTCCTGCTTCTCCACGTCAACGACCCTCTTGCTGCCGCGAGGAAAAATCCCGCTGAACGCAAGAACAGCTTTTTGTACCTCGACAAATACGGACGCTTCCCGTTCGACAATCTGCCGCGCAGCTACAAAGCCGCGGTCTCAAAATTTGGGCGAGCCAAACTTGAAGCGAACGGTCTTCTGCCCTGGGAGATCGGCGTCTACAGCGAAAAGCTCACGAACGCCATGCGCACCGGCAATTGGGAGGACACCAAACTCTACGCCGCAATTCTCGCTGACTATGTAGCTGCCTCACACGACCCGTTCAATACTACGGACAATTCCGACGGGCGTCTCACTGGCCAGCCCGGCGTGAACGAGCGTTTTGGCACCTCGCTCGTTGACCGCTACTCTTCCTTTTTCCCCATGCGTCCCAACGACGCCATGTTCATCAACGACCCCACGGATCACGCTTTCGAGGCCTGTCTCAGCGCCCACAGCTGGCTGGAAACGATCCTTCTTGCCGACCGGAATGCTCGCCAGGGCTTGCATTCTTATACCGACGAATACTACGATCGCTTTTACAATCAGGCTGCCGCCATCCTCATCCGCCAGCTCTCTGATGCGGCCACGGAGGTTGGTTCCTATTGGTTCACGGCGTGGAAAAACGCAGGCCAGCCGCAGCTTCCCCACTGACGGCACGAAAGATGAGCGAGGCTTCTCTTCCCGCATCGTTTGCCTCACTTCCCAAAGCTGAATTGCATTTGCATCTCGAGGGGTCCATTCAGCCCGCTACCGTTTGCGCTTTGACCGCCCGGCACGGCGTCATATTCACCGAAGACGAAGTCCGCGGCCAATATGCCTACAAGGATTTCCTCGGATTCCTCGAAGCTTTCAAGTGGGTCACGTCCTTTCTCCGCGAGCCCCAGGACTACGCCCTGATTGCCCGCGATCTTTGCGAGCATCTCCTGACTCAGCGGGTTGTTTATGCCGAGATTACGCTCTCCGTCGGGATCATGATTCTCCGCAAACAATCTCCCGAGAGAAATTTTGAAGCGCTGCTGCGCGCCACGGAGCCTTTCGAACGCCGGGGTTTGCGCATCAATTGGATTTTCGATGCCGTTCGCCAGTTTGGCGTGGAAGCCGCGATGCAGGTGGTCGAATCCGCTGGCTGTTGCGCCTCGAAGGCAATCGTCGCGTTCGGGATCGGCGGTGACGAGATGAGCATCCCCACAGCGGACTTTCGGCCCGTCTACCGCCGGGCCGCTCATCTTGGCCTTCATAAGCTAATGCATGCGGGAGAGATTGGCGGTCCGGAGAAAATTCGCGAAGCCGTGGAGATTCTCGGCGTCGAACGCGTCGGCCACGGCATCTCGGCAATTCATGACCCCGGTTTGATGGATCTCCTTGCCCAGCGCCGAATTGCTCTCGAAGTTTGTCCCGCAAGCAATCTTCGCACTGGCGCGCTCGCCAGGCAGCTACGGCACGCCGGCGCCGCGATCCCGGACCATCCGCTTCCCCGGCTGTTCCGCCATGGAATTCCCGTCGTGCTCTCCACGGACGACCCTGCCATGTTCCGCACCGAACTCGTTCAGGAGTATGCCCACGCTCGCGACATGGGTCTCACGGAATTGGAGCTGATCCAGCTTGTCTCATCGAGTTTCGACCACGCGTTTCTCTCCGACGCCGAACGCGCGAAGATTCAGTCCCTCCCGGCAACGGCCTAGCCGCGGCACGGGGCGGACAACCTCCGGTTCAATGTTATACTGCTCGCATGAAAGCTCACGTCTGGGTCATGCCCAAACGCACGGTTCTTGATCCCCAAGGCCAGACTATCCAGCATGCGCTCTCGGGTCTGGGCTATTCTTCCGTAACCGATGTCCGCCAAGGCAAATTCTTCGTTCTGAACCTCGACGGCTGGACGCGCGACGAAGCCCAAACGCAGCTCGACCGCATCTCGCGCGAGGTGCTCACCAATCCCGTCATTGAGGAATACCGCTTCGAGATCGTCGAATAACCGGCGCTCGCGCCCAGCTATATAGCTTTGCGTCGCCGCTCTCGCGCCACGCGTAACGCAAATCGCAAACCCCTGATTTTACGTTCATAGCCCTTCGGCGCTCCCGTGCTACGCTTTTCTTAGCTTCCCCTGGAGAAACCCCGCATGTGCGGCATTGTCGGCTACATTGGTCGCAAAAAAGTTGTGCCCGTCATCGTTGAGGGCCTTCGCAAGCTCGAATACCGCGGCTACGATTCCGCTGGCATCGCCGTCGTTGGCTCCGACGGAAAGCTGGAGATTCGCCGCGCCTCCGGCAAGCTTCGCAATTTGGAAGAAGCCATTCAGAAGTCGCCCATTGACGGCGTCTTCGGCATCGGCCATACCCGCTGGGCCACTCATGGCCGCCCGACGGAAGAAAACGCCCATCCTCACCGGGACTGCGCCGGCCAGGTGGTCGTCGTGCATAACGGCATCATCGAAAACTACCTGGAACTGAAGGAACAGCTCCAGAAGGAAGGCCACAAGTTCGTAACCGAAACGGACACCGAAATCGTCGCTCACCTTGTCGAGAAGAACATGCAGGGCGGCGTTCCTCTTGAGGAAGCCGTTCGCCGGTCGCTCAAGCAGCTTCGCGGCATTTATGCTCTCGTTTTTCTCTCGACCAAAGACCCTCACAAAATCGTCGCGGCGCGTCTTGGACCGCCGGCGGTCATCGGCCTCGGCGAAGGCGAGTATTTCGTCGCCAGCGATATCCCCGCTTTGCTCGAACACACGCGCAACATTTTTTTCCTCACTGATGGCGATATTGCCGTTCTTACTCCTGAAGGCGTGCGCGTCATGGATCACGACGGCAATGTCCTCGAACGCAAGCCGCATTACGTCTCCTGGGATCCCATCATGGCTGAAAAAGGCGGCTACAAGCATTTCATGCAGAAAGAAATTTTCGAACAGCCCCGCGCCATTCGCGACACCCTCCTCGGCCGTATTTCCCAGGATACGGGCAAGATCTACCTCGGTGAAATGGACATCTCGGAAAGCCAGCTTCGCTCGTTCAACAAAGTCCGGATCGTGGCCTGTGGCACCAGCTGGCATGCCGGCCTGGCTGGAAAATTCATGATCGAACGGCTCGCCCGCCTTCCCGTCGAAGTGGATTACGGCAGCGAATTTCGCTATCGCGATCCCATTCTTGACGCGGGTACTCTTACCGTTTGCATCAGCCAGTCCGGCGAAACCGCCGACACGCTCGCCGCGCAGAGGGAGGCTAAGCTCAAAGGCTCTCCGACGCTTGTGATCTGCAACGTCATGGGCTCCATGATTACTCGCGAGGCCGCTGGCACGATCCTCACTCACGCCGGTCCGGAAATCGGGGTCGCATCCACGAAAGCCTTCACGGCTCAACTCACCGCGCTAATCCTGCTCGCTGCCCATCTTGGGGAAATTCGCGGCGCCTTGCTCCCCGAGTCCGCGAAAGCGCTGCTTCAGGAATTCACGCGCATTCCGCACAAAATCGAAACCGTTCTGCAAGCCGATGAAACGGGAGCTTACGAAGCGCTTGCGCGCCAGTTTTTCCGCTGCACCGATTTTCTCTATCTCGGCCGCGGCATTCATTATCCCATCGCGCTCGAAGGCGCCCTGAAGCTCAAGGAAATTTCTTATATTCACGCCGAAGGTTATCCGGCTGGAGAAATGAAGCACGGGCCCAACGCGCTTATTGACGAAAATCTTCCCGTCGTGGTCCTTGCTGTGCGTGATGAATCGGACCCCGCTTCCATGACCCTCTATGAAAAGAGCGTTTCGAACATCAAGGAAGTTAAAGCTCGCGACGGCATCGTCATCTCCATCGTCAGCGCCAACGATCGCCTTGCACGCGAAGCTTCCGACCACGTCATTGAGCTGCCCGCGGCGCCCGAGCTTCTTGTGCCGCTGATCGAAATCATCCCCTTGCAGCTCCTGGCCTATCACATTGCGGTCCGGCGCGGCTGCGACGTGGACCAGCCCCGCAACCTCGCGAAATCCGTCACCGTCGAGTAGGACGTTACCTTGTACCGACACGCCCCCGTCATTTTTCGCTAAGATGGTGTCATGAAGCGTTTCTCATTCGTATGCCGCGCTTCGCTTCTTCTCATCGCCGGGCTCTTCCTCCGTGCCCATGCTCGGGCTCAGACTCCGGAAGCCACTGCCCCTCTGCACGAAATCCATTTCAATGGCCTGACCAAGCTCACTCAAGACCAGGTCATTGCCCTCACCGGCTTGCAAATTGGCGCTCAGGTCGGCCGTCCGGATCTCCAGGCTGCGGCGAATCATCTCTATTCAACCGGCCTCTTTAAAGACGTAAAGTACGAGTTTCGTACGGACAGCAACGGCGTCACTCTCACCTATCAGATCAGCGAAAGCCCACGGCTTCCTGTTCTCTTCGACAATATTCCCTGGTTTGGCGACTCCGAGCTCAATGCCGCCATCCGGGCCAAACTGCCTTTCTACGACGGCACGCTTCCCGAGGGAGGCAACATCCTTCCGATCGCGACCGATGCCGTCAAGGACCTCATCTCCTCGCACAAGCTCGACGTCAACGTGCAACTTCAGATCGTTCCCAATCCCATTGGCGACGGGAGCCTTCAGGAATTCACGATTGAAGGCCCTGAGCTTCGCATCGCAAAAATGGAGTTCAGTGATCCTGCTCTCGCCGGTAACCTCGCCGTGCAGCAGCACCTCTCGGAGATCGTAGGTAAGCCGTTTTCGCGCATGGCCATAGATGTTTTTCTTTCCGAGCACATCCGCCCCATTTACACGCAGCAGGGCTATCTTCGCGTCAAGCTCGGTCCAGCGCAGATTCGCCTCACGGGTGATCCAAATCTTCCCCTGCCTACGGATATTCCCGTCTACATTCCTATCGTGCCCGGCCCGGTGTATCACTTTGCAGGCGCCAGCTGGTCCGGCAACAACGCGATCTCGAGCCTCACTCTGGATGGTTTTCTCGGATTCAAACCCGGCGAAATTGCTGACGGCATGGCGCTCGATGGCGCGTGGGAACGCATCGGGGAGGAATATGGCCGACGTGGATATCTCGAGGCTAAAGTCGCCCCCGACCCGTCCTTCGACGACACCGCGCACACGATTTCATACAGGGTTCAGATCAACGAGGGACGCCAATATCGTATGCAAGGATTCGTCCTTACCGGGATTTCACCGACGGGCGAGGACAAGATTCGGTCCACGTTTCCCATTGCTGCCGGCGAAGTCTTTGACAAGATGAAGTACGAAGACTATTTGACTAAGCTCGACAAGCACTCCAAGGAGATCTTCGGCGATCTTCCCATCCATTACGACGAGGTCGGCCACTGGCTCCGCACCGACGCCGAGAAATCCTCAGTGGACGTCCTTCTCGATTTCAAATAGAGCGTTCCCTTCGCTGCGGGCGCTCAATTCCGTCTGCTCGGAGCTGAATCTCTCATTTGGTTTTCTTCTCGGATGGTGCGCTATACTTTTAGCGCCCATGAACGCGTTCGTCCAAATTCGCGCCGGCGATTCTTCACAACTCTCCTCGCAGGAAAAAGAGCGGCTTCTTTTTTCCCGCCTTTCGCAAATCCCGTCTCTCATCGTCGCACTGTCCGGCGGGGCGGACTCCGCTTATCTTGCCTGGGCCGCTGACCAGACTCTTGGCGAACGCGCCCTCTCCGTAACCGCCATCTCCCCCAGCTTTTCTGCCCACGACCGAAACCAGCTTGCATCTTTCATTGTCGCCACTTCCATTTGCCACGAATTCATCGAAACTCATGAATTTGAAAATCCCTCTTATCGCGCCAATGCCGGCGACCGCTGTTACTTTTGCAAGGATGAACTTTTCTCCGTTCTCGATTCGCTCGCTGATCAACGCGGTATTTCCGCTGTCGCGTACGGTGTCAACGCCGACGACACGCTCGATTTCCGTCCCGGACACCGCGCCGCCTCCGAGCACCGTGTTCTCTCGCCTCTGCTCGACGCGGGCCTGCGCAAATCCGAAATTCGTGCTCTTTCGCGCCGTGCCGGCCTTCCTACTTGGGACCGCCCGGCCTCCGCTTGCCTCTCTTCCCGCCTTCCTTATGGGACGGAAGTCACCCCCGAACGCCTGGCGCTTATCGAGCGCGGTGAAGCCGCTCTCCGCGAACTCGGTTTTCGCCAATTCCGCGTTCGCCTTCACGATCGCTTAGCCCGCGTCGAAATCGCGCCCGACGAACTTCCCCGCGCCCTCACTCCAGAAATGACCTCCCATATCGCCGCGCGTCTCAAGGCTGCAGGATTTCTTTATGTCACGCTCGATCTGGAGGGTTATCGTCAGGGCTCTCTCAACGCTGCCTTTGCAAAGTGATCTCCTCGCCCCATCTTGCCTTCGTGGAACATAATCTCGTGGCTTTGCGTAACAATAAGCAGGGAATGGCCCAGGTTATACTCTTCCCCGGAGGAAGAATGTCTCGTCACATCAAAATCGCGCCCGCCACAATCGCCTTGGGTTTTTTCCTCTCCGGCTGCGGCATCGGTCCCGGCGCTACCGGCTCTTTCGAACGCACCCTGAACGTCAGCGGACCTATCCGCCTTGACCTTTCCACCGCTTCCGGCGAGGTCGTCATCACGGGCGGCTCCTCGGGCAAGGTTCAAGTCCATGCGAACGTGCGAGCCCATGGTTGGCTTTTCCAGGACGCCCAGAAGCAGCTCAATGAAGTTATCTCGAATCCCCCCATTGAACAGCGGCTCGATTCGATCCGCATCGGTAAAGACTTCAACGATTTTCGCAACGTCGCCATTGATTACACGGTTGAAGTTCCCGATGCGACTGAGGTGGACGTCTCCGTCGCCTCGGGTTCCGTCACCGTGCGCAAAGTTCACGGCCCCGTATCGGTGGACTCGGCATCCGGTGCCGTTCGCGTCGAGCAAGTCTCCGGCAGCGTCAAAATTAATTCCGCGAGCGGATCCACCAATGTATCCGACTTGGGGGACGACCTTCGCGTCTCCAGCGCATCAGGTTCAGTGGATGCATCCTCCGTTAAGGGCTCGGTCCACGTGGACGCGCTCTCCGGCTCCATTGGAATCGTCAATCCCGGCAGCCGCGTGGACGCCAATACCGCCAGCGGTTCCATCAACGTGAGCGGAGCCGACAACGACGTTCGGGCCGCCAGCGCTTCCGGTGGCGTAACGGTTGTCGGAAATCCTTCTGGCAACGCGTATTGGAATCTCAAGACCGCATCCGGCGGCGTCACGATCACGGTACCCTCGAACGCGGCCTTCTACCTTACAGCCGACGCTACTTCCGGAGACATTCGTACGGGTGTCCCCATTGTCGTCGAGGAACAGGGCCGCCATTCTCTACGCGCGCGCGTGGGCACGGGCGGTGGCCGGGTCGAAATTCACACCATTTCCGGCGCCATCAATATTCAGCGCGGCTCCTGAACAATTCTTTTTTCCGTTGTTCTTTGCCTGCGCGAGATTCCTCTGATATTTTTCTGTCTCGCGTTCGTAGAACATTCGAGAGCTTGGGAGACATCCCCGATTTCCCGGGCCCTGAGATCGAAAGGGTGGCTATGAGTGTTCGCGAAGAGTTTTCCGAGCCAACCTCGCCTTCCGCAGCATCCACGCGCTGGCAGCGACTCGGCCCAATTCTGCTTTTGCTGCTCTTCGCGCCGGTCTGCGGAGAACTCCTTTCCGGTGCAACGCGCCTCAGCTACATTTTCGTCCTGGTTCCGGAAATTATGGTGTGGGGTGTCGGCGCGCTGCTGATCCGCGAAGTCGTGCGCCGAGCCCGCCGCGGCTGGCCCAGCCTGATTGCTCTCGGTCTCGTTCTTGGCGTTGCCGAAGAGTGCGTCATCCAGCAAACGTCCTTTTCTCCCATCGTCGGCTTGGATCCACTTCACATTTATGGCCGCGTTTTCGGCGTTAACTGGGTGTGGTTTTTCGCCCTCATCATTTTCGAGTGTGTCTGGATCGTTCTGATTCCCGTTCAGCTCGTCGAATTGTTATTCCCCTCGCGCCGCAACCGGCCTTGGCTGCGCGGTCGCGGCATCGTAATCTCGTCCGTTGTTTTTCTTCTCGGCTCCTACATTGCCTGGTATCTATGGACCCAGCGCGCACGCCCCGTCGCGTTTCACGTGCCGATTTACACGCCTCCGCTCGCCTACATTTTTGCCGGGCTCTTCGTTATCTTGATTCTTATTGCCATCGCCTTCTCTTTTCGCGCCGATTCCGGGCCGCGCAATATCGCCTCGCGCCGCGCACCCAATCCGTTCCTCGTGGGCTTCGCCGCAGTAATTCTCTCCCTCCCGGCGTTTCTCTTCATCGGCTTGAACTTCATGCCTCGACGCTTGCCGCCATTTTGGATTTCCATCGCCGCCGGAATCGCCTGGGCCATTCTCGCGCTTGCGCTCATTCGTTTCTGGGCAGCCTCTCCTGCCTGGCGCAACATGCACCGCTACGCCCTCGTCTTTGGCGCTCTCCTTGCCTGCATGGCTTCCAGCTACGCGTCGCCCGGTTGGCTGCGCCTCGATTTTATCGGCAAGATCGTGATGAACATCGTTGCTGTGGCGCTGATGATCATCCTGGGCTTCGCTTTGGAGCGCCGCGCTTCCGCTTGATTGTCGCACTGGCGGCTGCGCTAGCGTCTTTCCCTCATCGGGTATTCCGCTTACAATCAGCCCGATGAGCCTTTCTCGCCGATTTCGGCCGTTTTTCTTGATCTTGATCCTTTTCGCCCCCCTCGCAACGGCCCATGCTCAGGATCTGGCTCCCACCGCGGATCCCAAAACAAAATCCCGCCCCAGCAAGAAGGAATCGCCGGCGAAAACTCCTTCTCCCGCCGAAGAGCTCCAGAAGGCCATTAATTCCGCGGGAAATGACCGTGCCGCATTGGTCCGCAATCTCGAAGATTATCTGCAGACTTACCCGGAGTCCCCGCAGCGCCCTCAGATCTACCGCGCTCTCGTCGAAGCTTGCCTCCAACTGCGCGACATCCCGCGCGCCACCAACTACGCCGAGCGCATCGTCGCACTTACTCCCGACGACATGTCCATCACCATTGTCGCTATCCAGCTCCTCGAAAAATCCGGCGACGAAGCTGCGCTCCGCCGCGCCGTCACCTACGCTTCCCGTGTCCTCGATTACGTCAAGAGCTCTTCACTCGACCAGAAATCTCCTCGTGTCTCCGAGGAAGAATGGCAAGACCAAAAGAATCGCGACCAGATGAGCGTTCTTCTCCTCCGCGGCCGTCTCGAATCCAAACTTCACGACACTCCCGCAGCACGCACCGACTACCAGGCCAGCTATGCCCTGATCCCCAACGCCGCGGCCGCCGTTCACCTCGGCGAACTCGACGAACTCAGCAAGGACTACCCCGCGGCCATCACCGAGTACGCTCGCGCCTTCGCTCTCGCCGATTCTGCCTCGCCGGGAGCCACCCGCCAGGAAATTCGCCTCAAGCTGGGCAACGTCTGGCGCCTCGCGCATGGTTCCGATGCCGGCCTCGGCGATTTCATTCTCCATACCTACGATGAAGTCACTTCCGCTTCCTCGTCCAAGCCCGCTAGGAACGCGGGCCTTAAGGATCCTTACGCATTCATCCTACGCACTGCTCCTGCCGGCGATTCGTTTCCCCTTGCTCCCATTAAAGGAAAAGTCCTCGTCGTGAACTTTTGGGCCACCTGGTGCGGTCCCTGCCGCGCACTTGAACCGCAATACGAACACGTGGCTTTGGAATTTCAAAGCGAAAAGGACGTCGTCTTCCTTTCCGCCAATTGCGATGACGACGAATCGCTCGTTTCGCCCTATCTCGACGAAGTCAAGCCCAAAACCACCGTCGTTTTTGCCGACGGCTTGGACAATCTCTTCGGCGTCGAGGACTTCCCCACCGTGATCGTCCTCGACCGCACCGGCAAAATCGTCTACCGCTCCGATGGTTTCGGCGACGACAACTTTGACAAAAATCTCTCCTCGGCGGTCCGCTCCGCTCTCTCTGCGGCTTCGCCACCTCCGATTTCCGGGCAATAGAGATTCGCACTTCCCCCGCGGAAGTATTACGATGTGTGTCCGCAATTCGTCTTTCTGGGAGAGCTCGAATGAATCTTCGCCGCGTCTGTTTTTTGTTTTTGGCACTCAGTCTTTTGGTTCTTTCACTCTCGCTTCCGCGAGTTTCCCAAGCTCAATCGCTCGACGCCAAGCTCTGGTCCGGCATCAAGTGGCGCAATATCGGTCCTTTCCGCGGCGGACGCGTCGAAGCCGTCACCGGAATTCCCGGCAATCCCGATGTCTACTATTTTGGGGCCGTCGCTGGCGGAGTCTGGAAAACCGAGGACGCCGGCAATTCCTGGGAACCCCTCTTCCAACACGAATCCGTTTCCTCCATCGGCGCCATCGCCATTGACCCGAGCGATCACAACGTGATTTACGCCGGCACGGGCGAACCCTGCTTGCGCGGAAATATTTCACACGGCGACGGCATCTACAAATCCGTGGACGGCGGCAAAACCTGGGCGCGCACCGGCCTCGAGGACTCGCGCCACATTTCCAAAATCCTGATCGATCCAAAAAATTCCGAGATCATCCTCGTAGCCGCCATCGGCCATGCCTACGGCCCAAACCCTGAGCGCGGCGTCTTTCGTTCCACTGACGCAGGCAAAACCTGGAAGAAAGTTCTCTACAAGGACGACAAAACGGGCGCTGTGGATCTCGTCTTTGACCCGAACAACTCCCACATCGTGTACGCTTCCCTCGATCAGGAACTTCGCACGCCCTACAGTTTCATCAGCGGAGGTCCCGGCAGCGGTATCTATAAATCCGAGGACGGTGGCGCCACCTGGAAGCAGCTCACCGGTAACGGCCTCCCTGAAGGCGTCTATGGCCGCATCGGCCTCGCCGTTGGCGCCGATTCCGATCATGTCTATGCGCTCATCGAAGCCAAGAAAGGAGGCCTCTACCGCTCCGACGATGCCGGCGACACCTGGCACTACATTAATGGCGATCAGCGCTTCACGCAGCGCGCCTGGTATTACATGCATATCTGGGCCGATCCTAAGTCGCCCCAAACGATCTACGTCCTCAACACCGGAACCTATCGCTCCACCGATGGCGGCGCGCACTTCACTGTGATTTCCGCTCCCCACGGCGACGATCACGCCCTCTGGATTGACCCGCAAAATCCCAATCGCATGATCGAGGGCAATGACGGTGGCGCCACCATCACTGTGGATGGCGGCAAAAACTGGACGACGCAGGACAATCAGCCGACGGCGCAGTTCTATCACGTCATCACGGATTCGCGTTTCTTCTACTACGTCTACGGCGCGCAGCAAGACAACTCCACCGTCGCCATCGCCAGCCGGACCAATCATAGCCTCATCACCGACAAGGATTGGTACGACGTCGCGGGTGGCGAAAGCGGTTATATCGCCCCTGATCCCAGGGATCCGGGCATCGTCTACGCCGGTGGCAATTGGGGCACCATCACGCGCTACGACCGCCACACCGGCCAGGTTCAGGACATCACGGTTTGGCCCGTCAATCCCAGCGGCTGGAGCGCCGGTGCCCTTCCTCACCGCTTCCAGTGGACCGCGCCGATCTTTCTCTCGCCCTTCGACCCCAACGAGCTTTACATCGGCGGCGAAAAACTCTTCAAGTCCACCGACGCAGGAATGTCCTGGACCGCCGTCAGTCCCGACCTCACGCGGAATGACAAATCCAGGCAAGGCGATTCCGGCGGCCCCGTCACCATTGACCAAACCAGTGTCGAATACTACGACACGATCTTTACCGCCTCGGAATCTCCGGCGCAGCGCGGTCTGATCTGGGCCGGCAGCGACGACGGCCTCGTCCACATCACGCGCGACGGCGGCAAGAACTGGGAAAACGTCACGCCCAAGGGCCTTCCCGAGTGGGCTCGTGTCAATCTGATTGATCCATCGCCTTCCGAAGCAGGCACGGCCTACCTCGCTGCTGATCGCCACCGCCTCGACGATTTTCATCCCTACGTCTTCAAGACCAATGACTTCGGCAAAACCTGGACGCAAATCACCGAAGGCCTCCCCCAATCGAATAGCTGGGTTCACGCCGTGCGCGTGGATCCCGCCCGCAAAGGTCTGCTCTACTGCGGCACGGAAACAGGCATCTTCGTCTCCTTCGACGATGGTGCCCGCTGGCAATCTCTCCAGCTCAATCTGCCCACCACGCCCGTCACCGATCTCGTCATCAAGAACGACGATCTCGTCGCCGCCACCAACGGCCGCTCGTTCTGGATTCTCGACGATCTCTCGCCTCTCCGTCAGGCCGCCGCCGATCTCGCGAACGCTGCCGTTCATCTCTTTGAGCCCGCTGTCGCGTGGCGCACGCGCCGCGGCGATGCCAATCCTCGTTACTTCCTTTGGTACGGACAAAACGCTCCTGACGGCGCGATCATCAACTATTACTTGAAAGCTGAGCCGAAAGACTCCATCGCGCTTGAAATCCTCGACGCAAAGGGCGAAGTCATTCGCAAGTATTCCAGCAAGAAGAAAGAAGAAGAAAAACAGCCCTCCGAGGCCGGCGATGAATACCAGGCTCCGGAATCTATCCCTGCCGAAGCGGGAATGAACCGCTTCGTCTGGGATTTGCGTTATGAGCCTCCCGTGCTGATTCCCGGCCAGGTTTGGGATAGCGCCGACGTTCCCAAAGGCACCCTCGCCCTGCCGGGCAAGTATCAGGTCCGCCTCATCGCCGAAGGCCAGACGCTCACCGAACCTTTGGCCGTGAAACTCGATCCGAGGGTGAAAGTTGTTCCTGAAGCGCTAACCAAACAATTCAATCTGTCGCTCAAGATTCGCGACGAAATCACTCTTGCCGATACCACCGTCAACGAAATGAACTCCGTCAAGGAACAATTCGCCGCCTTGCGCAAGCGCATCGGCTCAGGTGAAAAGGACAAAGCCATCCTCGACTCTTTTGCGGCCATTGAAAAGAAAATGGAGCCGATTGACAGCCAGCTCTGGCAGAGAAAAATGAAAGCCAGCGAAGAAGATCTGAACTACCCCGACGAGGTCAACGATCAGCTGAAGGGGCTCGCCGAGTTCATGGAAGGCTCCGACACCGAGCCCACCGCCGCCGACTACGCGGCCTACGAAGATCTCAGCCACAAAGTGACGGAGCTTGTAGGTCAGTGGAAGGAAATCAAAGCCAAGGATCTGACCGCTCTCAACGAGCAGATCCGCCGCTCCAACATTCCCCCCATCGCCCCCGGAGGAACCGCATTGAGCATTCGAGTTCTGAGCGAATAGACAACCCCGCCCGGCTGATCCATGCACGGTCCGATTAAGATTCGGATCTTTGCTACCTTGAGGGCTGCTTTACAAACTGAAGCAGCAAATTTATCTTTGGTTTTGCAACAACTTAGCTACCCGTCCATCTTTCCGTGCGTCCATCTCAGCGTGTCCTGTACCTCTCGCTTTTTCACTCGCAATTCAGCTCGCAAGGGTGATTCGATGCTTCACATCAGGTATTTCTGCCGCGTTCTTGTCCTTTTCTTCGCGCCCCTTCTCGCGCTGGGCGCCCCTCCCTCGACGAGCCCCGCGGTAGCCGCCTTTCATCAACTCTCGGCACTCGTCGGCAATTGGGAAGGCAAAGATGATTCAGGCGCTGTGGTTAAATCCCATTTTCAGCTGATCGCCGGTAGAACCGCCGTCATGGAGACGCTCACCATGCCCGGCATGGACCAGATGATCACCTTCTACAGCCTCGACGGCGATTCCATCCTCCTCGTCCACTATTGCCCCACCAACAATCAGCCCCGCATGCGCGCCACACCGCAGGCAGGTGACCCCTCGAAGCTGGTCTTTTCCTTCGAAAGCGTAGCCAATCTTCCCAACCCCGATGCCGGCCACGAGCACAAGCTGGTCCTCGAATTCACCGGCAAAGACCACATCGTCGAGCACTGGACCTGGCGCCAAAATCACAAAGACACTGTCATCACTTACCACCTGTCCCGCGCCCCTTCCCGCCCCTAGTCAGCGCCAGCCAGCTCACCCGCCGCTTGCCACGCAAATTTCCCTCATAGACCCTGAAAATCACCCATTCAATAAAAAGTACTTTACTTTTAGCTTCACTCTATGCTAACATTTGTCATGTTAGACGCTCATCTACACGACCCCCGTCACGTAACCGCACTGTTTCTCCGTTCTTCCTGCCAGACCCCCGAAGCGTCAGATTTAATTCCTTATTCCTCAGGTATTTGCGCACTCTTGCAAATTGAAATTTCGCGCCAACTTCCCTCTTTTCAAAAGGTTGCGCACTCTTTGCCAAAAACACCCGGGGTACACCCACCCCCCGCCCTCTCAATTTTACTGCTTCCGCATATCTCTTTTGGAATCAACGAGGCATTCAATGCTTCGTTTGCAAAGGCCTGCCCTGCTTTCCTCAGTTCACAGGACACTGGCCGCCGGTCGCTTCCCTTCCGCCACTTCCTTTGCCGCAAGGATCGTG
>Ga0335078_10001067_pt1 | contig 41734 bp, 43 predicted proteins | sample Lox_Sample_32_FD_206711 | JGI IMG/M metagenome (GOLD analysis project Ga0335078, IMG submission 206711) | Soil microbial communities from Loxahatchee National Wildlife Refuge, Florida, United States - Lox_Sample_3.2 | ecosystem: Environmental > Terrestrial > Soil > Wetlands | place: USA...
GATCATCGAGCTGGACAAGAACCGGAACAACGTGGTGCTGTCCCGCCGGGCCTGGCTGGAGCAGACCCAGTCCGAGGTCCGGCAGAACTTCCTCAACACGCTGCAGCGTGGCCAGATCCGCAAGGGTGTGGTGTCCTCCATCGTCAACTTCGGCGCGTTCGTGGACCTGGGCGGGGTGGACGGCCTGGTGCACGTGTCCGAGCTGTCCTGGAAGCACATCGACCACCCGGGCGAGGTCGTCGAGGTGGGCCAGGAAGTCACCGTCGAGGTGCTGGACGTCGACATGGACCGCGAGCGGGTCTCCCTCTCGCTCAAGTCGACCCAGGAAGACCCGTGGCAGCAGTTCGCCCGCACGCACCAGATCGGCCAGGTCGTGCCGGGCCGGGTGACCAAGCTCGTTCCGTTCGGCGCGTTCGTCCGGGTCGAGGAGGGCATCGAGGGCCTGGTGCACATCTCCGAGCTGGCCGACCGGCACGTGGAGATTCCCGAGCAGGTGGTGCAGGTCGGCGACGAGATCTTCGTCAAGATCATCGACATCGATCTGGACCGGCGGCGGATCAGCCTGTCGCTCAAGCAGGCCAACGAGGGCACGATCGGTGAGGCCGTCGGTGACGACTTCGACCCGACCCTGTACGGCATGCCCGCCACCTATGACGACCAGGGCAACTACGTCTACCCGGAGGGCTTCGACTCCGAGTCGGGCGAGTGGCTGGAAGGCTACGACACCCAGCGCGAGGAGTGGGAGCGGCAGTACGCCCAGGCGCGCTCCCGGTTCGAGGCACACCGCCGCCAGGTCGCCGAGGCCCGCAAGGCCGACACCACCGACGCCGGTGAGGAGGGTGACGCCGGAAGCGGCACACACACCTCGGGCACCCCCGACCGTGACGACTCCGGCGGTGGCGCGCTGGCCTCGGACGAGGCCCTCGCCGCCCTGCGCGACAAGCTGTCAGGCGGCCAGAGCTAACGGATGGCCACGGCCCCGCGCCGGGCTTCGGCCCGTTCCCGGGCCATGATCGCCGAGACCGCGACGCCGCTCGCGGCCGGGCCGGCACCAGCGATCATGGATCGGGTGATGGCATGCTCAAGGTAGGCCTGACCGGCGGCATCGGGGCCGGCAAGAGCGCGGTGGCCCAGCGGCTGGCCAGGTACGGCGCGCTCGTCATCGACGCCGATCAGATCGCCCGCGGCGTGGTCGAGCCGGGCACCCCCGGGCTGGCCCAGGTGGTCGGCTTGTTCGGCGCTGGGGTGCTGGGCCCGGATGGCGCGCTGGACCGGCGGCGGCTGGGCGAGATCGTGTTCGGCGACGACGAGCTGCGAGCCAGGCTGAACGCGATCATCCACCCGCTGGTCGGGGCGCGACTCCGCGAGCTGGAAGAGGGCGCCGACGCGGACGCGATCATCGTCGAAGACGTCCCGCTGATCGCGGAGAACGGCCTGGCCAGCGCGTACGACCTGGTCGTCGTCGTGGACGTGCCGCCGCGGCTGCAGGAAGAACGGCTGGTCCGGGAGCGCGGCATGACCCCGGGCCAGGTGGCCGCGCGGATGGCGGCCCAGGCCAGCCGGGAGCAGCGGCTGGCCATCGCCGGCATCGTGGTGGACAACTCCGGTTCGCTGGACGAGCTCGACCGGCAGGTCGGGGAGCTGTGGGCCGAGCTGTGCCGCCGGGCCCGGTCCGGCCCGGCGAAGATGTCGTAGCCCGGAAATACAGTGGGTGGTGGCGGCGTTGAACACGCGCCTGGGCGATGACGGAGGGAGGCAGCCGTGCGGCCGGTAAGTGACTTGCAGCGGCGGGTGGCACCGTTCAAGGTGATCACCGACATGACCCCGTCGGGTGACCAGCCCCGGGCGATCGCCGAGATGGAGCAGCGGATCACGGCCGGGGAAAGGGACACCGTCCTGCTGGGGGCGACCGGCACGGGGAAGACCGCCACCGTGGCCTGGCTGGCCGAGCGGCTGCAGCGGCCCGTGCTGGTCATGCTGCCGAACAAGACGCTCGCCGCGCAGTTCGCCAACGAGCTGCGCGAGATGCTCCCGCAGAACGCGGTGGAGTACTTCGTCTCGTACTACGACTACTACCAGCCCGAGGCGTACGTCCCGCAGACCGACACCTACATCGAGAAGGACTCGTCGATCAATGACGAGGTCGAGCGGCTGCGGCATTCGGCGACCAACTCGCTGCTCACCCGGCGGGACACGATCGTGGTTGCCTCGGTGTCCTGCATTTACGGCCTGGGCACTCCACAGGAGTACGTGGACCGGATGGTCACCCTGCGGACCGGGGACACGATCGACCGGGACACGCTGCTGCGCAGGCTGGTGGCCATGCAGTACACGCGCAACGACCTGGCCTTCACCCGGGGCACGTTCCGGGTGCGCGGGGACACCATCGAGATCATTCCGGTCTACGAAGAAATGGCCGTGCGGATCGAGATGTTCGGCGACGAGATCGAGCGGCTGATGACGCTGCACCCGCTGACCGGCGAAGTGCTGAGTGAGGACGAGGAGCTGTACATCTTCCCGGCGTCCCACTACGTGGCCGGGCCGGAGCGGATGGAACGGGCCATCGCCGGCATCGAGGCCGAGCTGGCCGAGCGGCTCGGCGAGCTGGAGCGGGCGGGCAAGCTGCTGGAGGCGCAGCGGCTGCGCATGCGGACCACCTATGACATCGAGATGCTCCGCCAGGTGGGCAGCTGCTCAGGAATCGAGAACTACTCACGGCACATCGATGGCCGTGCGGCGGGCACCCCGCCGCACACCCTGCTCGACTACTTCCCCGAAGACTTCCTGCTCGTCATCGACGAGTCGCACAACACGGTCCCGCAGATCGGGGCGATGTACGAGGGCGACGTGTCGCGCAAGCGGACCCTGGTCGACCACGGCTTCCGGCTGCCCAGCGCGATCGACAACCGTCCGCTGACCTGGGACGAGTTCGGCGAGCGGATCGGCCAGACGGTGTACCTGTCGGCTACCCCGGGGCCGTATGAACTGTCCCGGACCCAGGGCGACGTGGTGGAGCAGGTGATCAGGCCGACCGGCCTGGTCGACCCCCAGGTGATCGTCAAGCCGACCAAGGGGCAGATCGACGACCTGGTCCACGAGATCAGGGAGCGCGCGGAGCGTTCCGAGCGGGTGCTGGTCACCACGCTGACCAAGAAGATGGCCGAGGACCTGACCGACTACCTGCTGGAGCTCGGCATCCGCGCGCGGTACCTGCACAGCGAGGTGGACACGCTGCGCCGGGTGGAGCTGCTGCGCGAACTGCGGGTCGGCGAGTACGACGTGCTGGTCGGCATCAACCTGCTCCGGGAAGGCCTGGACCTGCCCGAGGTGTCGCTCGTCTCCATCCTCGACGCGGACAAGGAAGGCTTCCTGCGTTCTGGGACTTCGCTGATCCAGACCATCGGCCGGGCCGCGCGGCACGTGTCCGGACAGGTGCACATGTACGCCGACTCGGTCACCCCATCCATGCAGCGGGCCATCGACGAGACCGACCGGCGGCGGGCCAAGCAGATCGACTACAACACCGAGCACGGGATCGACCCGACGCCGCTCCGCAAGCGGATCGCGGACATCCTGGATCAGCTGGTCCGGGAGGATGCGGACACCGAACGGCTGATCGGCGGCGCCGGCCGCCAGCAGAGCCGCGGCAAGACCCCGGTGCCCGGGCTGTCGTCCCGGGTTCGCGCCACGGCCAGCGCGGCCGGTGAGGAAGCCGCCGGCGGGGCCGCCCGCGGTGACCTCATCGCGCTGATCTCCACGCTCACCGACCAGATGCACGCGGCCGCGGCCGAGCTGCAGTTCGAGGTCGCGGCCCGGATCCGGGACGAGATCAGGGAGCTGAAGCACGAGCTGCGCGGGATGCAGGCCGCCGGCGTCTGAGCGGCCGGTGCCCGCGGCCATCCAATCCCTGGAACTCACTGAGCGGAACCGGCGGCGGCTGCCGTGCGTCATAGGTGTGTAGCCCAGGGCGCTGAGCGGTCCAGGCCGCCGCTCAGCGCCCTGGCTCGCCATCCGGACGAGGTACCGCCGATCGCTGCCCGGCACCGGGGACGGGGCCGCAGCGGGGCAGAACGGAGTACGCCATGGGCAGGTCCGGGACGCTCGCAGGCCGGCTCCGCCGTCTCGGGTGGGGCGGCCTGGCCGCCGGGGCCGCCGCGCTCGTCATGACCGCCTGCGGCAGCCAGCTGGCCAGCTCCACCGGGGCCGCCCAGTCCGCCCGGCCAGCTCAGCCGGCCGGTGGCAGTCCCGCGGCCGGGGGCGGCGCCGCCCCTGGCGGGTTGTGCTCGGACGTGCCCGCGGTCACCCGCCTGACGGTGCACCGGGCCGACGGGGTGCCCGGCAACCACCTGCGCTTCGCGTTCCCGGACACCGTCGCCGTGACCAGCCCGGCGCAGGCCCGCGCGGTGGCCCGGGCGGTCTGCACGCTGCCGCCCATGCCACACGGCGCGATGAGCTGCCCGATCGATCAGGGCGTCAGCTACCGGCTGGACTTCGCGGCCAGCCGGGACAGCTTCCCCCGGATCACCGTGGCCGCGGGTGGCTGCGGCGCGGTCAGTGGCGCTGGTCCAGTGCGCCAGGCCGGGTCGGCCCGGTTCTGGACCCTGCTCGGCCACGCGCTGGGCATCCGGCAGGCGGCCGCCTCCGCGCTGCGCGGGACCAGCCCGGGCGGGTGAGCCGCTTCCGCTGGTAGGTTCGCTGGACGATGGCGTGCCCGGCAGAACTCGGCGCTCAGCCGGTAGCCAGGGCACCGGGGCCGCCATCCGGGGCCATACAGGGCCGCCAGCCGGAAGGGTGCGCATGACCTGGGTGCTGTTCGACTACGGCGGCGTGCTGTGTTACCCGCAGTCAGCGGATGACCGCGACCGTCTGGCCCGCGCCGCGGGCGGCCGGGCGGCCGACTTCGACGCGGCGTACTGGCGCTACCGGCTGGACTACGACCGCGCGCTGCTGGACGCCACGGCGTACTGGCAGCAGGTGGCCGCGTGGCTAGGCACCCGCTTCACCGGCCGCCAGATCGCGGAGCTGAGCAGGCTGGATACTGAGTCGTGGCTGCACCTGCAGCCCGGCACGGTGGACCTGGCCGCCGGGCTGGCCGCGGCGGGCCACCGGCTGGCCCTGCTGTCCAACGCGCCCGAAGATGTGGCACTGGCCGTGCCGGAACTGCCGATGGCCGGCCACTTCCAGCACCTGCTGTTCAGCTGCTTCCTGAAGACGGCCAAGCCCGACGCGGACTGCTTCCGCGCCGCGCTGAGCGTGCTTGGCGCGCAGGCCGCCAGCGTCGTGTTCCTCGACGACCGGGCTGATAATGTCGCCGCGGCGGCCGCGCTGGGCATCCGCAGCCTGCAGTTCACCGGCGCGGCCGCGGCCCGGGCCTGGCTGGCCGGGCTCGGTGTCGCGGCCGCGCCCGAACAGTGATCCGGACCAGGGGCTATCGCCGCACTTTGCCGATTCTTGCCGGATTTCCAGCCGGCCAGCCGGCATCTGAGTAGCCGCTCAAGAACCCCCCGCGTAGTGTCAAGTCGTGCTGGCCAGCCTGGTGGCTGCGATCGTGGCTGCCCTCTGCTACGGGATCGCCGCCGTCATGCAGGCCGTGGCGGTCCGTGCGGCCAGCCGTCGGTCCGCGGACCACAGCCAGGTGTCGGCCGCCCTGGGCCGGGTCGATCCCGGGCTGGTCGTGCGGTTGCTGCGGCAGTGGCGCTTCCTGGCCAGCCTGGGCCTGGATCTGGCCGGGTTCCTGGCCCAGCTCGTCGCGCTGCGCCGGCTGCCGTTGTTCGCCGTGCAGGCGATCATCGCGGGAAACCTGGCGGTGACCGCGGTGCTGGCCGCCTGGCTGATCCACGTCGAGCTGGCCTGGCGGGAGTGGCTGGCGGTGGCGGGCGTGGTGGTCGGCGTCGGGCTGCTTGGCGTGTCGGCCGGTGCCCAGGGCGCCACCGGGGTCAGCGGGCAGTTCAAGTTCGCGCTGATCGTGGCGGTGGCCGGGATCGCGGTGGCCGGGGTGGCCGCCTCCCGGCTGGGGCGCGCGGTGCGGACCCCGGCGCTCGGCGCGGTGGCTGGCCTCGGGTACGGGGTGCTGGCTGTCGCAGCCCGGGTGCTGCCCGGGTTCTCGCTGACCGAACTGGTCCGTGACCCAGCCACCTACGCCCTGGCCGCGGCGGGCATCGTGTCGTTCATGCTGTACGCCACCGCGCTGGAGAGCGGCAGCGTGACGGTGGCCACCGCAGCGGTGGTGCTGGCCGAGACCGCGCCGCCCGCGCTGATCGGCATCCTGTTCCTGGGCGACCACACCCGGCCCGGGCTGGCCATGGTGGCCGTGGCCGCGTTCATTCTGGCGGTCGCCAGTGCGGTGGCACTGGCCAGGTTCGGTGCGGCCAGCGAGGGGAACCAGGCCGGGACCGGAGCGAGGGAGCACACTCAGGGTGAGCCGAGCGTGTCCTGGACCAGGTGATATCGGACGGCTGATATTCTGATGGTCCGTGGGCCGGCGGGTTCTCCGCATCGTACGACCACGGGAGCCTTCACTTGGCTGCGGCATCGCATGCATCTCGGCAATCTTCGACACGACACCTCTTCGTCACCGGGGGAGTTGCCTCCAGCCTCGGCAAGGGCCTGACTGCGTCCAGCCTGGGGCGGCTGCTCAAGCTTCGCGGCCTGAACGTCACCATGCAGAAGCTTGACCCCTACCTGAACGTCGATCCGGGCACGATGAACCCGTTCCAGCACGGCGAGGTCTTCGTCACCGACGACGGCACCGAGACCGATCTGGACGTCGGGCACTACGAGCGGTTCCTGGACACCAGGCTGCGCGGGTCGGCGAACGTCACCACCGGGCAGATCTACTCCAGCGTCATCGCGCAGGAGCGCCGGGGCGACTACCTCGGCGATACCGTGCAGGTCATCCCGCACATCACCAACGAGATCAAGTCGCGCATCCTGGAGATGGGCGGGCCGGGCGTGGACGTGGTCATCACCGAGGTGGGAGGCACCGTCGGTGACATCGAGTCGCAGCCCTTCCTGGAGGCCATCCGGCAGATCAGGCACGAGATCGGCCGCGAACACTGCTTCTTCCTGCACGTGTCGCTGCTGCCGTACATCGGGCCGTCCGGCGAGCTGAAGACCAAGCCCACCCAGCATTCGGTGGCCGCGCTGCGCAGCATCGGCATCCAGCCCGACGCCATCGTCTGCCGCAGCGACCGGCCGATCAGCGACGGGCTGAAGCGCAAGATCAGCCTGATGTGCGACGTGGACGAGGAGGCGGTGGTGTCCGCGGTGGACGCCCCGTCCATCTACGACATCCCCAAGGTGCTGCACGCCGAGGGGCTGGACGCCTACGTGGTACGGCGGCTGGGGCTGCCGTTCCGTGACGTGGACTGGAGCGACTGGGACGAGCTGCTGCGCCGGGTCCACCGGCCCGCACACAGCGTCACGATCGCGCTGGTCGGAAAGTACGTTGACCTGCCAGACGCCTACCTGTCGCCCGCCGAGGCGCTGCGGGCCGGCGGGTTCGCCAACGATGCCCGGGTCAATATCCGGTGGGTGACCAGCGATGACTGCCAGACCGAGGAAGGCGCGGCCCGGCAGCTGGCCGACGTGGACGGGGTGCTGATCCCGGGCGGGTTCGGTGTGCGGGGCATCGAGGGGAAGGTCGGGGCGGTCCGGTACGCGCGTGAGCACGGGATCCCGCTGCTCGGCCTCTGCCTCGGCCTGCAGTGCGCGGCCATCGAGGTGGCCCGGGATCTGGCCGGGCTGGCCGACGCAAACAGCTCCGAGTTCGACCCGGACACACCGCACCCGGTCATCGCGACCATGGCCGACCAGGAAGATGTCGTGGCAGGCGAGCGGGACATGGGCGGGACCATGCGGCTGGGCCTGTTCCCGGCCGTGCTGGCCGAGGGATCGCTGGTCCGCGAGCTGTACGGCACGGATGTGGTCCAGGAACGGCACCGGCACCGCTACGAGGTCAACAACGCCTACCGCGGCGTGCTGGAAGACGCCGGGCTCAAATGCTCCGGCCTGTCCCCGGATGGGCGGCTGGTCGAGTTCGTCGAGCTGCCGCGCAGCATGCATCCGTTCTTCGTGGCCACCCAGGCGCACCCCGAGTTCCTGTCCCGCCCGACCCGGGCCCACCCGCTGTTCGCCGGGCTGGTCGCGGCGGCCCGCGAGCGGGCCAGGGCGGTCAGCCGGGGTGCCACCGCGGTGGGCCACGCCGCGGCCAGCGCGTGACCCGGCTGCGCCCATGATCGCGGGCGAGCCAGGGACCCCGGAGGAGGCAGGGATCCCCGGCGATCCCGGGACCCCGCTGCGTGACGTGCCGGAGCACTGGCCGGTGGCCTCGTCCACCGAGGATGCCCGTGGCCCGATCGTGACGCTGCGTACCGACCAGGTCCGGATGCCGGACGACGCGGTGGTGCCGCGGCAGGTGGTGCGGCATCCCGGGGCGGTCGCCGTGGTCGCCCTGGACCGGGCGGACCGGGTCCTGCTGATCCGCCAGTACCGGCATCCGGTCGGCCGCCTGCTGTGGGAACTGCCGGCCGGCCTGCGCGACGTAGCCGGTGAGCCGCTGCACCTGACCGCGGCCCGGGAATTGCGGGAGGAGACCGGGTATCAGGCCAGGGACTGGCGGGTGCTGGTGGATTTCTACTCCTCCCCGGGGATCAGCACCGAGCGTATCCGGGTATTTCTCGCTCGGGACCTCTCTCTGGCCCCCGCCGCTGAGCGGGACTACGTGCGGGTGCACGAGGAGGCCCAGCTGATGGTCACCTGGGTGGGCCTGGACCGCGCGGTGGACGGGTTTACCCGGGGCGACCTGCACAATGGCGTTAGCGCGGTGGGTATCTTGTCCGCGTATGCCGCTCGGCGCAGCGGGTTCGCCGGCCTCCGGCCGGCGGACGCACCAGAGCGCTGACCAGCGGCAGCGGGTCCGGGAGGGCTCGGGCCGTCCGGCAACGGGGCCGGCGCGGGAGTACTAAGAAAGGGCTTGCAGCCGTGAGGGTAGGCGTTCCCAAAGAAGTCAAGAACCACGAGTACCGGGTGGCGATCACGCCCGCGGGCGTCCACGAACTGGCACGTAACGGTCATGAGGTGCTCATCCAGGCTGGCGCCGGAGTCGGCTCCTCCATCCCCGACGAGGACTTTGTCACCGCCGGGGCGGCCATCCTGCCCACCGCGGATGACGTATGGCAGGCCGGCGATCTGATCCTGAAGGTCAAGGAGCCGGTGGCCGAGGAATACCACCGGATGCGCAAGGACCAGGTGCTGTTCACCTACCTGCACCTGGCGGCCTCCCGGCCGTGCACGGACGCCCTGCTCAGCTCGGGGATCACCGCCATCGCCTACGAGACGGTGCAGCTCCCCGACGGCTCGCTGCCGCTGCTGGCCCCGATGTCCGAGGTGGCGGGCCGGATGGCCCCGCAGGTCGGCGCGCACCACCTGCAGCGCGACGGGGGCGGGCGCGGCGTGCTGATGGGCGGGGTGTCGGGCGTGTACGCGGCCAAGGTCGTGGTGCTCGGGGCGGGTGTGTCCGGGATGAACGCGGCCGCGATCGCGCTGGGCATGCAGGCCGAGGTCCTGCTGGTGGACAAGAACGTAGCCCGGCTGCGGTCCGCCGACGCGATCTATCAGGGCCACCTGCAGACGGTCGCGTCCAACACCTACGAGATCGAGCGGGCAGTCATCGACGCCGATCTGGTCATCGGCGCGGTGCTGGTCCCCGGGGCCAAGGCGCCCACCCTGGTGTCCAACGAGCTGGTGTCCCGGATGAAGCCCGGGTCCGTGCTGGTCGACATCTCGATCGATCAGGGTGGCTGCTTTGAGGACTCGCACGCGACCACGCACGCCGAGCCCACCTACCGGGTGCACGATTCGGTGTTCTACTGCGTGGCCAACATGCCCGGGGCGGTGCCGCACACCTCCACCTACGCGCTGACCAACGTCACCCTGCCGTACATGCTGGAGCTGGCCAATCGGGGCTGGCGGGACGCGTTGCGGGCCGACCCGGCGCTCGCGCTCGGGCTGCACACCCACGAGGGCGCGCTGACCTGCGAGCCGGTCGCCGACGCCCACCAGCTGCCGGCCACCCCGGTCAGCGAGGTGCTGAACTGACGACGCTGGCCAGGGTGGTCGAGGCGTACCTGGATCACCTGACCGTGGAGCGCGGCCTGGCTGCGCACACGCTCCAGGCGTACCGCCGCGACCTGCTGCGCTACCAGGCGGCGCTGGCCGCGCGGGGCCGGACGGTGATCGGCGAGATCACCACCGAGGATGTGGCGGCGTTCCTGGCCGGGCTGCGGGAGGGGGATGACGAGCACCTGCCGCTCGCCGCCAGCTCAGCCGGGCGCGCCGTGGTGGCCGTCCGGGGCCTGCACAGCTTCGCCGCGGCCGAAGGGCTGGCCGGGTCTGACCCGGCCAGCCTGGTCCATCCGCCCGCCGCGCCGCGCAAGCTGCCGCGGGCCATCGGCGTGCCTGAGGTGGAACGGCTGATCGCCGCGGCCGGCGCCGGGGAGGTCCCGGGCAGCCCGCGCCTGCTGCGTGACCGGGCTCTGCTGGAGCTGCTGTACGGGACCGGGGCCAGGATCTCCGAAGCGGTCGGCCTCGACGTGGATGACCTCAGCTTCCCCGCGTCCCGGCCGGCTCGGGGAGGGGCGCCGCCGGCCGGGGGCGGGGAACCGTTCCCGGCCACCGTGCGGCTATCCGGCAAGGGCGGCCGGGACCGGGTCGTCCCGGTGGGCCGGTACGCCCGCGAGGCGCTGGAGGCCTACCTGGTCCGGGCGCGGCCAGCGCTGGCCGCCGCGTCCCGCCGGATGTCGGTGGGCCCGGCGGTATTCCTGAACGCCCGCGGTGGCCGGCTCACCCGGCAGGGCGCGTGGGCGGTGCTCAAGGCGGCCGCGGCCCGGGCCGGCCTGGGCGGGGTGTCCCCGCACACGCTGCGGCATTCTTACGCCACCCACCTGCTGGACGGCGGCGCGGACGTGCGGGTGGTCCAGGAACTGCTCGGCCACGCCTCCGTCACCACCACGCAGATCTACACCATGGTGACCGTGGACAAGCTCCGCGAGGTGTACTCTGCCGCCCATCCGCGCGCGCTGGGTTAGGCCCGCACCGCAGATCGCGCGACGCAGCCCGCCGCCGTTACCCATTCACCTTGACCGGTGTGCGGTGAGTCGGCTTGATGCCGGCCGGGGCAGCGCCTAGAGTCCGGGTTTCAGCGGAGGCATTTTGGCTCAGTCCGCCGGGGAGGTGCAGCGTATGGCAGCAGGCACGGACGTGATCGGCACAGAGCCCGGCACAATCGGGCCGACCGGTCGGCCGGTGCCGGTTTTTCCCGATCCGGAGCCCTTGCTGGAACATGGCCCTGCCCGGGTGGTCGCGGTCTGCAACCAGAAGGGCGGGGTCGGCAAGACCACCACCACGATCAACCTGGGCGCGGCGCTCGCCGAGCGGGGCCGCCGGGTCCTGCTGGTGGACTTCGACCCGCAGGGCGCGTTGTCCGTCGGCCTGGGTATCCAGCCGCACGAGCTGGATTACACGGTCTACAACCTGCTGATGGAGCGCGGGCTCAGCGCGGCCGACGTGATCATTAAGACCAACATGGACGGCATGGACCTGCTGCCCAGCAACATCGACCTCTCCGGGGCCGAGGTGCAGCTGGTACACGAGGTCGGCCGCGAGTTCGTGCTCGGCGGCGTGCTCGAGCCGGCGCTGTCCAGCTACGACGTCGTGATGATCGACTGCCAGCCGTCCCTGGGTCTGCTGACCGTGAACGCGCTGGCCTGTTCGGCTGGGGTGCTGGTGCCGCTGGAGTGCGAGTATTTCGCCATGCGCGGCGTGGCCCTGCTGCTGGAGACCATCGACAAGGTCTCCAGCCGGCTGAACCCGCGGCTGGGCATCGATGGGCTGCTGGCCACCATGTACGACTCGCGGACGCTGCACTCCCGTGAGGTGCTGGCCGAGGTCGTGAAGGGATTCGGGGACAAGGTCTTCCACACGGTGATCAACCGCACCGTGCGGTTCCCCGACGCCACCGTGGCCGGCGAGCCGATCATGAGCTTCGACCCGTCGTCCACCGGGGCGAACTCCTACCGGGTGCTGGCCAAGGAGGTCCTGGAGCGGTGGCGGCAGGCCGGCCGCGCGGGTCTCGCACCCGGCGGGTAACCCTGCCCGGCGTCGCCGAGTTGCTCCGCCCGGCGACGCCTCGCCCCAGCGCCCACGGTGGACGCCAGGCGAGCGGCCGCGAGGCGCACCCGCAGAAGATCACCGTCTACCTGTCCGGGGCGGAACTCCTCGACCTCGAGCGGGCCCGGCTGGTGCTGCGCGGTTACGGGATCGCGGTGGACCGTGGCAGGCTGGTCCGTGAGGCCATCGCCGTGCTGCTCGCGGATCTCGACGCGCAAGGAGAGACGAGCTTGCTGGCGGGGCGGTTGCGGGACACGATGTGAGGCGGCTGCGGGCAGGTGCGGACGGGTGAGCCAACCGGTGACGGCTGAGCCGGGCAGCGAGGCGCCAGGCGGCGGCCCAGCCGGATTCGAGGTCCACCTCGACGTGTTCGAGGGCCCGTTCGACCTGTTGCTCGGGCTGATCTCCAAGCACAAGCTGGACATCACCGAGGTCGCGCTGTCCCAGGTGACCGACGAGTTCATCGCCTATATCCGGGCCCGGGCCGACGGCTGGGACCTGGACCAGGCGAGCTACTTCCTGCTCGTCGCCGCCACGCTGCTGGACCTGAAGGCGGCCCGGCTGCTGCCCAGCGGCGAGGTCGAGGACGAGGAGGACCTCGCCCTGCTGGAGGCCCGCGACCTGCTGTTCGCCCGCCTGCTGCAATATCGGGCGTACAAGGAGGTCGCGGCGGTTTTTGCGGGACGGATGACGGCCCAGGGCCGCCGGTTCGCCCGGCGGGTGCCCATGGAGCCGCAGTTCGCTGAGCTGCTGCCGGAGGTGCTGCTCGGTCTGGGGCCGGTCGAGTTCGCGGCCATCGCCGCGCGCACGCTGGCCCCGCGCCCCGCGCCGGTGGTGTCCACCGACCACCTGCACGTGCCGCAGACGACCGTGCGCGAGCAGGTGGCGATCCTCACCGGCCGGCTCCGCGAGCTGGGCCGGGCGACGTTCCGCCGCCTGTCGGCTGACTGCTCGGGAACATACGAGATCGTGGCCAGGTTCCTCGCGCTGCTGGAGCTCTACCGGGACAGCAGCGTCTCCTTCGACCAGGTCACCCCCCTCGGCGAGCTGTACGTGACCTGGATCCCGGACGGGCAGGCGGAGCCGGCCAGCCAGACGCCCAGCCAGGAGAGAACGGATGAGCATGAGTGACGCGCCGGGTCCGGCGCCGGACGGGCCAGTGCCGGACAGCACGGGGCCGGACAGCACGGGGCCGGACAGCACCGGGCCGGACAGCACCGGGCCGGACAGCACCGGGCCGGACAGCACCGGGCCGGACGCCCAGGAGGGCGGCCCCGGCCTGGCGGCCTGCCTGGAGGCGATCCTGCTCGTGGTGGACGAGCCGGTACCCGAGATCGTCCTGGCCCAGGTGCTGGAGCGGCCTCGTGGGGAGGTGGCCGCCGCCCTGCGCGAGCTGGCCGCTTCCTACGACGCGGAGCAGCGCGGGTTCGACCTGCGTGAGGTGGCGGGCGGCTGGCGGTTCTACACCCGCGCCGAATGCGCGCCGGTGGTGGAGCGGTTCGTCCGGGACGGCCAGGAGGTCCGGCTCACCCAGGCGGCGCTGGAGACGCTGGCGGTGGTCGCCTACCGTCAGCCCGTCAGCCGGGCGCGGGTGTCCGCGGTGCGCGGCGTCAACTGCGACAGCGTGCTGCGCACGCTAACCCTGCGCGGCCTGGTGGAGGAGTCGGGTACCGACGCCGAGACCGGGGCTATCCTCTACCAGACGACCGGGTACTTCCTGGAACGCCTTGGGCTGGCCAGCCTGGCGGAGCTCCCGGAGCTCGCGCCGTTCCTGCCCGAGCATGTGGAAGACGTCGAAGAAGCTGCGGATGAGCACCAGCGGTAGCCAGGGAGGGCGACCCGCGGGCGCGGACGACGATGCTGACCGGGACAGCCTGACCGACGTGCCCGGCGGGGTGCGGCTGCAGAAGGTCCTGGCCGCCGCCGGGGTGGGCAGCCGCCGGTACTGCGAGGAGCTGATTGGCGAGGGCCGGGTCGAGGTGGACGGCGAGACCGTGCGCCGCTTCGGCGCCCGGGTGGACCCGCAGCATCAGGTCATCCGGGTGGACGGAATGCGCATCCCGGCCCGGCAGGACCTGGTCTACCTGGCGCTGAACAAGCCCGCCGGAGTGCTCACCACCATGTCAGATGACCGGGGCCGCCGGACGATCGCCGAGTACCTGGGTGACCAGCCCGAGCGGCTGTACCACGTGGGCAGGCTCGACTCCGACACCGAGGGCCTGATGCTGCTGATGAACGACGGCGAGCTGGCGCACCGGCTGGCCCACCCGAGCTACGGGGTATTGAAGACGTACCTGGCCGATGTGCCGGGCCCGGTACCCCGGGACGTCGGGCGGCGGCTGCTCAGCGGCATCGAGCTGTCCGACGGGGTGGCGAGCGCGGACAGGTTCCGGGTGGTGGAGCGCGCGGGCTCCCGGGCGCTGGTGGAGATCACCCTGCACGAGGGGCGCAAGCACATCGTGCGCCGGATGCTGGCCGAGGCGGGTCACCCGGTGAGCCGGCTGGTCCGCACGAACGTCGGGCCGGTGGCCCTGGGCGCCCTGCGGCCGGGCAGCACCCGGGCGCTCACCACCCGGGAGATAGGCGAGCTGTACTCCGCGGTCGGGCTCTAGACCGGGACCGTCAACCTGCGGGTCCGGTCACCAGGTGTGACAGGATCGTGCCCAGAGACCGAGACGACGGCACGATAAGGAGCAGCTGGTGACGGTCAGGGGGATCCGCGGCGCGATCCAGGTGGACGCGAACGAGCGGGAAGCGATCCTCGAGGCCACCACCGAGCTGGTGACCGAGGTCATGACGCGCAACGGCCTGGCTACCGAGGACGTCATCAGCGTGCTGTTCACCGCGACACCAGACCTCACCGCCGAGTTCCCGGCGCTGGCGGCGCGCAAGATCGGTTTCCAGGACGTGCCGCTACTGTGCGCGACCGAGGTCGCGGTACCACACGCGATGCCCCGGGTCGTGCGGCTGATGATGCACGTCGAGACCACGCAGCCGCGCTCCGGGATCCAGCACGTCTACCTGCGCGGCGCCAAGGCGCTGCGGCTGGACATCGCGCAGTGAGCAGGCCGGCCGCGGGCGGCGGGAGTGGTGGGCTGTTCCCGGCCCGGGCCGTGGTGATCGGCACCGGCCTCATCGGCACCTCGGTGGCGCTGGCACTGCGCCGGGCGGGCGTGGCCGTCTGGCTGGCCGACACCGACCCGGCCGCGGCCCAGCTGGCCGCGGACATCGGCGCGGGCACCGTGCTAGCCAGCACCGTGCTGCCCAGCGGGGACCCAGCCGGGCTGGACCTGCCGCTCGGCGTGCCCCCGGGCGGGCCCGCGGACGTGGCCCTGCTCGCCGTCCCGCCCGGGTCGGTGGCCGCCGCCCTGGCCAGGGCGCAAGGGCCCGGAATCGCCCGCTGGTACACGGATGTGGCCAGCGTGAAGAGCCTGCCCCTGGCCCAGGCGCAGGCCATGGGCTGTGACCTGGCATCGTTCGTGCCCGGTCACCCGCTGTCCGGGCGGGAGCGGTCGGGTCCCGCGGCCGCCCGGGCGGACCTGTTCCTCGGCCGCCCCTGGGTCATCTGCCCGGGGCCGGGGACCCCGCCGGACGGCGTCGCGGCGATCGAGGCGCTGGCCCGCACCTGCGGCGCCGAGCCGGTCCTGGCCAGCGCGGCCGACCACGACCGGTGGGTAGCCCTCGTCTCGCATGCGCCGCACATCGTGTCTGCGGCGATGGCCGCGCGGCTGGCCGGGGCCGCGGACGGCGCGCTGGCCCTGGCCGGCCAGGGACTGCGCGACGTGACCAGGATCGCGGCTGGCGACTCGGGGCTGTGGACGCAGATCCTGGCGGCCAACGCCGGCCCGGTGTCGCAGGTGCTGGCCGCGGTGGCGGGCGACCTGGCGGCCGTGGCCGAGGCCCTGGCCGACACGGCCCGGCCCGGCGGGCTGCCGGGTTCCGGGCCCAGTGGAGCCGGGCCGGGCGGCGCACCACTCACCGGCGCCGGGGCGGGTGGCCCGGAACTGAAAGCCCTCATGGCCCTGCTGGACCAGGGCAGCGCCGGGGTGGCCCGGATTCCCGGCAAGCGCGGCGCACCCGCCCGGGCGGAGAGCATCGTCCAGGTGGTCATCCCGGACCGGCCTGGGGAACTCGCCCGGCTGTTCCAGGCGGCGGGAGAAGCCGGGATCAACATCGAGGACATCGGCATTGAGCACTCGCCCGGGATGCCGGTCGGGGTGGCCGAGCTGACCGTCCGCCCGGAGGCGGCCGCGGCGCTCACCGAGGCGCTCGCGGCTAACGGATGGCCGGTGCGCCGGTAGCATCGCCTCGTGACCGACTGCCTCATCATCGCGGTGGATGGCCCGGCCGGGTCCGGCAAGTCCAGCGCAGCGCGCGGCGTGGCCCGCCGGCTCGGCCTGCACTATCTGGACACAGGGGCCATGTACCGGGCCCTGACGTGGTGGATGCTGCGCCAGGGTGTGCCCGTCACCAGCCCGGACGCGGTCGCGGGCCGGGCCGGGCAGCCGGATATCGAGGTCGGCACCGACCCGGAGCGCCCGGTGATCGCGATCGACGGCACGGATGTGACCGGGCCGGTCCGCACCCGGGAAGTCTCCAACGCGGTCAGCGCGGTCGCCTCGGTCCCCGCGGTGCGCGCTCGCCTGGTGGCGATGCAGCAGGACATCATCGCGCGGATCTGCGCCGCTGGATCGGGGATCGTGGCCGAAGGCCGGGACATCGGCACGGTCGTCGCCCCCCAGGCGGCGGTCAAGGTGTACCTGACGGCCAGCGAGACCGCCCGCGCCCAGCGGCGCAGTGCCGACCTGGCTGCCGATCCCGGGGCCACGCCCACCGTGACCCAGTCTGAGCAGCAGCGCCGGGACCAGGCCGATGCCGCCCAGATGTCGATGGCACCAGACGCGGTGCAGATCGACTCCACCCGTCTGGACCTGGCTCAGGTGATCAGCACGATCCTGGACCTGGCCCGGCAGCAGGCCGGTGCGGCGTGGCCGGCATGACCGGGCCCGCATCCGGCCCGGCTGAGCTGGCCGACGGCGAAGCCGGGGCAGGCCGCCCGGGCGGCGGGGTACGCGTCCCGGTGGTCGCGGTGGTCGGGCGTCCCAACGTGGGTAAGTCGACGCTGGTCAACCGGATCCTGGGCAGTCGGCAGGCGGTGGTGGCGGACGTGCCCGGGGTGACCCGGGACCGGGTGACGTACGACGCCACGTGGCGGGGCCGCGCGTTCACTCTGGTCGACACCGGTGGCTGGGAGCCGTTCCCGGGCAGTGCGGAGGGCCAGTCCAGCCGTCAGCTGGCCGAGCAGGTAAGCGCGCAGGCTGGGGTGGCGGTGGAGGCCGCGGATGCGGTGCTGTTCGTCGTGGATGCCGTCGTGGGGATCACCGACGCGGACGCGGCCGTGGCCGCGGTGCTGCGCCGGTCCGGCAAGCCGGTGGTGGTCGCGGCGAACAAGGTCGACGACACCGGCGGCGAGCCCTCGGCGACCGCGCTCTGGTCGCTCGGGCTGGGTGAGCCGCTGGCGGTCAGCGCGCTGCACGGCCGGGGCAGCGGCGACCTGCTCGACGCGGTGCTGGACGCCCTGCCGGCGACCCCGCCAGAGCAGCTCGGCGAGACCGGCGGGCCACGCCGGGTGGCGCTGATCGGCCGTCCCAACGTGGGCAAGTCCAGCCTGCTCAACAAGCTGGCCGGGGAGCGGCGGGTGCTGGTCGACGAGGTGGCCGGCACCACCCGGGACCCGGTGGACGAGCTCATCGAGCTGGGCGGCACCACCTGGCGGTTCGTGGATACCGCCGGGATCCGGCGGCGGGCGCACCAGAGCCAGGGTGCGGATTTCTACGCGGCGCTGCGTACCGCTGGAGCCCTGGAGCGGGCCGAGGTCGCGGTCGTCCTGGTGGACGCCGCCGAGCCGCTCACCGAGCAGGATCTGCGGATCGTCTCCATGGTGATCGACGCGGGGCGGGCCCTCGTGATCGCGTACAACAAGTGGGATCTGGTGGACGAGGAGCGCCGGCTTCAGCTTGACCGGGAGATCGACCGGCAGCTGCACACAGCGCGCTGGGCCCCGCGGGTCAACGTCTCCGCGGCCACCGGCCGTCACCTGGACCGGCTGGTGCCCGCCATCGAGCTGGCCCTGGCCAGCTGGGAAACCCGGGTGCCGACCGGCCGGCTCAACAGCTGGCTCACTGAGGTCATCGCGGCTACGCCGCCGCCGTCCCGAGGGGGCCGGTCGCCGAAGATCCTCTTCGCTACGCAGGCCGGGGTGTGCCCGCCGCACTTCGTGCTGTTCACCACCGGGTTCCTGGAGGCGGGCTACCGCCGGTTCATCGAGCGGCGGCTGCGGGCGGAGTTCGGCTTCGAGGGGAGCCCGGTGCGCGTCTCGCTGCGGCTGCGCGACCGGCGCGGCGGTAGCGGGGGAGCGCGGCGTGGGGGCGCACGGCAGCGCTGACCGCGCCAGCCGCGGGCCGCTGCATCGCTGACCAAACCGGCCGCCCTCCCCCGGGGGCCGCGCAAATGCGCATATGGGGAGGGCGGCCGGTGCCTTCGGGTGAGCTGGCCGATGGCCGGGCTCAGCGAGCTGGCGGGGCCGGCGGGCGCTGGGTGCGGGACTGGGCGCGCTGGCCCGGCTGAACGGGCCGTGGTTCCGGGCCTGCCTCCCCCGCCAGCCGGAACCACACGGTGGTGCCGACCTCGTCCTGGCTGTATCCCCAGGTGTCAGCCAGCTGCTCGACCAGGAACAGCCCGTGCCCGTCCGGCTCGTAGACCTCGGCCTTCACCACGGGGATGCTGGAGGCTGACCCATTGTCGATGACCTCAACCCGTACCGCGCCACCGAGACTGAGCACGACGACGGTGACGATCCCGCCGGGGAGACTCGAGTCGCTGTGCACCACCGCATTGGTGACCAGCTCAGAGCAGAGTAAAACGGCGACGTCCAGGCACGGATGGCCGTCGCCGAGGGTGCTGGCCACGAACGCCCTCGCCTCGGCTACGTTCCTGCTCCGGCCGGCGATGCTCAGGCTGCCCACGATAACCGGCACGGAGGCGAGCGCCGCAGTTCCGGCGGGCACGTCCGCTGGTGGTTTCCGGCGCTGGCCGGCTGGCCGGGCCCCCGTGGCGGCTGGGGTCATGGCTGCCATCCCTGCTGCGCTCCCTTGTGCTGGGCCGGCCGCCGGAGCAAGTGCTCCAGCAGGCCGGTACCCGGCTTTTTCAAGTCCGCTTAGTAGCTGGGCAGATACAGTCTGTCAGGAACCATGATGCTGTGGACGTGCACTTCACGCAAGTGCGTAGCACAAATCAAGACAACGAAATTTCAGATGAGATCTCATCCCCTTCGCAATTACGGTATCGTCACTTCCAGTACCGCGGCCGCTACCCCGGTTCCCCTGTCCGGGGTGCGCCGGGACCAGCGATCTGCCTGCCGAAGGAGGCGAGACGCCCGTGTCGATCGGCCCCACGGTCCGGCGGCGCCGGCTCGGCTCCGAGTTAAGGCGCCTGCGCGAGGCTCATTCCTTCAAGCTCGAAGAGGCCGCGGACAAACTGGGGCTGGCCGCGTCCACTCTCTCGCGCATCGAGACCGGCAAGGCGCCCACCCGCACCGTGTACCTGACCACGATGTTCGAGATGTACGGGGTGGCTGACCCGGGCCAGCGCCAGGTGCTCACCGAGATGGCCCGGGAAGGGCATCGAAAAGGCTGGTGGGCGGTGTACGACGACATCCTGCCCACCGGATTCGATGTCTACGTCGGGCTGGAGGCCGAAGCGGCCGCCCTGCGGGTGTTCGAGGATCAGGTCGTGCACGGCCTGCTGCAGACCGAGGCCTATGCCCGGACGGTCATGACGTCGGTCCGGCGCCGGCAGGGCATCAGGCAGATCGAGCGCGCGGTGGAACTGCGGCTGCAGCGCCAGCGAGTGCTCGCCCGGCCGGACCCGCTGAAGCTCTGGTGCATCCTCAGCGAGCCGGTGATCTCCCGGATGGTCGGCGGTCCGGGGGTCATGCGTGAGCAGCTCATCCACCTGTACGAGACGAGTCAGCTGCCGAACGTGACCCTGCAGGTGCTCACGCTGGCCAGCGGCGTGCACCCGGCGCTGAACGGGCCGTTCTGCATCCTCGAGTTCCCCGAGCGTAATGACCCTGACGTGGTGTACACCGAGGGCGTAGCCGGCCATGCCTACCTGGAAAGAGACACCGACGTGCGGACGTGCGCCGAAGTTTTCGATCTTCTCCGGGCGGCCGCGTTGTCCCCAGCGGACACCGCCGAGTTGATCGGCCGGACGGCAGCGGAAACCGTCTGACCGGCAAGGCTCCTATCGCGTAGAGGCTCCTAGGCACAGAAGGGATATGGAATGACCCCAGATTTCACGCAGGCACAGTGGTTCAAGAGCAGCGCCTCCAGCGTCACCGGCTGCGTCGAAGTGGCGTACCTGCCGGATGGGCTGGTGGCGCTGCGTGATTCAAAGGACATCAGCCGGGCGCCGCACGTGTTCAACCACCGGGAGTGGTCAGCGTTCCTGACCGGGGTGCGCAACGGGGAGTTCGACCTGCCCGCGCATTAGCCGCTGGGCCGGTGCGGGCCCGGCCCAGCGGCCTGGGCCCGCACCACCCGCCGGGTCACCGGTGGGCGGGAGTGAAGTCGCCGTCGGCCACCCCGCCGAGGAACGCGTCCCATTCGGCGGGGGTGAAAACAAGCGCGGGCCCGCCGGGATACCGTGAGTTGCGCATGGCCACGTCCCCGCCCGGGAGAAAAGCCACCTCCACGCAGTTCCCCCCGGTGGGGCCGCTCTGGCTGCTCTTGAGCCAGGTGGCCCCGCCCAGTTCGGTGGCGGGCATGCCGCTGCGCTTGCTGCTCATGATGTCCCCTCCAGGTGACCCAGGATGTCGCGGATGATATCTGCCGACTTAGCTGGGGGGGCGCTCGCGATACTCAGCCGTTCCATACTGAGCAGATAGAGTTCCACGTCTGGGCGCTTATCAATGTAGGTAGCGCTGGTCAGCTGCTCCAGGTAGACCATGTCGGGCAGATCGGGGTCAGCGAAACGCAAGATGCTGAACGACCCTGGGGCGGCGTGGCTGACCATCGGAAACGGCGTCACCTGCAGGGCCAGCCACGGCTGGGCGCAGACGGCCAGTAGCTGCTCGAGCTGCCTGCGCAGCACGCCCAGGCCGCCGATGGGGCGGCGAAGCGCCGTCTCATCGACGATCGCCCACAGGTGAATCCCGCCGGCCGCGAAGCGGCGCTGGCGCTCTTTACGCAGCACCACCAGGCGATCTGCCTCATCGAGCGAGAAATCACCGAGCGCCAGGACCGCGGCCGCATATTCTTCGGTCTGCAGCAGGCCGGGCACGAACTGCGCGTCGTAGCTGCGTATTGATTGCGCCGATTCCTCCAGCCCGATATAGGCCTGGAACCAGGGCGGCAGGACGTCGTGGTAGCGGTGCCACCAGCCCGGCTGGTTAGCCCGGCTGGCCAGTGAGAGTAACTGCTCCCGCTCTGCCTTGTCGGCGATGCCGTACAGGGTGAGCAGGTCAGCTATGTCAATCTCGCGGACGGCATTGCGGCCGAGTTCTATCCGGCTGATCTTGGATTCGGATCCGCGGATGGCCCGTGCGGCATCGTGGGCGCTGATTCCCCGGGCTTCGCGCAGGCGGCGCAGCTGGGCACCGAGCAGCAGGCGCAAGACCGTCGGGCCGCCGACCGCATCGGCCATCCGCCACTTCCTCTCGGGGAGCGCTCATCCGGCACCGAGCGCCCGAGCGGCGAGGCGTGAAATTGCCCGGGCGCGGTTGCCCTTTTCGCCAGCTTTGGCATTCTATCGTCCAGGCCATTGCCGGGCACCCCTGGCTGCGGGCTGGGCGGCCAGCGGCGGGCCGCTACGATCACTGGGTCCAGGCTCGGGTCCGGCGGAGGCGGCGTCATGCGGTATCGATCAGTGGGTGACAGCGGGCTGCTCGTTTCCGTGGTCGGCCTGGGCGGCAACAACTTTGGCAGCCGGCTGGACCTGCCCCGTACCCGGGCCGTCGTCGACGCGGCCATGGAAGCGGGCGTCACGCTGATCGACACCTCGGACACCTACGGCAACGGCGGCGGATCGGAAGAGCAGCTCGGCGAGGTACTCGCCGGGCGCCGCGACCAGGTGGTGCTGGCGACGAAGTTCGGCTTCCAGCGGGTGAACATGGGCTACGGGCCCGCCGCCGGGGCCAACGGCAGCCGGGCGTACATCCGCCGCGCCGTGGAGGCCTCGCTGCGCCGGCTGCGCACCGACTACCTGGATCTGTACCAGCTGCATGCGCCGGATCCGGTCACGCCGATCGAGGAGACCCTGCGCGCGCTCACCGAGCTGGTCAGCGAGGGCAAAGTCCGTTACCTCGGCCACTCCAACCTGTCCGGCTGGCAGGCCGCCGACGCGGCCCACGTGGCCCGGCGGGCCGGCGCCGAGCCCTTCATCTCCGCGCAGAACCACTGGTCGCTGCTGGAGCGGCAGGCCGAGGCGGAGCTGGTGCCCGCGGCCCGCCACTTCGGGCTCGGCGTGCTGCCCTACTTCCCGCTGGCCAACGGCCTGCTCACCGGCAAGGTCCGGCGCGGCCAGGAGCCACCGCCGGGCAGCAGGCTGGCCAGCCGGCCCGGCTACATCACCGCCGCCAAGCTGGACCGCGTGGAAGCGCTGGCCGGGTGGGCCGCCAGGCACGGGGTCAGCCTGCTGGACGTGGCCATTGGCGGGCTGGCCGCGCAGCCGGGCTGTGCCTCCGTGATCGCCGGCGCGACCACGCCGGATCAGGTCAAGGCGAACGCGGCCGCCGCGGACTGGCTCCCGGACGCTGCGGACCTGGCCGAACTGGACGAGATCGTTCCGCCGCCCGCCCCCGCGACCTGACCAGCCCGGGCCGGCCGCCAGCCACGGCCGTCTCGTACAGCGCCCGCACGGCGCGGCCGAACCGGGCTGAATATGAGACCGACGGGCGGTGACCACCCTGCTGGTAACCGCCGATCACGCCGATGACCCGGCCGAGGCCGGTCGCTGAATCGACGTTGACCAGGAACGGCCCGCCGCTGGTCCCATCGGTGTACCCGCCGCAGTCGAACTCCATCTGATGAGCGCCGAAGGCTCTGGACCGCGACCGGCAGGTGATCGGCCGCTGCCGGGTGTCCGGGTAGCCGATCACCTGGACCAGGTGGACGGGCCCCCGGCCGGTGGCCAGGACCTCGCCACCGGTCAGGTCCTGCACCGGGCGGCTGCGACCCGGCCGGCTGACGGCCAGGAACGCGACGTCGTGGTCCGGGTTGCCGGATGACGCCCAGGCGGCGTCGACGAACGTCCGGGTCACGGCCCACGTGCCATCCGGTTCCCGGCGGCGGTGGTACCCGGGCACGAACGCGACCCGGCCGGGGCGCCTGCCGCTGAGGCAGTGTGCGGCCGTGATCACCAGGTCGTGGACCGGGCTGGCGACCACGCTCGCCGTGCAGAAGTGCTGGCCCAGGTGCCCGCGGGACACGCTGAACAGGGCGCCGACCGCTGGGGTACCGCGGTAGAACCGGCCGTGCCGCCGGGCAGGCGGACCGGTGGCGGCCCGGCGGGGGAGGGCCCCGGCCGCCGCGGCCAGCCGGGCCGCCGGCCATTCCGCGCTTCTCGCGCGCGGCACGGCCGGGACCACGACGGCGGCGACGGCGGTCGCCAGGATCAGCCCCCAGGCGGCCGGTCCGGCCCGGCGACCTGGCCCCACAGCGCTGGACCTGCTGGCATACGGCCGCATGCCACCCCCCACCTGGCGGGTCCGCCGATGCACGCAACGTTATCGCTTATTTACGTTCCGCCGCCAAGCAGGCAGCGCGGAGGTCATCGCCGTGGGTGCTTGCCGCGCAGTCCGCGGCGTAGGATCTGCTGCAGCGTGATTACCGGCCACTGGTCCTTCGACCCATTCCTGATCATCGCGGGTGTCCTGGTGGCCTGGCACGAGGTCGGGCTGGCCAGGCTGGCCCGGCGGTCCAGGCCGGAGCGCACCCGGCAGCGCCGCATGCGCTCGCTGTTCTTCTACGCCGGGCTGGCCGTCTTGCTGATCGCGGTCGAATCACCCCTCGACTACTGGTCGGACTCGTATTTCTTCGTGCACATGCTGCAGCACCTGCTGCTCATGTTCGCGGCGCCCAGCCTGGTGGTGGCCGGTGCGCCCTGGCAGCCGCTGCTCGACGGGCTGCCAGGCCGGGTGGGCCGGAGCGCCACGGGCGCAGCGCTGCGGGGGCGCTGGTCGCGGCCGCTGCGCGCGGTGGTGAGCTTCCTGCTCCGGCCGTGGGTGTCGGTCACGCTGTTCAGCGTGGTCATGGTGGGCTGGCACCTGCCCGCGCCGTACGACCTGGCCGAGCAGAACCAGTTCGTGCACATCTGGCTGATGCACGCCAGCTTCTTCCTGGCCGGGGTCTTGTTCTGGCTCCAGTTCATCCCGTCCCCGCCGTTCCGGCGCCGGATGCCGCTGGTCTCGCAGGCCGCCGCCCTGGTGCTGACCAACGTGGTCATGTGGGTGCTGGCCATGTCGATGAGCATCTTCTCGACGGCGTCGTGGTACAGCGTCTACCGCCACGTGCCGGGAGTCACCCTGCCGGCGTATGCCGACCAGGAGATCGGCGCGGCGATCCTGTGGGTGTGCGGCGACTTCTGGGCCATCCCGTCGCTCATCTACGTGCTCCGCTGCCTCATCACCGAGGACGGCAGCGTCGCCGCCGCGGTCGAGCAGATACTGCATCGCGGAGCCGCGCGCGCGGGCTGGGCGCCCGCCCGGCGCCAGGTCCCCCCGGCTGGGCCCTGAGCGGCTCAGCCGCCGTGCTTCTCCAGGTAATCCAGGTAGAGCGGACGCAGCGCGTCGGCGACGTCGGGATTCCCGGAGCCCAGCGCGTCGTCGATCAGCGCGGACAGGTGGGTGACGTCCTCGGCCGTGTGATCGGTGTGGCCGGCCACCGCCTCACCGGCCGGGATCTCCCGCAGCAGCTGCCACAGGAATCCGACATCCAGATGATGCACGGCCCGGCGCACGGCGCGATCGTGCAGTTCCTTGGAGGGCAGGGCTTCGAGGGCCTCCCGGTCAGTCATGCCATGACCTTACTGCCTGCCAGCCGGTCGGCCAGCCGTGCGGGCAGGCTAGCCGATACGGTGCTGTTCTCGGCGCTCCTTCGTGCTGGGCGGTGGAGGTGGCAGGGTGACGGTTGGCGCCAGCACGCAGATCACGGACCTCGCGATGAATGATCACGCCTGCCTGACGTACGGTGAGCTGGAAGAGCTGTTCGATCTCACGGCCGCGTTCGTGCGCGATGGGCTGTCCGGCGGGCTGAAGGTGCTTTGGCTCAGTGACGGACCGCCGGGCCAGGCCCTGGCGGAACTCGCGCGCCGTGGGGTCGACGTGACATCAGCGACGGCGACGGGACAGCTGGCCGCGGCAGGGTGCGAGGGGCGCCTGCTGTCCGGCCAGGCCTTCGCGGCTGACCACGCGATGGGATGGCTGGGCGGTCAGATGGCAGCATGCCGGTCGGAGGGATTCCCCGGGCTGCGGGTGGCGGTGGACATGGGCTGGGCGCTGCGCCCGCTGACCGGGATCGAGCAGCTGCCGGATTTCGAGGCGGGCATCGCGACCTCGCTGGCCGGCGGCACGGTCTCGGTGCTGTGCCAGTACGACCGGGAGGGTTTTGACCCAGTGACGCTCGCCTCGGTGGCCGCCTATCACACCCGTTCGGTCGCCGCGGCGACCTACCACGCCGACGCGGTGCTGCGGATTTGCCGGCAGTACGCACCGCCCGGCATCCGGCTGGCCGGGGAGATCGACTACCAGGCGGCGGAGCCGCTGGCGCTGGCCCTGGCCGAGGCGATCCGGCTGGACGGCGACCTCACCATCAACATGTCCCACCTGATTTTCATCGACGCGCCCTGTACCCGCATGATCGTGGACGCCGCGCGCAGCCTCGCCAGGTCCCGCCAGGTGCGCCTGGTGGGCCCGGCCGTGGTGAGCCGCCGGTTTGCCAGCTACGGCGTGGGCGACCGGCCGGGTATCGACCTGGTGACCGTTGATGAGCGGTGATCCCGGCCGTCATGGCCTGCCGCCCGGGGACAGCTCCCCGGCCGGCGGGACGGCGGCCCGCGCCGCGCCGCCCGGAGCCGACGGTTCGCCACTCCTGGAGCAGCCGTTCAGCAGTGACTCGCTCTATGCGCTGCGCGCGGCGGTGGCGGCGCACGCGGCTCAGGCCGGGGTGCCGGCCGGGCAGGTACCCGACCTGGTCATCGCCGTGCACGAGCTGGCGACCAACGCCATCCGGCACGGCGCCGGGCACGGGCGGCTGCGTATCTGGGCGGGCGGCGGCGCGCTGCACTGCGAGGTCAGCGACGACGGCGTGGCTTCACCGGCGCGGTCGGCCACCGCCCCAGCCGGCCCTGCCACGGCCCCCGCGGACGCGGCAGCAGCCCAGGCCGCTCCTGCCGCGGCCCCCGCGGACGCGGCAGCAGTGCCGGCGGACCCGGTGGCCAGCGCACCTGGCGGGGCCCGGGGGCTCGGCGGAACCGGGGTGGCGGCCTCGTGGCTGGCCGCGCACGGGCACGGGCTCTGGCTGGTCTGCCAGGTAGCGGACGAGACCGCCGTGCATTCCGGGCCCAGCGGCACCGTGGCCACGGTCAGCTTCACCTTGCCGGCGGCCCGGGCTGAGCCGGTCCGTCGCCGGTGACCCTAGCCGCTCGCAGGCATCTGGGCGTTGGGCGCGACCAGCTTGAAGTGCGTGCCGGTCGGGTCCGCGGCCTCGGCCAGGCGGCCGTACGGGGTGTCCTCCGCGGGCCGCACCACGCTGCCGCCGAGCCGGGTGACCTCGGCCAGCGACGCGTCGGCGTCGTCGGAGCCGAAGTACACCGACCAGCGCGCGGGCTCACCAGCGGGCAGGAAGCCGGACGCGTCCATGATTCCGGCGAGCATCTCCTCGCCGTGCTTGAGTACCGTGTAGCGGAACTCCGGCGTGTCGCCCATCTGCTGGGTTTCCCAGCCGAAGACCTCACGGTAGAAATCCACCGCGGCCCGGTAGTCGCTGGTGTGCAGCTCCCACCAGCTCGGCGCTCCGGCCTCGGCGATGAGCCTGGATCCGGGGAACTGCTGCGGCTGCCACAGGCCGATGCGGCCGCCACCCGGGTCGCTGATGACCGCCATCGTGCCCAGGTCGCCGACGGCCATGGCCGGGACTTCCACCCGCCCGCCGTGCGCGCCGGCCAGGTCCAGGGTCTTCGCGGCGTCGTCGGTGGTCAGGTAGATCGACCAGCCGTCCGGGCCCATCCCGGGCTGGCTCGGCATCCCCCCGGCCACCGGGACGCCGTTCTTGGTGAAGCTGAAGTAACCCCCGAACTCCGGGCTGGGCTCCTCGGCGGCCCAGCCGAACAGCTGGGTGTAGAACGCGCGGCTGCGCTCGGCGTCAGAGGTCAGCAGGTCAACCCAGCAGGGCGCGCCGGCCGGGTAGCGGTCTCGTACGGGCATGGTGGCTCCCTCGTATCAGGTGACAGGCCAGTCATGGGGTGGACGACGCGGAGCCGCCGAACTAACCGGTCGGCGCGCCGTTCCACCAGCACGACATCCCGCCAGCGGCCATGATGCTGGCCGAGCCGCTGCCGCACGCCCACCACCTGGAACCCGGCCCGCTGGTGCAGCCGCAGGCTGGCGGTGTTCTCCGGGAAGATGCCGGACTGGATGGTCCAGATGCCGGCCGCCTCGGTCGAGGCGATGAGCGGCGTGCGGGAAGGCCGCCACGGCGGCCTGGTTGAGCCGGTAGCGCCGCGCGGTACCGGGCTGGCCAGCACCGGGCCGCCCGGCCAGCACCAGGCGGCAGGCCGTGAGCACCCGCAGCTGCTGGGCCACGGCCGCCGGGCTGAGCTGCACCGCGCTGGCGATCTGCGCGGCGCGCAGTGGGGTGGGCGCGGCCGCCAGAGCCGACACGATCTGCACTCGGGCCGGGTCGGCTAGCACCCGGAACCAGTCGGCGTACTGCTGCGCCGTGCCCCGGGGTACGCGTGCACTGGTCATCGGGTCCTGACGATAGACGCTGGCTGGCCCGGGCGGCCGGTGCGTACCCTCGAAGCGTGTACCTCCCTCCGCACTTCACCGCGCCCGACGCTGGCCAGGTGGCGGCGTTCGTCGACTCAGTGGCCGCCGCTGACCTGGTCACCTTCGATGGCACCAAGCCGGTGGCCAGCCTGATCCCGATCATCTGGGACCGGGACAGCGGTGAGCACGGCCGGCTGCTCGGCCACCTGGCGGTGGCCAACCCGCAGTGGCGGTCGGTGTCCGCCGGGACCACCGCGCTGGCCATCGTGCACGGCCCACAGGCATATGTGTCGCCGTCCTGGTACCCGAGTACGGCCCGGCATGGCCGCACGGTGCCGACCTGGAACTACGTGACCGTCCACTTCACCGGCCCGCTCACCGTGCACCAGGACCCGGAGTGGCTGCGGGACGTAGTCACCCGGCTCACCCAGCTGCATGAGAAGCCCCGGCCGGCGCCGTGGGCGGTCACCGACGCGCCCCCGGACTACATCAACGGACAGCTGCGTGGCATCGTCGGCGTCGAGCTGACCATCACCACCGTGGCGGCCAAGCACAAGCTGAGCCAGAACCGGTCGGCGGAAGACCAGGCCGCGGTGGCCGAGGCGCTGCGCGGTGAGCCCGGGCCGGGCCCGGCCGCCCTCGCCAGCCTGATGGACGGCGAGGGCAGCTAGGCCGTGTCCAGGACCATCACCAGCGGTCCTGGACCTGGGACCGGATGCGCCGGTCGTAGATGTCCTCGATGGCGCGCAGCACCCCCTCGCTGAGCGGCGGCAGCTGCGCGGCGGCTGCGTTCTGCTGCACCTGGGCCGGGTTGCGCGCCCCCGGGATAACCGTGGTTACACCCGGCTGCTGGATGACCCAGCGCAGCGCGAGCTGAGCGGGGGTGGCGCCGGCCGGGGCCAGGGCGGCGAATTCCCGGGCCGCGTCCACCCCGGTGTCGTAGTCCACCCCGGAGAAGGTCTCGCCAACGTCGAACGCCTCCCCATGCCGGTTATAGCTGCGGTGGTCGCTGGCCGGAAACGCGGTGTCGTGGGTGTACCGGCCAGACAGCAGGCCAGAGGCGAGCGGGACCCGGGCGATGATGCCCACCCCGGCGGCCTGGGCCGCGGGCAGTACCTTGTCCAGCGGCTTGCGGCGGAACGCGTTGAAGATGATCTGCACGGTGGCCACGTGTGGCCGGGCGATCGCGGTCAGCGCTTCGGCGGCGGTCTCCACGCTCACCCCGTAGGCCGCGATCCGCTGCTCGGCGACCAGGGTGTCCAGCGCGTCGTAGACGCGGTCCATCGAGTAGACCGCGGGCGGCGGGGTGTGCAGCTGGACCAGATCCAGCCGGTCCATGCCGAGGTTGGCCCGCGACCGGTCGGTCCAGGCGCGGAAGTTGCCCAGGGTGTACAGCCCGGGATCGAGCGCGACCCGGCGGCCCATCTTGGTGGCCACGGTGAACTCCGCCCCCGGGCGGCTTGCCATGAAGCGCCCGATGAGCTGCTCGCTCCGGCCGTCTCCGTACACGTCCGCGGTGTCCAGGAGGGAGATCCCGGCCACCGCGGCCGCGTCCAGCACGGCCATCGCGTCGGCCTCGGCCACCTCGCCCCAGTCGGCGCCCAGCTGCCAGGTACCCAGCCCGACGACCGATACCGCCGTGCCGGTCCGGCCCAGAATGCGGTCTTCCATGCCTAGCGATCCTAATGCGCCGGGCTCAGCGGTCAGCTGGCCTCTTCCTCGGGCAGACACGCTCCGGCGGCCGCAACGCGGGCCCCGGCCGCCGCGCCGCCGGTGATGGCCAGCAGGGCTTCGCTGATCCCGGCCAGCTCGCTGAGCTGGCCGCTGGTGAGCGAGTCGAACAGCACGCTGCGTACCTGCTCGACGTGCCCGGGGGCGGCCGCGCTGAGCGCGGCGAAGCCGTCGTCGGTCAGCTGGGCGATCTGCCCGCGCCGGTCAGTTGGGCAGTCCGTGCGGCGGACCCAGCCGCGCTCCTCGAGCCGGGCAACCGCGTGCGACAGCCGGCTCTTGCTCGACGAGGATGCCTCGGCCAGCTGGGTCATCCGCAGCGCGCGCCCCGGCGCCTCTGACAGCTGGACCAGGATTTCGTAGTACGCCAGCGGCATGCCCGAGTCACGCTGCAGCTGGCTGTCGACCGCGGCGAGCAGACCCCCCCACGCGGCCACGAAGTTGCGCCAGATGACCTGTTCCTCGGCGGTCAGCCAGCGCGGCCCTGAAGTGCTCATGGTCCCAGCATACCCGGGAATAGTTGAGCGCTTGACAATGTTATCCGGATCGTGCTACTACTTGAGCACTCAAATATGTAAGACGTCAATATGAACGGTAGGAGTATCACCATGACGATCAGCACCGCAGCGGCCACCGTCCCCGGTTATGTGGCCGGCACCTGGGAGATCGACCCGGTGCACTCCGAGGTGGGCTTCGTAGCGCGGCACATGATGGTCAGCAAGGTGCGCGGCCGGTTCACCAGCTTCTCCGGCGAGCTGGTCCTGGGTGCGGACCCGCTGCAGTCGTCGGCGACCGCCACCATCGACCTGACCTCGATCCAGACCGGCAACGAGCAGCGCGACCAGCACATCCGGTCCGCGGACTTCTTCGAGGTGGACAAGTACCAGACGATGACCTACCGGTCCACGGGCGTGCGCCCCGAGGGCGACCACTACATCCTGGAGGGCGAGCTGACCCTCAAGGACGTCACCCGGCCAGTCGAGCTGACGCTGGAGCTGAACGGCTTCGGCCCGGACCCCTACGGTGGCACCCGCGCCGGATTCACCGCGACCGGCGAGATCAACCGGCGCGACTTTGGCGTGAACTTCAGCGCGACGATGGAGACCGGCGGCGTCGTCGTGTCCGACAAGGTCACCCTTCAGCTGGAGATCGAGGCCGTGCTCAAGGCCTGAGCAGGGCGCCCGGGCCGACGGGCCCGGCGCTGAGCAACCCGCACGGGCGGGGGCGACGACAGGTGCGCCCCCGCCCGTGTTTTGCTTGTGGCACGGGCAGTTCGCGGCACGGGATGTTTGTGGCACGGGCAGTTTGCGGCACGGGCAGTTTGCGGCACGGGCAGCTTGCGGCACGGGCAGCTTGTAGCCCCGCGCCGTGGGTGTGAGCATGGCGCGGGATCAGCCTGGCCCAGCGAGGAGGCGCACGACGTGAAAGCCGCCATCTATGACCGCAACGGCCCCGCCGCCGAGGTGCTGCGGGTGACCGACGTAGAGCGGCCGGAGCCGGGCCCGGGCGAGGTCCGGGTCCGGGTGCACGTGTCCGGCGTTAACCCCAGCGACGCGAAGATCCGTTCCGGGGCGACGCCGCGGCCCATCGACGGCTTCCAGATCCCGCACCACGACGGGGCTGGGGTCATCGACGCGGTCGGGCCGGGTGTGCCAGCCAGCCGGATGGGGGAGCGCGTATGGCTCTGGTTCGCCGCGCACGGGCGGCGCTGGGGGACCGCGGCGGAATGGACGGTGATACCGGAGCGCCAGGCCGTGCCCCTGCCCGACGGGGTGTCGTTCGAGCTCGGTGCCAGCCTGGGCGTGCCCGCGATGACCGGGCACTACTGCGTGTTCGCCGACGGGCCGGTGCGGGGCCGCACCGTGCTGGTGGCCGGGGGCGCGGGCGCGGTCGGGCACTTCGCCATCGAGTTCGCCGCCTGGGGCGAGGCCGGGCGGGTCATCGCGACGGCCAGCGGCCCGGCCAAGGCGCAGCTGGCCCGGGAGGCCGGCGCCGGGCACGTGGTCAACTACCGGGAGCTGGACGCGGCCGATCAGGTCAAGGCGGCCGCGGGCGGGCCGGTGGACCGCATCATCGAGGTGGCGCTCGGCGCGAACCTGAGCCTGGACCTGGCCATCGGCCGGGCGGGCACGGTAGTCGTGTGCTACGCGGCGGAGCCCGCCGACCCGGCGCTGCCGGTGCGCGCGTGCATGACGGCCAACGTGGTGCTGCGGTTCATCCTGCTCTACGGCATCGCCGCGGACGCGCTGGACCAGGCGGTGGTGGACATCGCCGCCGCGCTGCGCTCCGGGGCCCTGACTGAGCTGCCGGTCCACCGGTTCGGCCTCGACGAGATTGCCGGGGCGCACGAGGCGGTCGAGCGCGGCGCAAGCAGCTCGAGCAGTGCAAGCAGCGCAGGCGGCAAGGTCCTGGTCATCCCGGGCTGAGGACTGAGGCAGCACGGCCCTGATCGTCCCGGGCTGAGGACTGAGGCATCCCCGGCGGTATTATGAGCGTAGAGTAATCAAACGATTACAGATGTGGAGTGCGCTCGCTTATGGGGGTAACCCGGGCGGCTTCGCCTGCCTCATCCGCCGTGCGCCGGCCCAGGCCAGGCCCGGCGCCGTCGGCATTGCTGGAATTCGCCGCCAGCCAGACGCTGGGTGGCCCGCTCGGGCTGGAGGAACGGCTCACCGAGCTGCTCCGGCGCGCCGTGACGACGTTCGGCTGCCGCGCCGCGCTGGCCGTCCGGCTGCCATCCGGGCAGGACCCGGTGGTTCTCGGCGGGTATCCCGCCGGGGCCGCGGACCCGGGACTGCTCGCCGGGGTATCCCGGCTGCTGGCCGCCCATCCGGGCGCGAATGGGGCCGACGGCTGCGTGCACGGTCGGCTGACCCCGGGCCCACGGCCGGCCAGAGGGCGCGGCCACCCCCGGGGCCAGCGCCCCGCGGGGGCACGCGGCCATCCGCGGGTCGAGCGGCCGGCCAGCGTGCTCATCGCCCGGGCCCGGTCGCCCAGCGGGGAACGCAGCGCGCCGTGCGCGCTGATTCTGGTGGCTGACCGGGCGCGGTGGACCGCTGAGCTGCGGGCCAGCGCCCGCACGCTGGCCGCGCTCATCGGGACCGGGCAGCAGCAGGCCGCGGACAGCCGGGAGATCGCCGAGCAGCGGGCGGTGGCTGAAGCCCTCATCGGCGCGTCACATGACGCCGTGGTCATCGCCGATGCCGCCCGGCGGATCGTCACGGTCAACGCGGCGGCCGAAGAACTGTACGGCCGACCGCGGGCCGACCTGCTCGGCCGGCACATGTCCGAGCTCATCCCGCAGCGCAACCGGGCCCTGTTCATGGAGTCGACCGAAGAGTTCCTGCGGTCTGGTGATCCGGGTCAGTTCACCGGCCGGATACACCTGCCGATCCTGCGCGCCGATGGCAGTGAGCGCACGGTCGAGCTGAGCCCACTGCCGCTGGTGGTGGGCGGCCAGAGCTACTTCTGCAACTTCGCCCGGGACGTGACCGAGCTGGAGCAGGCGAACGCGGCGCTGGCGCTGAGCGAGGCCCAGCTGCGGCTGCTGACCCAGCTGGCGCCGGTGGGCATCGCGCGGACCGGGGTGACCGGCGGCTGCGCCTTCGTCAACGAACGCTGGTGCGTGCTGACCGGCTGGCCGGCGGGGCACTTCGCGGGCCGGTCCTGGCTGGACGCGGTCCACCCCCTCGACCTGGCCCGGATCCGGGGCGAGTGGGGGCGGGCCCAGGCGGCTGGCGCGGAGCTGCGTGCCGACTTCCGGCTGGCCCGGGACCATGCCCAGCCCGTCTGGGTGCACGCCGCGGTCACCTCGCTGCCGGAAGACGTGGACCTGCCCGCCGGCTTCATGGTGGCGCTGACCAACGTGACCGCGCGCAAGCAGGCGGAGGCCGAGCGGGACCGGCTGCTGGCCACCCAGCAGGCGGCGGTGCGTAGCCTCACCGACCAGACCGAGCGGCTGAACAGCCTGATCGCGGCGGCCATCCCGGGCGTGCTGATCATGGATGAGCACAACCTGATCGCGCAGGCCAACCAGAGCCTGTGTGATCTGCTCGGCATCGCCGAGCGGCCGGCCCGGCTGGCCGGCCGGCCCGGGCGGGACCTGCTGGACCCGATCCGGCAGACGTTCGCCGACCCGGACGAGGTGATCGGGCACATCGCCCGCTACAACGGCCGCGAGCGGGTGGACGGCCTGGATTTCGCCTGTGCCGATGGGCGCACGCTGTCGTGTGACTACTGGCCGGTCCTGGTCAACGGCGAGTACCGCGGCGGCCTGCTGCTGGTCTGGGACATCTCCGAGCGGGCCGCGCTCGACCAGGAGCGCGACCACAGGCTGCGGGCTGAGCTCGCGTCGCGCCGTGCCGCAGAAGAGGCCCAGCAGCGCCTTTCCGAGCAGAACGCCTCGCTCCGTGAACTGGATGAGCTGAAGACCCGGTTCCTGGCCACGGTGTCCCATGAGCTCCGCTCGCCGCTGGGCGCCATCTCCGGGTACGCCGACCTGATCGCCGAGGAGGAGACCGGGCTGTCCGCGGACGGCGCCAGGTTCCTGGAGGTCATCCGGCGCAACTCGGACCGGATCATCCGGCTGGTCGGTGACCTCCTGCTGCTGAGCCGGATGGACGCTGGCGTGCTGCCGCTGGAGCTGGCCCGGGTGGCCGTCCCCGACGTGGTCGCCGAGGCGGTCGCCAGCGCCACGCCAGCCGCGGAGCGGGAGGGCGTGCGGCTGACCGGGACGGCCGCGGACGGGCCGGCGTGCCAGGCCGACCGGGCCCGGCTGGTCCAGGTGCTCGACAACCTGATCGGCAACGCGGTCAAATTCACCGACCGCGGCGGCCAGGTCGCGGTGTCCGCCGCCCCGGAGGGCGGTGGCCAGGAGTGGCGGATCGACGTCGCGGACACCGGGATCGGCATCCCGCCCGGGGACCTGGGCCAGTTGTTCGACCGGTTCTACCGCGCGTCCAACGCCGCGAGGACCGGGCGGCCCGGTTCCGGTCTCGGCCTGTCCATCGTCAAGGAGATCATCGAGCGGCATGGCGGCCGGGTCACGGCGCGCAGCTCGCTGGGCCACGGGACCACGATCAGTGTCCGCCTGCCGGTACACCCGCCTCCCGGGTAATTACTTATAGTTACCTAATCACTACGGATAGGGATTGAGGCCGGATGCAAGCTGAACGCGGGGGAACCGGGCCGGCCGGTGCCGGGGCTCAGGACGACGAGCCGCCTGCCCGGATCCTGGTGGTCGAGGACGATCCGGAAGCGGCCGAATACCTGCTGCACGTGCTGCGCAACCGGGGCGGGTTCGAGGTCACCCACTCCACCGACCCGGCCGGGGCGCTGCGGCGGGCCGGGGCGCAGCGCTGGGATCTGGTGCTCACCGACCTGGAGATGCCCGGAATGACCGGGCTCGAACTGCTCGAGCGGCTGCGCGAAGTCGACCCGCAGCTGCCAGTCGCGGTGATCACCGCGCACGCGTCGGTCGACTACGCGGTCCGCGCGCTGCGTCACCGGGCGGATGAGTTCCTGGAAAAGCCGGTCCGCCCGGCCCGGCTGGTGGCCACGGCCGCCACCCTGGCCGCCAAGGGCCGGGCCGCCCGCGCCGCGGCCCGGCAGAGCGTCCTGGCCATCGGCGCGCACCCAGACGACGTGGAGATCGGCGCGGCCGGCGCCCTGATCGCGCACCGGCGGCTCGGCCACCAGGTGGCCATCCTGACGCTGAGCCGGGGGGCCCGCGGTGGCACCGAGCACACCAGGGCGGATGAGTCCCGACAGGCGGCGGACGTCATCGGCGCCACCCTTTACCACGAAGACCTGACCGACACCAGCATCGCGGAGGGAGACCCGACGATCGGCGTCATCAGCCGGGTCGTCGAGTCCGTCCGGCCTACGGTGATCTACACCCATTCGCTGCACGATGTGCACCAGGACCACCGGAACACGCACCGGGCCGCCCTGGTCGCGGTCCGCCGGGTGGGCCGGGTCTACTGCTTCCAGTCACCGTCGGCCACCGTCGACTTCCGGCCGACCCGGTTCGTGCCCATCGACGAGGAGCTGGACCGCAAGCTGACGGCCATCGAGGCGTTCACCTCGCAGGTCGAGATCCGCGCGTACCTGGAGCGCGACCTGATCGAGGCGACCGCGCGCTACTGGTCCCGGTACTGCGAAGGACGCTACGCCGAGCCGTTCGAGGTGATCCGCGAGGCAGCCGTCGCCGGTCAGCACGACCTGGCCCCGGCTCGTGGCATCGTGGCCGGCGAGGCGGACCGGCCCGCGCTGGCCGCACCGGACCGGCGGGGAGCCGCCGAGCGGCGGTTGGCCGGCGACCGGCGGGCGGCCCGCCAGGACGACGCGACCGCGGGCCGGGAGGTTCCCGATGCCGCCCGATGAGGCCGCTGGCCAGCCGATCCGGGTGCTGGTCACCGGGGCGGGGGGACCGGCCGCGGTGTCGGTCATCAAGTCCCTGCGGGCCGACCCCACCGTGCAGCTGCTGGCGGCGGACATGGATCCCTGGGCGGCCGGCCTGTACCTGGTGCCCGCGGAGGCCCGCACGCTGATCCCGGCCGGCCTGGCCCCCGGGTTCGCCGCCGACGTGCTGGCCCGGTGCGCCGCGCTCGGGGCTGACGTGCTCATCCCGACGGTGGACGCGGAGATGCGGCCGCTGGACCTGCTCCGCGGCGAATTCCGGCAGGCCGGCGTCGAGCTGATGCTGGCCCCCCGGCACGCCCTGGACGCCACGCTGGACAAGCTGGAACTGGCCCGCTGCTGCGCCCGACATGTGCTCGTGCCCCGGACCGAGTGCTTCGACGAGTCGCTCGACCCCGGCTCATGGGACTACCCGGTGGTGGTCAAGCCGCGCACCGGCAGTGGCTCCCGGCACATCTCGGTGGTGGCGTCCCGCGCCGACCTGGAGCGGCTGCCCCGGTCGGCCGAGTTCATCGTCCAGGAGCACCTGCCCGGCGAGGAGTACTCCATCGACGTGCTGGCCGACCGGGACGGGCGGGTCATCGCGTCGGTGCCGCGGGTGCGGACCCGGGTGGACTCGGGAGTGTCAGTGGCCGGGCAGACCATCCACGACGCGGAGCTGGAGCACATCGGCGCGGCGGTGGCCGCGGTCACCGGACTGGCCTACATCGCCAACGTGCAGTGCCGCCGGAACGCGTCCGGCCGCGCCGCCCTGTTCGAGGTGAACCCGCGGCCGCCCGGGGCACTCCCGCTGACCATGGCCAGCGGGGTGGACATGCCGCTGCTGGCGCTCGATTCGCTGCGCGGCCGGCCGGTACCCGACCACGTCGGCTTCCGTGAGGTGGCGATGGTCCGGTTCCTGGACGAGCGCTTCGTGGAGCTGAGTGAGGTGCAGAAGGTGGCGGCGTGATCGCGGCCGACCGCGCGGGCGCCGCTTGCCCCGCGCTGGATGAGGACCACCACATCCACTCCACGTTCTCCACCGACGCGGTCAGCACGCTGGAACAGAACGTCGCCGCCGCCCAGCGGCTCGGCCTGCGGGTGATCTGCCTGGCCGACCACGTCCGCCGCGACTCCACCTGGGTGCCCGAGTTCACCACCGCCGTAGCCCGGCTGCGGCCCACGGCCGGGGTGAGGCTGCTGGCCGGGGTGGAAGCCAAGATCCTCGATGTGTCCGGGCGCCTCGACCTGCCCGGCGACCTGCCCGGGGTGGACCGGGTGCTGATCGCGGATCATCAGTTCCCCGGGGAGTACGGCCCGGTGCACCCCCGGGACCTGCGGGCCGCGCTGGCCAGCGGCCAGCGCTCCCCGGCCGAGGTCATCGACGGCCTGATCACTGCCACCGGGCGGGCGCTCGCGCAGGTGGCCCGGCCGCAGCTGGCGCACCTGTTCAGCCTGCTGCCCAAGGTCGGCCTGGACGAGGCCCAGGTGCCCGGCCCGGCCCTGGACCAGCTGGCCCGGGCGGCCCACCGGGCCGGGGCATGCGTCGAGGTGAACGAGAAGTGGGGCTGCCCGTCCGGCCGGGTCATCCGGGCCATGGCCGGCGCCGGGGTCCGGCTGGTGGCCAGCACCGACAGCCACGATTGCGCCGCCGTGGGCGGTTACCAGCGGGTCCGCCGGATCCTCGACGAAGCCTTCACCGCCGCGGAGGCGTAGGCCTTATGGGAGCAGCGCTGCTCGGGCTCAAGGTCCTGCTGGTGGGGTTCGTCATGCTGGGCGCGCTGCCCCTGCTGGTGGCGAACTATCAGTTCCTCCTCGCCGGCCTGCACTTCCGGCGGCTGCACTACGGGAAGTGCCGGCCTTACTTCCCGCGCACCACGATCCTGATCCCGGCCTGGAACGAGGAATCGGTCATCGGCAGGTCGGTGGACCGGCTGATGCGGCTGGATTACCCGCGCGCCGCGCTGCGCGTGTACGTGGTGGACGACGCCAGCACCGACCGCACCCCGGAGGTGGCCGCGGCCAAGGCGGCCGAGTACCCGGGCCGCGTGGTGCACCTGCGCCGGGACCGGGGCGGTGAGGGCAAGGCGGCCACGCTCAACCACGGCCTGGCCGCGGCGCTCGCCGACGACTGGGCGCAGGCCATCCTGATCATGGACTCGGACGTCATCTACGAGCGCAGCTCGCTGCGCCGGATGACCCGGCACCTGGCCGATCCCGGGGTCGGCTCGGTCACCGCCTACATCAAGGAAGGCAGCCGCCCGGGCAACTACCTGACCCGGTTCATCGGCTATGAGTACATCACCGCACAGGCCGGTGCCCGGCGCAGCCAGGAAGTGCTGGGCGTGATCGCCTGCCTGGCGGGCGGGGCCCAGCTGCACTCCCGGGCCAATATCGAGGCGATCGGCGGCCAGATCGACCACACCACGCTGGCCGAGGACACGGTGACCACGTTCGAGACCCAGCGCGCCGGGCGACAGGTCGTCTTCGAGCCGCACGCCACCGTGTGGGCCGAGGAGCCGGGCAGCATCGTCGGGCTGTGGAAGCAGCGGCTGCGCTGGGCCCGCGGCAACATCCAGGTCACCCGGCGGTTCAGGCACATCTGGTTCCGGCCCCAGCCGGGCAACCGGCTGGGCAGCGTCAGCTTCGGGCTGCTCTGGTTCTGCCTGCTGCTGCTGCCGGTGTTCATGATCCTGGCCTCGGCGTCCCTGATCACCCTGTTCTTCATCGACTACCAGCTGGCCTGGACCGCGTTTCACGCGCTGTGGCTGACCAACGTGATCACCTACCTGTTCATCACGTCCTTCACCCTGACCATCGACCCAGACGTGGGCCGGCACACCTGGAAGGAGGCGCTGCTGTTCCCGGGCGCGGTCAACGTGGCCATCCTGGTGGCCGCGCTGCTGCCCGGGCCGGTCAGCTGGCTGGGCCACCAGCTGCTGGCCGCCGCGGGCATCCCGTACAGCCTGAGCTGGGTCCGCGGGGTGGAGCTGTTCACCTACATCTGGCTGGCCGCGTGCATGGCCGTGGCCTTCCTCGGCAAGGTCGTCGAGTCCACCCGCCCGGGCCGCGTCCTCGGCCCGCTGTTCGTCTACGTCGGCGGCTACGGCCCGCTGCTGTGCGCGATCACCACCGCCGCCTACGTCAAGGAACTGCGGCACGCGGAGGTGCGCTGGGACAAGACCGAGAAGACCGGCAAGGTGGCGGCGCCGACGTGAGCCAGCCCCCGGGAGAAGATACGGGGCCGCCAGCCGCCGGCCCGGAGCGGGTGTTCAGCGCGGAAGTCGACGACGCGGTGCGCTACGAGCGCGGCCTGGCCGTCAAGTGCGCCTGCTGCATCCTGCTCGTCGCGCTGGTGCTGGCCGCCCGGGTCTACTTCTTCGGCCAGCCGTAACCGCCCGCCGCTGGCCGTCGCTCGCGGCGGGCTGGGCGGCCAGTCATCCGTAGCCGGATGTGTGAGGAACCGCGCGGCGGGCACCTGACCGCGCATGCCCACCCAGACCAGCGGCCGGCCCAGCAGCCGACAGCAGGGTGCAAGCGGCCACTCGGCCCGCCGTCTCACCCCGCTGCTGCTGGTCAGCGTGGCTGCGCTGGTCTTCGCGGTGCTGCTCATCGCGGTCCGGCTGCGCTGGGCGCCGCTGGAGTCGGCCGACCACGGCGCCGCCGCGCACCTCAACAGCCTGGTCGCTCCGCACCCGGCCCTGGTCAGCGTCATCACGGCGGTGACCTGGCTGGGCAGTGGCGGGGTCCTGTGGACGCTCATCGGCATCTGCGTGATCCTGCTGGCCATCCGGCGCCGCTGGCGGCTCGCGGCCTATCTGCTGGTCACCGGCGGCGGCGCGCTGGTCCTGGACCCGGTGCTCAAGTCGCTGGTCGGCCGGCTGCGCCCGGTGGTCGCGCACCCGGTCGCGCACGGCAACGGGAACAGCTTTCCCAGCGGGCACTCGCTCGGCTCGATCGTCTGCTACGGCGCGATTTTCCTGGTCTTCCTGCCCGCCACCCGGGGCCGCTGGCGCACCGCGTTCACCGCGCTGGCCGTCACGCTCGTCGCGCTGATCGGGATCAGCCGGATCCTGCTCGGCGTGCACTACCTGTCCGACGTGATCGGTGCCTGGGCGCTCGGCATCACCTGGCTCGGCCTGACCGCGACCGCGTTCGAGCTCACCCGGCAAGCCGCCGGGCAGCCGGTCACCGACCCGGTCACCGAGGGCCTGGAACCCGAAGCCCGCACCGATCTCACCCCAGCACAGCCGGAGGGCATGATGATGAGCACCGCGAAACGGCACTGGGCCCGGGCCGCCGCCGGCGTCCTGGTCGCCTGGGTCCTGATCCTCGGGGTCGTGGTCGGCCTCGGCGAACTGGTCATCAGGTACGGCAATGGCAACTGGCTGGGTGATCACACGGTCCCGCACTGGTTCGCCGCGCACCGCACGCCCACCGGCGACCACTGGAGCGAGCTGATCAGCACGGCGTGTGCCACCACCGGCATCCTGATCGTGGCGGTGGCCACGTGCGTGGTCTTCCTCGCGGTGACCCGGCACTGGCGGCCGGTCGGCTACCTGGCCGTGGTCATGTTCGGCGAGCTGGCCATGTTCCTGGCCGCCGCGGCCGTGGTCGAGCGGCCCCGGCCGGACGTCAAGCATCTCGACCATAACCTGCCCACCTCGGCGTACCCGTCCGGGCACATGGCGGCCACCTGCTGCCTGTACGGGGCGATCGCCATCCTGGTCATCGGGCACGCCCGGGGCTGGTGGCGGTGGCTGTTCCTGGTCCCGGCCGTCCTGGCGCCAGTGGCGATCGCCTGGGCCCGCATGTACCGCGGTGAGCACCACCCCACCGACATCACCGGCAGCATCATCTTCGCCGCGCTCTGGCTGACCGCCACCACGCTGCTGATCAAGCCGAACGCACAGCCGGCCGCGGACGCGGGGGACAGGCGGGCCGCCCGGCTGACCGCCGGGCTGCGGCGGCGGCTGGCCGCCTCCCCGGCTGGCCAGCGGTAACCCCCCGGCCACCCGGGGGTAACCGGCCGCGCCTGGGCTGGCTACGCTGGCCGGGAACATCACCCAGCAGCCCACGGTTGACTACCCGTGACCCTCATTGACCTCCTGCCGGCCACGGCTGAGCCCGACGCGGTATTCGACGCGTTCGCGGGCTGGGCCAAGCGGCAGGGCCTGGCCCTCTACCCGCATCAGGAAGAGGCGCTCATCGAGGTCGTGTCCGGGGCCAACGTCATCCTGGCCGCGCCGACCGGGTCGGGTAAGAGCCTGGTCGCCACCGGGGCGCACTTCGCCGCGCTCGCGGTCGGCCAGCGCAGCTTCTACACCGCGCCGATCAAGGCCCTCGTGTCGGAGAAGTTCTTCGCGCGGTGCGCCGCGTTCGGCGCGCACAACG
>Ga0335078_10001068_pt1 | contig 41689 bp, 33 predicted proteins | sample Lox_Sample_32_FD_206711 | JGI IMG/M metagenome (GOLD analysis project Ga0335078, IMG submission 206711) | Soil microbial communities from Loxahatchee National Wildlife Refuge, Florida, United States - Lox_Sample_3.2 | ecosystem: Environmental > Terrestrial > Soil > Wetlands | place: USA...
TTGGAAGCCTCAGAAGTCGCCCATTCGCAGGAATGTACCGGGACCAAACGGGTGTATAATCCTGGCCATTCTCGGGGTAGTCTGGCTGACCCTGTCCTGTCCGATGGCCAGACGAAAAGTTGAAAAGGAGCTTCTCATGAGGCGCATCCGCTTCGCTCTATGCTTGTCTCTTTTTGTCGTTGCTGCTTATTCGCCGTCGTTGGCACAGCAAGCGTCAACCAGCGGAGATACGATCATCGTTCCGCACTTGATCCACTTTGCGGGAGTGATGATGGATCCCTCCGGGCGCCCCCTGAGGGGTATCGCGGGGATCACTTTCTCCTTGTACCGCGACCAGCAGGGAGGAGCGGCATTGTGGCTGGAGACGCAGAACGTGGCACTGGACGCCAACGGGCGCTACGAGGTTCTGCTCGGAGCGGAGAGCAGCGAGGGCATGCCCATGGAGGTTTTTACTTCCGGCGAAGCCCGCTGGCTGGGCGTGCAGGCGCAAGGACAAGGAGCAGAGCAGCCGCGGGTCTTGCTGGTGAGCGTGCCGTATGCTCTGAAAGCAGCGGATGCGCAAACTGTCGGAGGGCTGCCAGCCTCAGCATTCGTGCTTGCCGCTCCACCCACCGCTACTTCCGCCAGCACGATCACAAATAACAGCACTGCTGTTGCTCCGAGTGGAAGCGCTCCACCGCCGCCGGCTCCGTGCTCACCGCTTACCAGTGACGGTGCGGCCAAGGCAAATCAGATCACAAAGTTCACCACACCTTGCAACCTCGAAGGCTCCAAGATTACCGACAATGGAAGTACAGCCAGCGTCGCGGAATTGCTCAGCCTGCCGGCGAAAGGGACGGCGACGGCGGGTCGGGGCGAAAACTCTCAAGCACTGAACTGGACGGCTTCAGTTTTTAACAGCGGCACCTCGACTGCCGTGCCCCAGAATTTCCGCCTGCAAGCGGGGGCAGTCAACAATGACACGCCGAACGCTTCTGGAACCTTGAATCTGCTGTTCGCACAAGGCACGGCAACACCCACCGAAACGGGATTCAGGATTGCCAGCAACGGACAGATCAGGTTTGCCCCCGGGCAGACGTTCCCGGGCGCAGGAACGGTTACGAGTGTAGGTAGCGGAGCAGGATTGAGCGGCGGCCCGATCACAACCAACGGAACGCTGAGCATCGTCTCAGCGGGCGTAACCAACGCGATGCTCGCGCACCCTTCGCTTAAGGTGGCAGCGGGAACGGATCTCACCGGGGGCGGCTCGGTAGCTTTAGGAAGCAGCACCACCTTGAACCTGGATACCACTAAGGTGCCAGAGTTGGCTGCCGCGAACGCCTTTACCAACAACAATTCCATCTCGGTGAGCAACAACCCGCCGGGCCTTAATGTTTCAAACGGCACCGGAGACGGAGCTGATTTTACAGGTGGATATGACGCTGCTGAATTTTTTGGTGGCGCCGGGGGTGGCATCTACGCCGACACGCATCAGGACGGTGATTTCACCGCAGCCATTTATGCAAATGAGTGGGGAGCGACGAAAGAAACGTTCGGGGTTTGGGGTTACAGTGGCAGCCCCACCGGAGCCGGTGTCTACGGAGTGGGAATTGCAGGGAGCGGCCAAGGCATAGGCAATATCTACGATCCGCAGGGCACTGGCGTGTGGGCCGATGCCAAAGATGGTGAATATGCTCAAGCTCTTCTCGCTTCAGCCAATGATGCGAGTGCCATTTTCGGGATCAACAACAGCAACTTCGATAGCACGCTTTTTCTGATCAATCGCGGCTCCGCCGGCACCGGCGCCGCGCCAGTATTGTCCACCGCCGGGAAAGACGGTTCTTGTCTGATTGACACAGCCGGCAACCTTGGGTGCACCGGAGCCAAGGCGACGATAGTTCCGGTCGAGGGCGGCGCCCGGAAAGTCGCCCTTTATGGCATTCATTCGGCGGAGAACTGGTTTGAAGACGTCGGCTCGGCCCGACTCTCGAAGGGCGAAGCCGTGGTCAAGCTGGAATCCACCTTCGGTGAAACCGTGAATGCTGCCGCCGAATATCATCTTTTTCTCACCCCGAATGGCGACTGCAAGGGATTGTACGTGGCGCAGAAGGGTGTGACATCGTTCGTGGTGCGCGAGTTGGGCGGGGGGACCTCTGACATCGCCTTTGACTACCGCATTATCGCCAAGCGCAGAGGTTACGAGAACGTGCGACTGGCGGACAAGACCGTGGCCTTTGCACCTCCGGCCAAGCTGACCCGAGTGATGACGCAAATGAAACAACCGACTCCATACCAAATCGCCGCAAAACACAAACAAATGGCGTCGGCGCCCCAGGCTGTACCGCTTAGCCAGCCAAGGCCCGCGAAAAGCGTAAGAAAATGAGAGCTACGATGGGCTGATGCGATAACCGTGTCGGTTGCGAAGCCTCTGAGTAGACTTGGAACGCTCAGGGCCAAGGCTCGGAGGAAAGCAGCCGAGCACGTGAAGATTGTCGGCTGTGATTTACATTCGCCCTACCAGACGATCGCGATGCTGGACGAGTCGGAATGGACGGCGCGGGATCGGGAGGTTGCCGGAGGACAGGACCTTCCTCCTCCCACGTTAGCTCGCAAAGTGCGCTTGCGAACCTGGGGCACCAGGCAGCCCAATTTCGATTCGCCGGGTGTCTACGATCTGCTCCTCGAGGTTCTGGAACCCACCCGCCGCTGCTTCGCCCTCAGGGTTTACGGTCACGTGGTGATGCCCGAACATGTGCACTGGTTGGTGAGCGAACCCGAGCACGGCTTACTGGCCGATGCCGTTCACCATCTGAAGCTGTCGTTTGCCAAACGCCTGGGGGCTGGCGTTTTCTGGCAGAAGCGCTATTATGACCGCAACCTGCGCCATGAGCATGAGTTGCAGGAGAAATTGCGCTGCCTGCATCGCCATCCGGTCAAGCGGGGCTTGTGCGCACGCCCGCAAGACTGGAAGTGGAGCAGTTTTCGCCATTATGCATGGCGGGAAACGGCAGTGGTGGAAATCGAGTCCGAATGGACAGCGAGAGATCGAGAGCGACAAGCGCACGGCGGTGGGGAGAGAATATTCCTGTACCCAGGTTCGCGTCGGTGTTGGACGCTAACCTGGGGACGAAATTCGGGGACAGACGGAAGTGACCCCAATTGAAATTAAGCCACGAAACTCAAAGGGTGCTGATCAGGGTTCGCATTGACTTTCTTGCGGCGACCTCTCTTGCGCGGACGTGGCCCAGCCTTTCGCGTCCGGTGCGAAGGCTGGGGCTGTTCGCGGCTCAGCCCCGAGGTCTTCTTAGTGACCGATGGGGGTGATCCCCACTCCCGCCAGGAAAGCCTTGATCGTCTCGAAGCCCTTCGTTGTCTGCTCCAGGTTGAAGTCGCCGTGCCCGCCCCCTTGAATCGTCAGCAACTGGTTTTTGACGCCCGCTTTGTTCAGGGCTTCGGTCAGGCGAACGGCCTGGATGTAGGGCACGATATTGTCGTGGTCGCCGTGAATGGTAAGAATCGGCGGCAATCCCGGGCGCACATAAGTCATCGGCGAGAGCCGCTGCGCCAGATCTTCACGGTTGGGCAGGCTGCCCAGCCAGGCTACCGCGTAGGAGCGCGCGTTGGGAGCACCCTGCAGCATGTCCGCCACATCGGTAATGCCGAACCAGTTGACAATGGCGGCAACATTGGGACGGGAGTTGTTCCACGGCCCATTCCAGCGATCATCATCTTCGTAAGCACAGCGGTTATCGAAGCCCGCCGAGGAAGGGATCATTCCCGTGGTCAGGGCGAGGTGACCTCCGGCCGAGGCTCCGGTGACGATGACCTTGCTGAGGTCGAAGTTGTACTTCTTGGCATTTCTGCCGATCCAATGCAAGGCGCAGAGGCAATCCTCGACCGCGGCCGGCGCCAGCGAAACCTTGCCCAGCCGGTATTCGACGTTCACCACCGCAAAGCCCATGTGCATGTAGGGCAGTCCCTCGAAAGCTTCCTCTTCCTTGGTGCCGACGACCCAGCCGCCGCCGTGAATCAGCATGACGACCGGCGTCGGAGACTTGGCCGTGCTGGGCCGGTAGAGATCAAGTTTGGCCTCGTAATTATTGGCCACCAGATAGGTGATGTTGGGGACGACTTCGAAATCGTGATAGATCGCCACCAAAGCGCGTTCGGCCTCCGACAGCTGAGCCCAGGCGGCGTTTGCGAAAAGAAAGAGGACGGCAGGCAGAATGAGTCGGCGGTAGGAGCGCATCAGCATTTCTCCGGTTGCAGGATTTGCGCCGTGACTGTACGCCGCCGCACGACAGAAAGTCAAGAAACCCAACCGCTAGGTGGCCATTTTTCGGCGGACCAGTTCCTCGATCTGACGCAGGACGTCCTCCTCACTCATGCTGGTGGAATCGAGAACCAGCGCGTCGGGAGCGGCGACCAGCGGTGATGCCGCCCGCGTGCGGTCGCGGCGGTCGCGCTCCCGTAACTCCGCAGCGGTCGTCTGCGCTGCTGCTCCCCGTACCTGCTGCTGCTGCAGGCGGCGTTGTTCGCGCACCACCGGATCGGCGTCGAGAAAAATCTTTACATCGGCATTGGGGAAGACCTTGGTTCCGATGTCGCGGCCCTCCATCACTACTCCGCCGCCCGCGCCCATCTGCTGCTGGCGGGCGACCATCCACTCGCGCACCTTGGGATGAACCGAGACCCGAGAAGCGCCTTCGGTTACGTCGGTTTCGCGCACTCGCTGGGTCACATCCTGGCCGTCGAGCAACACTCGATTGCCAGACGAGGTGGGCTCAAGATGAATGCGGGAGTCGTGCGCCAGTTTCACCAAAGCCGGTTCGTCGTCGAAGGAAGTGTCCGAGAGAATGGCCTTCAGGGCCAGCGCCCGGTACATGGCGCCGCTCTCGAGATTGGCATACCCCAGTTTGCGGGCCAAGTGCGAGGCGACGGTGCTCTTGCCGGCCCCGGCAGGGCCGTCGATGGCAATGATCAGTTTGCGAGGTTGGGCTTCGCTCATTCCGCGGCTAAGTGATTTTACACGCTCGCTTGCGAGATCTGCTGGACCAACCACTCCAGCGGACATGCCTGTAGTTCTTCCCTGCTCTCGATATAGAATGCCTGCCATGTCACGACTCTTTTCTATTTTGCTGATTTTCTGTCTTCCTGCGCTGGCGCAGGATCGTGTGGTCGAACTGCTGAAGCAACTCACCGACGCTCCCGGCCCTCCCGGTTATGAAGAGCCGGTGCGGAAAATCATGACCGACCAGATGAAACCCTTCGCCGACCGCATCTCTTACGACGGTCTGGGTTCGGTGATCGCCCAGCAAGGTAACTCCGGGCCGCGCATCATGGTCGACGCTCACATGGATGAACTCGGAGGGGTCATCCGCCGCGTGCGCCCGGATGGTTTTCTCTCCATGGAGATGCTCGGATACTGGCTCGATCAGGCGCTGCCCGATCAGCGTTGGGTCATCCTCGGTTCGAAAGGGCCGGTGCAGGCGGTCACCGATCTTTGGGATGCGCACATTGCCCCACCCGAGGCGCACGGCCACACCACGATCCCGCGCAACAGTCTTTATCTCGATATAGGGGCTCGCAGCGCTGCCGACGTCGAAGCCCTGGGCATCGGTCCCGGCGATCCCGTCGCACCGGTCACCGATTTTGCCGAACTGGCCAACGGCCGCTACGTGGCCAAAGCGTGGGACGACCGCGTAGGTCTTGGGGTCATCCTGGAAATGATGCGCCGCCTGGCGCATGCAGCCCATCCCAACCAGATTTTCTACGTTGGCACGGTGCAGGAGGAGGGCAGCGTAGAGATGCGGGGCGCCAAGACTTCAGCCCACCTGATCAACCCAGACCTGGGGATCGCGCTCGAAGTCGGCATCGCGAATGACGTGCCCGGTATTGCACCGGAAGTAGGCCAGGAGGTGCTGGGCGGCGGGCCCGGAATGATGCTCTACACCTTCAGCGAACTGCCCAACCGCAAGCTGGTCAACTTCGTGAAGCAGACGGCAGCGGATGCGCACATTCCCCTGCAATTCGATTTTGTGGAGGGTTTCGGCGACGATGCCGGCGCCATCAAGCTCAATGACGGCGGAGTCCCGGTGACCACTATGCTGGTTCCAGCCCGCTCCACCCACACCCATAACGGCATCATCGATCGCGCCGACTTTGACCGCACTGTAGACCTGATGGTAGACCTGATGCAAAAGCTGGATGCTGCCGCTGTGGCTCGCATCAGGAGCTTTGAGCCCTAGACGGATCGACTTTAGCAGTTTCGTACCACGGCGAAAGCGATTCGTCCCAGCGTTCACAGAATTTTGTTCCCAACAGCGACGCTTGCGTCGAAGATAGAGGCGGGCGTGCTATGAGGAATTGGTGTGCTTCCGTTCGGATGTTTTCAAGCGCAGCTCTGGGAACAGTCCTGGGACTTGCCGGCGTAGCACAGGCGCAGACTCCTGAGCCATCTGGGGTCACTATCGCAGCCCACTCGGAACTGATTTCGGTTCCAGTCATCGTTACCGATAACTCGGGCTCCCACGTTTCCAACCTGAAGAAGGAGGACTTTCGGGTGCTCGAGGAAGGCCGCGAGCAACGCATTGCCGTGTTCGAGGAGATGCGGCCGGCGAACGAAATAGCACAACGGCAATCCATACCCAGCGGAGAGTATAGGAATGTGGAGGCGAGTGACCTGTCTTTAAGGCAACTGGTTGTCGTCGTACTGGACATGGTCAACACGCCGGTCACGGATCAGGTCTATGCTAAGGACGAACTCAGCAAGTTTCTGTCGGATCCGGCTCATCAAAGCAGCCCCATCTCTTTATTGACCCTCAATCGGGACGGCGTTCACCTCATCCACCATTTCCGCGACGATCCCAAACAACTGCTTGCCGCGCTCAATCGTGTGCAACGCAGCCAGCAGGCAGTGAGGGAAGACCCATCCTGGGCCATGCTGCCGCAAAGCAAAGATAAGGAATCTACCATTCTCGAGAGTTTCGGCCAGTTCCAGATCAACTCTGAACAGTCCGCTTTGTCCATCGAGCGCCGCACCATCATCACGCTCACGCTGCAGTCCATGCAGCAGGTCGCGCGGGCTGTTGCGGGCATGCCGGGGCGTAAGATTCTGGTCTGGGCAAGCGCGGGCTTTCCCTTCGCCATCAACGAGACTTCCATGGCGCTGAAGGAGGGCGGCACGGGTCTGGACACGCCCGCTGATCTGGTGCCGCTGTACGAAAGAACCTGGGCGGCCCTGAATCAGGCGCAACTGTCCATTTATCCTGTGGATGTTCGCGGCCTGGTGAATCTTCCGGGTCCAGCTCCGGTGCCGGTTCTGAAGGAGCATCCCGATCCCTTCTTGCACGGCCAATGGTTGCAGCAGAACATCAGCGGCACATTCGAGACCTTCGCGCGCGCCACGGCGGGACGCGTCTTCCACAACCGAAATGGCCTGGAAGATGCGCTGCAGCAGGCAAATGATGACAGCGCCAGTTATTACCTCCTCGGCTACTACCTCGACCGAACGGACAAGAAAACCGGCTGGCGCAAATTGACCGTCAGCGTTCAAAAGGATGGAGCCCACGTACTGGCGCGCACCGGATTTTTCTTCAATTCCCGAGGCCCGGGTGAACTAAACATCTCCCAAGATGAGATGCAAGTTGCCCTCGATTCCCCGCTCGATTACACAGCCATTCCGATCACCGCCAGGTGGGGAGAAGTCATAGCCACGACAGAGCCGAACAAGAAGAAGGTTGTCTTCACCCTGACGATGCCGCCGAGCTTCGCAGACATTGACGAGGCTGATCGCAATCACTTCGCCGTCGACTTCTGGGCGGCAGCTCGCTCCGCGGCCGGGGTCCCGGCAGGGGATGTGGAACAGACGATGGAGGGACACTTCAAGCCGGAGACGCTGGAGCGCTTCCGCAGCAAAGGCACAGATTATCGAGGAGCGCTGACCGTGTCACCGGGCGAGTACAAGGTTCGCTTTGTAGTTCGCGACCGGCTGAGCGGAAGGATCGGGAGCGTAAGCGCACCGCTGAAAGTAGCTCAGTGAAACGGGTGGCCCGGTCCGCCGCCGTAATGGACATTCGCAATCTCAGTACACCCTGTTTTAATATGTCTTCTTCCAGATGAGAAATAGCGTCCTTGTACTTGTGCTCGGAGAAAAGAACCGCTCCCGCCGCCCCGTGATACCCGCTGTCAATCACCTTGTCGCTCGAGTTTCGCGATAAATCGGAAAGGAGCGCCAGCGCAGTGCGGGTGGTTTTCTGATCGTCCATGCGCAGGCCGAGTTCGATTCGCGCGCGCAAAATCTGCGCCGACTCCTGTTTGATCATCGCCGGCAACGAATTCTTTCCCTCTTTTGCCGCAACCTCGGCCTTGTCCAGGTAGGAGGCGGCCTTGGCATGGTCGGGTTGGTACATCGCCATCTGTCGATTCCGTGGGGAAAATTCAGCCCATCATGGTGGTGTGTTCGGGCTGGATCTTGTAGATCACGCGCACTTCACCGGGCTGACGGTACGGATATTTGTCCACACCCAGATATTTCTTCGCCATCTTGTCGATATGCGCGTCTGCGCCTTGCTCGGTAATTTCCACTATGCGGCCGCGAATCTCCAGATAACGATAAGGATTTTCCGGATCTACAATAGCGATGGCCACGCGCGGATCGCGGCGCACGTTGCGGTCTTTCTGCCGGCCTTTTGCCGAGTTAAAAATGACCAGGCCTCCCTCCAGATCGCACCACACTGGCGTCACTTGAGGGCGCCCATCGGGCATGAGAGTGCCCAAACTGGCGAACGCCCGCTTGCTGAATAAATCACGATATTTCTCCGGGATTGCTCCAGACATTCCTGCCTCCAATCGTTGGTCCCCTTAGGCACAGGGTACGCAGAAACCCAAATCCGGGAATGATTATAGCCGCCGATGAGATACGCGTGCATCCCGACTCCATGGGCTGAGTTACCGTGTGATCTGAGCGCAGTCGGCGGGAATCCAGCGATTCAAGTATTTTGTCCAGACCGATGATGCCGCAGCCTTCTGGTTCATTTACAATTTCGCCATACCGGAGCGAAACCATGCGTGAGCTGCTCGTAAGCAGGGGAAAGTGTCTCTGTTGTTGGATCATCGCTGTAGTTTTATTGGCCAGTGTCGGAATCCGCCTCGCCCGCGCTACGGATTCATCCGCCAAACCCAGGCCGACGATCGTCTTCATGACCGACTTTGGCGTCGTCGACGACTCTGTCGCGTTGTGCAAGGGCGTCATGTATTCCCTCGCTCCTGACCTCCGCATCGTCGACCTTACCCACCAGGTCACGCCCTTTTCCATCACCGATGGCGCCCGTTTTCTTTATGGCGCTACCCCGTACTTTCCTGCCGGTACCGTCTTTGTGGTCGTGATCGATCCCACAGTTGGCAGTACGCGCAAAGCCATCGTGGTCAAATCGAAACGCGGCCAATATTTCGTGCTGCCGGACAACGGCCTGATGACGCTGGTACAGGATCGCGACGGTCTCGAGGCAGCGCGTGAGATCACCAATCCGGCATGGATGATTGGCGCCGCCTTGTCCTCCACTTTCCACGGACGCGACATCTTCTCACCTGCCGGCGCGCACCTCGCCCGCGGTGACGACTGGACACAAGTCGGTCCGGAACTCGATGTGGCCGCTCTGGTCCGCCTTAACCTTGAGCCAGCCAAAGCGGATGGCCACGGTTTGACCGGCGAGGTAATTGCGACCGATGGTCCCTTCGGGAATCTGGTAACCAATATTCAGAGCGATGACTTCGCGAAGTTGGGTTATCAGCGCGGTCAAACTGTGTCCGTCACCGTTGGGACGATGCGGTTCGAGGTTCCCTTCGTGCGCACTTTCAGCGACGTTCCCCTGAAAAAACCATTGTTGTATATCGACTCCAGGGGCCGTATCGCCCTGGCGCTCAACCAGGGGAGCTTCGCCGCCACTTACGGCGTCAAACCTCCGCAGCCGCTTTTCATCCCGCTCCTGAGAAAATAAAGTCTGGCTGCGCGCCTCACGCAAGTCCGTTCGCCGGCCACATCAAGACACATCTCTTGCAATCTCCGGCAACACCGCTGTCAGCAAGGCTACAAAGTCCGCCTGCACGCGTTTTCCGGTCTCCAGCACTTCTTCATGATTGAGCGGCTGATCCAGAATTCCCGCTGCCATGTTAGTCACGCAGGAAATGGCCAGGACTTTGATTCCCATGTGACGGGCAGCAATCGCCTCCAGCACCGTCGACATGCCCACCAGGTCGGCCCCAATCGCTCTCAGAAAGCGAATCTCGGCGGGAGTCTCGTAGCTCGGCCCCAGAACTGCGGCGTAAACGCCTTCGGTGACCGCTTTGCCCAATTTTCGCGCAGCGGCGGCCGCCAGTTCACGATATGCCTTCGCATAGGCATGGGTCATGTCCGGGAAGCGCGCGCCAAAGCGGTCATCATTCGCGCCTGTGAGCGGATTGTGTCCCTGCAGATTAATATGGTCCGAGATCAGCACCAACGCGCCCTGATTAAATTTCAAATTAATGCCCCCGGCCGCGTTGGTCAGAATCAGCGCCCGAATTCCCATCCGCCCCAGCACGCGAGTGGGAAACACGACCTCCTGTTCCGAGTAGCCTTCGTAAAGATGCACCCGCCCCTGCATAACCGCTACCGGAATGCCCTCACACTTGCCCAAGACCATTTGCCCGGCATGTCCGACCGCCGTCGATCGTGGAAACGAAGGAATATGCGAATAGGGAATTCGCGTCGTGTCTCTCAGTTGGTCCGCAAAAGCGCCGAGTCCCGAGCCCAGCACCAGGCCGATCTTCGGGCGCAGAGGTGTCTGCGACCTCAGAAACGCGACTGCGGATTCAGCAAGCGTAAACGCGTCATTCATCGAATATTGGCCATTGTTGTCGGCGAGTACGAACCTCGGGGCTAGAATGCCCTCTCAAACCTTGCCAATTCCTCCTCGAACCTCCACTGCATCGCAGCCCGCTCACTACCATCAAGAAACTTCTGGCACGGCGAATTCGACCTGGTCTGCACTCCCGCACATGCGCGGACCATCCGAAAATGGCCCGCGTCCTCCCAAAGACTCGCTCCCGGCAGAAAACTGTGCTCCAGGCTCAGCCGCGCCATGCGTTTCAAGTCCTTGTAAGAAATGAAAGCATACGTCTCCACTGCCCGCAGATACTCGTGCGTCATGTCGGACCTCGATACCCCCTCATCGTCCGTGGCCAGCGCCACCGGCACGCCGTACTGCAGATAAATGGGCAAAGGGTGGTCGTCTCCGGCGATTCCCAGGATCAGATCATTCGACGTCAGACAGATCTCCACCAGTACCTGCTTCAGCGCCATCTCGTGCAACAGGCCCAGTGGATCATGTTCGTTCATGATGTCCACACCGTGGCCAATCCGTTCGGCGTGACCGCGCTCCACCGACTCGCGGATATGAAACATCACCCCTTCCGGCGGCACCAGGCCCATCGCCAGTTCCCCGGCGTGCAGGGTGATGTGCACCTGGGGATAAATCTCATGCAAGTAGTCGAGCATCTTCATGTGCAGTTCGAAATCGTGCATGGGGACGTACCAGTCTTCGGGCATCACCAGGTTCAGACCGATAAACCGCGGATCGACTGTGGCCAGCTCAAATCCCAGCAGAATCTGTGCAAACACCTCCTCGGGCGGCAGGCCCCGCAACACCTGATAGAGATAGCGCACCGTCACGTCGCAGCCGGGGCTGGCTTCCGCTGTGCCACATTTCAGCCGCGCGCGCATCTTCTTTTCATCCTCGTCCAGCTTTGCGCGTGTCGCCGCCACAATCTCTTTCAGTCCACCGCTGAGCAACTTATCCCGCAGCTCTGGCAGATGTTCGTTCCATCCGGCCTTTGCGCCAAGTTGTGCGGCCTGGCTACCGTCGGCAGTGTGCATTAACTCCACTAATTGCAGATGATCTTCCGCGGCTTGCTCCGCCGCCTCGGCAATTTCATCTCCCGTATGGTTCTGCGAGGCCAGGGAGAACTTGTCGAAGGCAGCGAAGAAGTGGTCGTGTCCCGATTCCTCGCCCGGATTCCAGTTGCGCATCGACCAGGCGTCGACCATCGAGTTGTAAAGCACCGGGTCCGCGTACGCGCAGCGCACCGCCGGCTTGCTGGTGAAGCGATCACAGTTGGCATCACAGGGCGGAGCAATCAGAACCGACGTCGTACGATCCACACAAAGCCCATTATCGACCGCGAAATCAATCCAGTGTTCCGCGTAGATCGCGCCCGCAAGATGGTTGTGCAGGTCGCCTCCCTTGGGCATGTCACGCAGGAATGCGAGCAGAAGTCCCGGCTGATGTCGAACCGACTGCATATATCGCGCCGTCCGCTCCTCGGCAGCCGGTTGACGCTGCGCTGCACCGAACGCAGGCAACATGCTCAGAATCACGGCAAAAACAATGCTGGCTCGCAGCAACGCTCCTCCTGCACTACTCGCTGTCGGGTTTAGCTCCTGGAAGCCGCTTGGCCAGAAACTTGACTTGCCCGTTGTGGTTGGACTCATGCTCGCACACGTGAAACCACTTGCAGTAATTGTTGGTCGGTCCTCCGAAGAAGTCCTTATCGGCGATCATCAGAAAACTGTCATCACGTTTGCGGAACTCCGCCAGAGTTTTCTCGCGAGTCTCCTTCAGAATGTCGAGGTAGTAATCGAGGCTGTTGCCTTTGATCGCTTTCCGTGCCGGCTCTCCCAGATTCATGGGAACGTCCCATTTCTGTTTCACGCTGTCCGGCCAACTATCCCACTTCATCCCGCCGAAGGTGTGCAGTTGATAGTAAGTCTCCGTCGCCGCCAGATGCAGCAGCAGCGCGCCGATGGTGTTGGCATGGGGATCAAACAGGTAATCGAGGTCCTTTTGTGTCATGCCCTTAACCGACATGAGAACCACCATCCGCATCCATGTCATCATCGAAACCAGAGTACCGACTTGCGGCGAGTAGCCGGCCTTTGGGCCGATGATGTTCACGTCGGCGTCCTCGGACCAGGCAAGCTCCGTCTCCATGGTCAGCCCGGACAAACCGGCTGCCGCCACTGCGCTCGATTTCAGAAAACTCCTGCGATCGGGAAATTGGGCGAGATTGGTCATAGCTGTGTCCTCATAGGCGATCAGGTTTTCCAGGGAATCTGGCAGGCGAATTATACAAGGATAAGTCGTAAACATTTGAAGGTCCGGACTGCTGAAGGTCCGCTTGATCTAGAATCAAATGTGCCATGAACAGACTTACGATTCTGCTCCTCTGCGCTATCCTCAACATCTTCGCTCCCTCACCAGCCCACCCAGCAGAGCGGCCACATATTCTCGGCATCGACCACGTTTCGTTTTATACCACTGCACCCGACGGCGTGAAAAAGCTCTATGGCGACCGGCTGGGACTTGCCCCCGGCGCTCCGGTCGAACCGGGCTGCACCGTGCGCTACATGATTGGCAGGCAGTGGGTGGGCTACAGCCCCGCTCCCGATTCCAAGGCCACCGACCGTATGGATCATGTCGCATTCACCACCGACAACATCGTCGCTCTGCGTCGGTACCTGTCTGAAAAGGGATTCAAGGCCTCGCAGATCCAAGGTCAATCCGACCACAGCCTCAGTTTCGCCATGAACGATCCTGAAGGGCATCACATCGAGTTCGTCGAGCGGGACAAAGACGAGCCTGCACCGCTCGCGGCCTCATCCCCCGTGTCGCGGCACATGATCCACACCGGCTTTGTGGTCTATCATCGCGATGCCGAGGACCACTTCTACCGCGACACTCTGGGCTTCCGCCTCTACTGGCATGGCGCAGATAAATCCGGCACGCCGGACGACTGGGTCGCCATGCAAGTTCCCGATGGCACCGACTGGCTGGAGTACATGTTGAACCAGCCCGAGCGCATGGATCTTCAACTGACCGGAGTAATGAACCACATTTCGCTCGGAGTCGCCGACATGAAGAAGGCGCAGGCCATTATGGAGTCCCACGGCTGGAAGCCGCACGGTGACGAGCAGGCTGAGATCGGGAAAGACGGGAAGTGGCAACTCGATGTGTTCGATCCAGATCTTTCGCGAGTGGAGTTGATGGAATTCAAGAACGTCCAGAAACCATGCTGCAATGACTTTACCGGGCCACATCCGACGGAATAGCCAGGCCTGATTCCAACCCGCGATGCGCACGATACGGGTCAACGTTGCGCTCCGCTACCAGTAACCAGGGCGCATATTATTGAAAATGTTGTGCGACACTTCGCCGGCTTCAGTTGCGTTCATCCTAAATGCCTGCCCCTCAAGGTTTGTGCCGGATTTTCACAGCCAGGGAAATCCGGCCGGTCAACCGAGGACCCGCAATACTAGCGGACTTTTCTTGAAATTCCGCCCGCACTGGAGATCGATCTCTTCAGGCCTCGCAACCGATTGCACAATTTTCGCGGCACTGCCCTGTGAACTGCCTGCACTCAATTGAATTGCAAGCACATGCAGCTCGCCAATTTCTGTTGACTCCTGCAGCAGAAGGAGTAAAAACATACTCGTTCTTTGACAGCTTCTAAAGTTTGTCCGGTTGGTGCGGCGTCCGGGGCTCGAGCAACGTCACCTGCTACATCGCAAGATGACTGCGGGAAGGTGAGCGAGGGTCTATAGCAAAGTGCTGGTCGAGGCGAACAGGAAGATTTGTCGGAGGCAATATAGAGTCCCGAGGCGTTGGGTTGATTTATCCGGTTGGCGGTAAGCCCGGAGCCCGAGCAATGATCGCGCACTGTGACCCGCAAGGAAGCAGTGAGAGCAGGTCAGCAAGGGTCTAACGCGAGCTACTGGCCGAGACGAATGATCCCAACACCACCTCGGGACTCTTAATATTTTGTTGTGACCTGTAGCTGGGAGCTAGTAGCTAGTCGGTGGGGAGTTCGTGATTCGTGGCCGGCAGTGGCTTGCTCTCCCCCATGACACTGAATCTTGTGCCGCTAGGTCCGCTCTCCCTTGGCTAGCTACTAGCTGGCAGCTATGGTCCTACGGGACCACCTGTATCTCGAATTTTTCCTTGGGTACCAAGCGTGCGCGGTAAATCGAGTCGTTAGCCGGTACCTCGGCCACCGCATCCACGTCCAGCTCGTATGCCCCGTGCGGCAGATTCTCACCAAACGGAATTTCTACGTCCGCGCTGTTCTTCTTCAGCGGGAAGTGCTGATATCCCACCGCGGTAGCCCGTCCAATCTCGTTGACTGCCAGCATGACTACCGTCAAGTCGAAGTCATGATTCGTTTGGTTGGAGACGGTCACTGCGCCCTCGATCCGCTGGCCGCTCACTTTGGGGTAGCGTGACCACTGCAACATCAGCGGGGCAGCCACCACCAGCGAAAGGTTCTGCTGCCGCTCATACGCCGGTTTGCCACTGTCTGTGACCCTGGCGGTGAAGCGAAACTCTCCGGTCTCAGTGGGAGTGCCCGACAAGACTCCGTCACTCTGCAGGATGATTCCAGCGGGCAGCGATCCCTCCGAGACTTCCCACTTCAGGGGAGTAATTCCGCCTTCCGCCTCTAGTCGAGCCTGGTAGAGTTGGCGAACATAGGCTTTGGGGAGGGTGCTGGTCTGCAAAACCAACGGTCTGCCGGTCGCGGCCGCCTGTTGTGCCCACAGCGAAGAATCCGCAAGTATCGCCCAGCCTGCTGCAATGACTGCCACCAATCGCCAGCAGTGCGTATGCCTCATGGACACAATTGTATGCCGTTGCGCCCGCAATATACGTCCCACCTTCGATCACATCGCCCTGTGCTCTCCCTCCTCGACGGCACAGCCTCTGCCGCGATACCCTAGATCGTTTCCCAAGGAGGCCTCAACGCATGCGTCAGGCGGTTGCGAAATTGTGGCCGGAGATTCAGTGGATTGAAAAACCCACGTTGCGGGAGCAAGTCACGCAGACTTGGGTGAAAGCTCTGGAACGCAGCCCGCTCAAGCCGGACGACCTGAACAAGATCCCGTTTACACTGCTGGTGCCTAATTGCCCCATCACATTCATGGAGCACAAACGCTGTGTGGTGCATATCGCCCGCCAAAGCGCAGAAGCGATGATCGAGTTTATGGGACGTGCTTTGCCGGTCGACATGGATACGGTAATCGCCGGTGCCATTTTGGCCGATGTAGGCAAGTTGCTGGAGTATGAACTGGGCCCCGATGGCAAGAGCCGTCAAAGCGAACGGGGCGAAGCCTTGCGCCACCCTTTTACGGGAGTTGCGCTGGCGCTCGAGTGTGGCGTCCCGGACGCTGTGTGCCACATCATCGCCGCCCACGCAGCGGAAGGGGATCTGGTCAAGCGCACGACCGAGGCTTTCATCGTGCATCACGCCGACTTCATGGCGTTTTTGCCTTTCAAGAACTCCAGGAACGTGAAGGTGAAGTGACATTGCCCACCCTGTCATTCCGAGGAGCGAAGCGACGAGGAATGGGCAGTTGAAAGCGCGCTGGGAGGTAGGCGGAGTTTGAACCAGCCCCGACGGGGCGAAAGAAGAAAACTGTGTCTGCGATAAGAGAAAAAGCGAACCAAACCATCACTGCCACCATGGCCCGCTGGGCCGCGGCATTGAAATTCAAAGATCTCACCAAAGACGCCGTTTACCAGGCCAAGCGCTTTCTCCTCGACTCCGTTGGCTGTGCCCTGGGCGGCTACCGCCAACACGACGTCAAGATCGCTCTGGAAGTCCTCGACGAGATTGCCGGACGCGGCCCGGCGACGGTGATCGGGACAGGCAAGCACCTTGACCCGGTTTCGGCCTCCCTGGCCAACGCCCTCATGATCCGTTGCATGGACTATAACGACATCTACTGGAAACAGGATCCCTCTCATCCCTCCGATATCTTCCCCGCCGCTCTGTCCGGATGCGAGCGGTCCCGGAGCGATGGCAAGGAATTAATTGTCGGCCTGGTGCTGGGGCACGAATTCGAAATGCGTTTCTGCGAAGCCGCGTTTCCCGGTATTCGTGAGCGCGGCTGGCATCATGCCACGCTGACGGCATTCGTTTCCCCGTTCGTGGCGGGACGCGCCCTTCATCTCGGCTGGGAGCAGATTCAGCACGCGGTAGGTATCTCTGCCAGCCGTCACGCTACGCTGGGCGCGGTGACCGCCGGCAAACTCACGATGATGAAGAACACCGTCGACCCCATGGCCACGCAGAGCGGCGTTCTGGCCGCTCTGCTGGCGGAGAAGGGCTACACCGGCCCCGAGCATGTAGTGGACGGCAAAGAGGGCCTCACCCATGTCTTCGGACCCGAATGGAAGCTGAATCTCCTGACCGATGGTCTGGGCGACTCCTGGCGCATCACGCAGTGCGGCATGAAGGCGTTTCCCACCGAAGCGCTCACCCATACGCCCATCTCCGCGGTATTGGATATCGTCAAACAAAACGACCTGCAAGCGGGGCAGGTCGCCAAGGTTCAGATTCGTTCTCTGGCGCGAGCGGCCGACATTCTTTCCGATCCCAGCAAGTACGATCCACGCAGTAAAGAAACCGCCGACCATTCTTTGCCCTATGTGATTGCGGCAGCGCTGGCGGAGCGGCAAGTCACACCCGTGCAGTTCACCATGAAGAAAATCATGGATCCGGAGATTCGCGCGCAGCTGAAAAAGGTCGAGGTGGTTGCCGATCCCGAGATTGAGAAGGTCTTCCCGGCGCTGCAAAGAGTCATCGTCAATATCATCACTACCGACGGACGGAACTTCATCAAGCAACTGGATTATCCCAAGGGCGATCCGCGCAACCCGCTCACCGACTCAGAAATCGAAGAAAAGTTCGCTGCGCTGGCTGAAGGAGTGCTGTCTTCAGGCGCGCAGAAAAAATTGCAAGACGCCATCTGGAACCTGGAGAAGATTGGCTCGGTCAGCAAACTGATGGCACTGATGAAAACTGATGTTAAAGCTCGTGTAGGCGCGGGCGTCCCCGCCCGTGCAGGGTCAGGCAAAGCCCGTGTGGGGACGGGCGTCTCTGCCCGTCCAAACCGAGCGAGGCTCGGCCGGAAGCGATAACCATGCCCCAAACCATCGTTGAAAAAATCGCACAATCCCATCTGGCAGAAGGCCCCAAGCGCCCGCTGCGCACCGGCGACTTCGTTTCCATCCGCCCGCACCGCGTCATGACCCACGACAACACCTCGGCGGTAATGAGCAAATTCAAGGGCATCGGCGCGAAGAAGATTCAGAATCCCGGGCAACTGGTATTTGCTCTCGACCACGACATCCAGAACCAGGACGAAGCCAACCTGAAGAAATACCGCTCCATCGAGACATTTGCCAAGGAGCACGGCGTGGACTTCTACCCCGCCGGCTCAGGCATCGGCCACCAGATCATGGTGGAACGGGGATATGTCGTCCCCGGCTCTTTTGTCGTCGCTTCCGACTCGCATTCCAACATGTACGGGGCGCTGGGCGCGATCGGCACGCCCATCGTCCGTACCGATGCGGCCGCCGCATGGGCCACCGGTGAATTCTGGTGGCAGATTCCGCGCAGCATCCAGGTTGTGCTCGACGGCAAGCTGCCCCGCGGCGCCACCGGCAAAGACGTCATCATCACGTTGTGCGGAATCTACAACCACGACGAGGTCCTGAATTCCGCCGTCGAATTCAGCGGTCCGGGTATAGCCAGTCTGTCTATGGACGCGCGCTTCTCCATCTCCAACATGAGCACGGAGTGGGGACCGCTGGTGGGCTGGTTCCCGGTCGACGAGATTACGATCGGGTATTTGAAGAGCGTGCGCCAGCGCCTGCAACCTCTAGGGGAGGAGCGATTCTCCGAATCCGACATTGAGAGCTGGGCCAAGAATCCGCCGCGTCCCGATCCCGGCGCCACCTATGCCGCGCGCATCACGCTCGATCTTTCCCAGATCACGCCGCACGTTTCCGGTCCGGACACGGTGCAGGTGATGGCGTCGCTGGCCGAAATTGAGAAGCAGAAAGTTCCGATTCAAAAAGCCTACCTGATCTCTTGCGTGAACTCGCGCGTCGAAGATCTGGATGCCGCGGCAAAGGTTGTCCAAGGCAAGAAAATCGCATCCCGCGTACAGTTCTATCTCAGTGCCGCCAGTAAGTGGGTGCAAGAAGAAGCAGAGAAGCGCGGCAGCTGGAAGGCGCTGCTCGATGCCGGGGCTCATCCTCTGCCGCCGGGTTGCGGGCCTTGCATTGGCCTCGGCGTAGGCTTGCTCGAACCGGGCGAAGTCGGCATCTCCTCTACCAATCGCAATTTCAAGGGCCGCATGGGATCGCGCGATGCCAAGTGCTACCTGGCGAGTCCAGAAGTAGTTGCGGCATCGGCGCTGGCTGGCTACATCCGGGGGACCGATGAAGGGAGCGGCCGCGAACCGGTGCGAAACTACAAGGAATTCGCATCCGGCACCGCCGCCGAGAAAGTCGATATACTTCCCGGGTTTCCAGAGCGCGTTCGTGGCCGTCTGGTCTTCATGCCGCAGGACAACGTCAACACAGATGCGATTTACGGAAAAGACTATACCTATCGCGACGACATGACGCCGGAGATGATGGCCAAGGTTGTCATGGAAAATTACGATCCCCAATTTGCCGCGCGCACGCAGCCGGGCGATGTCATCGTGAGCGGCTTCAACTTCGGGACCGGATCGAGCCGCGAGCAGGCGGTGACCTGCCTCAAAGCCAAAGATATCCCCATGATCATCGCCGCCAGCTTCTCGCAAACTTATCTGCGCAATGCATATAACAACGGTTTTCTCTGCGTGGAAGTAGCCGGGTTGGTGAAACGACTGCGTGAGCAGTTTGCAGGAGAAATTGCGGCCAAAGAGAGAACGCTTATTCCCGGAGACGAAATCGATGTCGACTTCACCTCCGGTGTGATTCATTGGCGCGGCGAGAATTTTGCCTTTCCGGCGCTGGGCAGCGTGCCGCAATCGCTGGTCATCGCCCAAGGCGTCGAAAATCTCGTCGCCAAGCGCCTGGGATTGAAATAGCAAGGCTTGTGTGGGGACGGCCGCCCTCGGCCGTCCAAGCGGAGCGAGGCTCCGCAGCGATAATAAGAGAATTTCTAACGGAGTCTTCATGGCGAAACATACCGTAGTTACCATGCCCGGGGACGGCATCGGCAATCAGGTTTTGCCGGAGTCGTTGCGCGTCCTGAAAGCTGTTGGCTTTGACGCGGATTATATTCCCACCGACATCGGCTGGGACTGCTGGATCAACGAAGGCAATGCGTTGCCGCAGCGCACTCTGGATCTGCTGACTAAGCACAAACTCGGCCTGTTCGGCGCCATCACCTCCAAACCTAACAAAGCCGCCCAGGGAGAGCTGAAGCCCGAGCTTCGTGGCAAAGGTCTGGTTTACTACAGCCCGATCGTCACCATGAGGCAGAAGTTTAACCTCGACATCTGCATGCGGCCTTGCGTCGGCTTCGCCGGCAATCCTCTCAACTACATTCGCAAGAGAGTCGCAGGAGGCTTTGATGAACCGCAAGTCGATACCACAGTATTCCGCCAGAACACCGAGGGCATGTATGCCGGCATCGAATGGACGGACCCGCCAGAGATCGTGCGTGCCGCACTGCATTCTCACCCGAAATTCAAAGCATTTGCCAACGTCCCTGGCCCCGATCTTGCCGCCAGCGTGCGGATTATCACCAAGCCGGCGGCGCGTCGCATTGTGACCGCAGCCTTCGAATACGCCAAGAAGCGCGGCTTCAAAGGCGTGACCATCTGCGAGAAGCCGAATGTGGTCCGCGAAACTTCCGGCATGATGGAGGAAACGGCTAAAGAAGTCGCGAAGAACTATCCCGGAACCGCCCTGTGGTCGACGAACATTGACGCGCAGCTGATGTGGCTGAACAAAAATCCGGAAGATTACAACGTGATCGTCGCTTCCAACCTGTTCGGCGACATTCTGTCCGACGCCTTCGCCGGATTGGTCGGGGGACTCGGGTTTGCGGCTTCCGGCAACATCGGCGCGGAAGTGGCCGTGTTCGAACCGACACACGGTTCGGCGCCCAAGTATGCGGAGCTGAACCCGCCGATCGTCAATCCCATTGCCATGATTCTTTCCGCCGCGATGATGCTCGACCACATCGGCGAAATTGCAAAAGCGGACCGTATCCGCCAGGCCATCGCGACTGTGGTGAAAGAAGGCAAAGTTCGAACCTACGATATGATGCGGCTTTCCGGAGGCCCGAAGGCCATCAGCCAGGGTGCGGCATCGACCATTCAAATGACCGATGCGATTCTGGAGAAATTGAAATAACCACAGGTAACACAGAGTTTCACAGAGGACATCCACTGTGTTTCTCCGTGCCCTCTGTGGTTAAGACCTCGTATGAGCTCGAAACCGATCAGCGCCGAAGCCGGCCATTGGGGCAAGGACGTCCGCTCCGATCTCCACGTAGCCATCGAGCCTCGCCACGACGGCGGCCTCGAGATCGGTTTGGAATCCCGCGTCGGTCTTTATTATGGGGACTCAATTCTCGGCCAGACCCGGCTGGTTCTCGAGACCCTGGGAGTCAAACACGCCAGAATTTCTGTCCATGACGAAGGCGCCTTGCCCTTTGTGATTTCCGCGCGCATTGAGACTGCGGTTAAACGAGCCGGACTGGGTGACGGCCAAAGAGTCTGGCCCGAGCCGTTTCCTCTTCCCGCGCCCTCCGCCCGCGACCGCTTACGCCGCTCGCGGCTTTATCTTCCCGGCACCGAGCCGAAATACTTTATCAATGCCGGTTTGCATCAGCCGGATGCGATCATTCTCGACCTGGAAGATTCCGTTCACCACGCCGAGAAAGATGCCGCCCGAATCCTGGTTCGCAACACGTTGCGCGCTGTCGACTTCGGTGCCTGCGAGCGCACGGTGCGAATCAACCAGTTGCCAGTGGGCCTCGAGGACCTGCGAGAAGTAATTCCCGAAGCACCCGATCTCATCTTGATTCCCAAAGTCGAGAAGCCGGAGCAGGTGGCGGAGGTGGATCGCACCATCAGCGAGCTGAAGATAGCTGACAAAATTGATCGCCCCATCTGGATCATGCCGATTCTGGAGTCGGCGCTGGGCATCGAGAATGCTTTCGCGATCGCCACTGCCAGTCCGAACGTGGTCGCGCTGACTATCGGCCTGGAAGATTACACAGCCGATCTGGGTGTGGTGAAAACCGCCGAAGGCCGCGAATCGGCCTACGCCCGCGCCCGTATCGTCAACGCCGCCAAAGCCGCTGGTCTGCAAGCCATCGATTCTGTCTTCGGCGATGTCGCCGACATGGACGGCTTGCGCCGCTGGGGAGAGAACTCGCGCTCTCTGGGATTTGAGGGCATGGGATGCATTCATCCCGGCCAGATTCACGTGATTCACGAGGCCTTTGCTCCTTCGCAGATTGAGATCGACAAAGCTTTGAAAGTTGTTGCTGCGTTTGAAGACGCGCAACAGAAAGGCCTGGGTGTCGTGAGCCTGGGATCCAAGATGATCGATCCGCCGGTGGTAGAACGCGCCCGCAAACTGGTCGGCCGCGCGAAACAGATGGGAATGTAGGCGCGGGCGTCCTCGCCCGTGCAGCCAGGCCGAGCACAGTCCGTGTCGGAACGGGATCCCTCGCCCGTTCAGGCCGAGCGAAGCTCGGCAGAAAAATGGAATGAGCAACAAAGTCGAACTCGCCCAAAACGCTGCCGGACGCATGGTCCCAACCACTGTCAACGGCAAGCCGCAGGTGCCGTATCTCGGCGTCGGCCAGTACCATCCTCACGGCCAGAAGGCCACGCCTTCAGTGCGTTCAGCGAACGAGTATCCGGAGAACGGCGACAAGCGCGTCCCCGACCTCGAAACCGCTTTGCGCAACTGCGGCCTGCGCGACGGCATGGTGATCTCCAATCACCATCACCTGCGGGATGGCGACAGTATCGCCCTCATGGCCCTTCAGACCGCCGCCCGGCTCGGCGCCAAAGACCTGATGTGGTTCCCCAGCGCGTCTTTCCCCTCGCAGAAAGGTGCCATCGATTTGATGCAGGCCGGCGTTATTCACCACATCGAAGGCAGCATGAATGGCCCGCTGGGCGACTACTGCACCCAGGGCAAGATGCGCGGTATGGGCGTGTTGCGCTCCCATGGCGGGCGCTGGCAGGCGATTCAGGACGGCGATGTGCACATCGACATCGCCGTTATTGCCGCCCCGTCCGCCGATCCCTTCGGTAATGCCGACGGCTCGCACGGAAAGTCGGCCTGTGGTTCGCTCGGCTTCGCCCTCGCCGATTCCACTTACGCCGATCACGTCATCGTCGTCACCGACAACCTCGTGCCGTTTCCCTGCATTCCCTGGCAGATTCAGGGCAACAACGTCGACTACGTTGTCGAAGTGGATTCGATTGGCGATCCGGCCAAAATTGTCTCAGGCACTACCCAGATCACCCGCTCGCCCGATCGGCTGCGCATCGCCGAATTCGTCGCCCGCTTTTTGCGCGAAGCCGGTATCATGCGGAATGGATTTTCTTTCCAGGCCGGCGCCGGCGGAATCGCTCTTGCCTTTGTCGACTACCTGCGCCGCATGATGAAAGAAGACGGGGTCAAAGCTCGCTTCGTCCGTGGCGGATCGACCAAGTTTCTGGTCGAGCTTTTACAGGAGGGCCTCACCGACTACATTCTCGATGGTCAGACGTTTGATCTCGATGGCGTGAAGTCAATCGGCAGCGATCCGCGCCACGTCGCTACCTCGCCCTTCACTTCGTACAACTATCATGGCAAGGGAAATTTCGCGTCGATGGTTGATGCTGTTGTATTGGGCGCCACAGAGGTCGACGTCAATTTCAACGCCAACGTCGTCACCCACTCCGACGGCCGCCTGCTGCACGGCATCGGCGGCTGGCAGAACTGTCTCGCTGCGGGCTGCAGCATTCTGGCCCTGCCCTCGTTCCGCGACCGCATTCCAGTCATCGTGGATCAGGTCACGACCCTGACCGGACCCGGCGAGTTGATTGACGTCGTCGCCACTGAGCGGGGCATTGCCATCAATCCTCGCCGCCAGGATTTGATCGACGCTCTGAAAGGCTCGAGCCTCCCCATCCGTCCGATCCAGGACATCAAGGCCGAAGTCGAGCGCATCTGCGGCGGCAAGCCGGTACGGCCGAAGCCGAGTAACCGTCCGGTCGCCATCGTCAAATGGGTGGACGGTACGGTGCTCGATACGGTGTGGCAAGTGTAGACGCGAGCGTCTCGCTCGTGCTCTGGGCTCAGAGTTGAGCGCTGATTCTGAACCCACTCAGCGAGGAGGAGCGAGGGAAGCTGGAGCAGTCCTTGGTCAACGAGCGCTATAGCGATTTATCAAGAGCGGGCCCGTGGTTAGTCCGCTGGTGGCCCAGGTTCGCGTCCGTTCTGTGGACGCTAACCTGGGCTCAACAAGCAGGCAGACCGGGCCGGGCTCGGCAGTAGCGGTGCGTGTACTTTTCTGCTCATGAACTGCTCTTCTAGGCCACCCGTCCAGGGTAGACTCCTCCGACTCCGTTGGTCACCGGCTCGGGTGACTTGGCGCACTGACAAGATATTTCGATGGACTAGTTTCAACTTGTTCGGCAAACGTGTGCTCCGGCTCCGTTCTGACCTGCCGGGAAACACATGCGTACAAGGAGAACTGCCATCATGAAGGTGAGACTTGCGGTTCTGGTTGTGGCTATGCTGGCGCTTGCTCTGCCGGGGTTCGGTGCCGGCAACAAGACTTACAACTACAGCTATCCCGTCCCTTGTAGCGAGCTTTGGGGCGCGGTCAAAGTCGCCCTCGCTAATCCTGACAATTACAAAGACGTGAAGAGTGACGAGGGCAAAATGACCGCCGAATACAATGTGAAACATTCCATTCATTGGTCGGTCATCGGCGCGATCAACCAGGGCAAGAACCACGTCTCCTTGGCGCCAATTGGTACCGGGTGCGAGATGAGTGTTGTATCGATGTATAGCGGGCTTGCGCACAACGACCAGGGTGACTTCAAGAAACGCGTAGATGAAGCACTGGCCAAACAGCAGCCGCCGAAGCCCGCCGAGCCCACAACGCCCGATATGCCAGTTAAGTGATGGCAGAAATTCACGCAGCTAGAAGCGAGAGATGTCGGGCAGCCGTTTGGTTGCGAGGAAAGCTCGCAGTATCCTGAATTTTCAGGCTGTACGCGATATTGCCCCGGCTCTCCCAACCAGCCGCCCGCTCATTGCCGGTCGGTACTAACGGCTCGATATAAAACGAAGTGATGGCTGCGTATTTCCCGATGACTTCAGGTTCATGGTTCTCATCTGCTGTAAATCGTGTGTTTCATCCCCCGGATGTTTCCAGTCCGGCCGTCCTTACCGGTGGTGCCTTTCGGGAACTAAATCGCGGAATCATCCAGACCACCAGCCTATAACCTAGCAATAGCCCCAACACCGTCGCGTATTCCAACGGTTTGTGAATGTCGGCCTTGACCAGCCACCAGTAGTGAATGACACCGGCGATCGCTGTGAGATAAATCAGTTGATGCAGGCGCTGCCAGCGCTTTCCACCCAAGCGCCGGATCCAGCCTGCGGTAGACGTGATCGCCAATGGGATTAGCAGCACAAATCCGGTAAAGCCCACTGTGATGAATCTCCGCTTGGCAACATCAGCGAGCATTTCATGCAGGTCGAAAAACTTGTCTAGCCAGATGTACGTCAAGAAGTGCAACACCACGTAGAAGAAAGCGAACAGCCCGAACATGCGGCGGTAGCGGATCAGCCACAGTTGTCCCGTGAGCTTACGCAGCGGCGTGATCGCCAAGGTCACCATCAGGAAAATCAGCGTCCAGTCGCCAGTCGAGTGGGTAATCACTTCGATCGGATTCGCGCCCAGCGCGCTGTTGTACGCCTTCCATCCCAGGCGCGCCAGGGGGCCGAGGCACGCCAGAAAGACTACGGGTTTGAACCAGCGAATCACTGAAAAGTTGTCCTCACGATTTTGTCATTCCGAGCCGGTCGCAGCCGCGCACGCGCTGTGAGAGCGAGTCGAGGAATCTACATTTGTTGGCGGTGCCTTCAAAAGTACTTCTTCAAATCCATCCCGCTGTAGAGGCTCGCCACCTGATCGTAGCCGTTGAACATCAATGTGGGACGCTTGAAAAACTCACCCAAACGCCGCTCTTTGGCCTGGCTCCAGCGGGGATGGTCCACATTTGGATTCACGTTCGAGTAAAAACCGTATTCGTTAGGCGCGGCCTGGTTCCAGGTGTTGATCGGTTGCTTCTCGGTAAACTCGATCTTCACAATTGCTTTGGCACTCTTGAATCCGTACTTCCAGGGCAGGACGATGCGCAGCGGCGCGCCATCCTGATTAGGCAGCGTTTCCCCGTACATTCCGAAACACAGCAGGGCCAGCGGATGCATCGCCTCGTCCAGTCGCAAGCCCTCCACGTAGGGCCAATCGAGCACACGCCCCCGTTGTCCCGGCATTTGCGCGGGATCGAAGATTGTGGTGAATTTCACGTACTTCGCTTTGCCCAGCGGATTGGCTTTTTTAATAAGCTCGTTCAGGGAGAAACCGACCCAAGGAACTACGATCGACCAGCCTTCCACGCAACGATGCCGGTAGATGCGCTCCTCCGGCGGGGCCAACTTGATAATGTCGTCTACATCGAGCGTTTGCTTCTTGTTGACCAGACCCTCGATCGAAACCTTCCACGGATGGGTCTTGAAATTCTTGGCCAGGCCAGCCGGCTCGTACTTGTCGGTGGAAAATTCGTAGTAGTTGTTGTAGTTGGTGACGTCGTTATAGGGGGTGATCTTCTCCGTGGTGGAAAACGGACTCTTCTGTATGCCGTCGATCTTAGCGTTGGCCTGCACTTGAGTGGAGGGAGACACCAGTTCTTTCAGTCTCGTTCCCACCAGCGCAGCCCCGCCCGCCAAAGCCGCGCCGGCCAGAAACTTGCGGCGGTTCAGATAAAGACTCTTAGGAGTGATTTCAGACGACGGAATGTTACTGGCGTTGCGCAGTCGCACGAATCTGTCCTCTATAAACATACGGATGTCATCGCCGTTCGGATCGTTGGCTGAACGGTTTTCACCCTGTAATAGGACGCAAATTAGCAGGAAAAGTTACAGGAGTTGTCACCGGCCGGCATCGCCCAGGACCTCGCGCACCTTGCGCGCCAGCGCCTGCAGAGTAAAGGGTTTTTGCAGAAATGCCGTCCCTGGCTCGAGCACTCCCTCGTGGATGATGGCGTCTTCAGTGTACCCGGAAAGGTAAAGCACCTTGATGTCGAGGCGCGATGCGCACAAACGCGCCGACAATTCGCGCCCGCTCATGCCGGGCATAACCACATCTGTAATCAGCATCTCAATGGGCTGGGAATGCCGGTTTATGACTTGCAGCGCGGCATCGCCGTTTTCCGCCTCCAGCACGTTATAGCCTTTGGCTTCGAGAGTTTCCCGTACCAACTCACGGACGGATGCCTCGTCCTCCACTAGCAACACCGTCTCGCTCCCCCCGTCCAGTTCCCGAGGGACTTGTACGTGGCTGGCCGGCTGCACTGGCTCTTCCACACGCGGCAGATAGATTCTGAAAGTGGTTCCTCGTCCTGGTTCGCTCTGGACCAGAATGTATCCGCCACTCTGCTTCACAATGCCGTACACCGTTGGCAGGCCCAGTCCTGTTCCTTTCCCTTTTTCCTTCGTGGTAAAGAAGGGCTCGAAAATGTGGGCTTGCGTCTCTGTGTCCATCCCGTGCCCGTCGTCCTTGATCGACAGCACGACGTAAGGGCCCGGCTGGATGTAGGAGTACTCCCGTCGCAGATCATCCTTCTTCAAGGTTGCATTCGCCGTCTGGATGACGATCTTTCCGCCGTTCGGCATGGCATCCCGGGCATTCACTACAAGGTTCATGATGACTTGTTCAATCTGTCCCGCATCGGCACGGATGCGCCCTAAATCGGCCGCCAGATGGGTTTGCAATTCGACATCTTCGCCGATCAGTGGGCGCAATAGCCGCTCCATGTCGGCGACAATCGCATTGACTTCCACCACCTTCAGTTCCAGCACTTGCCGGCGGCTGAAGGCCAGCAATTGCCGGGTAACGCCGGTAGCGCGCTCGGTGGCTTGGTGGATCGCATGAATTTTTGGATAAAGCGGATTTCCTTTTCCGGTGTGCGCCAGCAGGACCTCTGCGTACCCGCCGATCACCATCAGAAGGTTGTTGAAGTCGTGGGCAACGCCGCCTGCCAGGCGCCCCACCGCCTCCATCTTCTGTGCCTGGCGGAATTGGTTTTCCAGCGCTCGTTGCTCGGTCACGTCTTCCGCGATGATCTCCAGCACCTGGGCTTCGTCCAGGCTGTTAACTGCGCTTCCGCTCAGGCGAGCTGTGATGACCTTTTCGTCCTTGCGTTTCCACTGGACCTCGATATTGTCCGCCCGGCCTCCGTTCTGAAACGCCTGAATCAGACGGTCCAGCTCGCGCGTGTCCACAAACACGTCGCTCCTGGGGTCGAGCGCCAGAACTTCTTCGGCGGAATCATAGCCGAGCATCGAAACCAGAGCCGGGTTGACGTCCAGGAACCGCCCTTCCAGGCTTGAGCGATAAATGCTATACACCGCGCTTTGCACCAGTGACCGATAGCGAGACTCGGAGCGGCGCAGCGCCTCTTCGCTGCGCTTGTGCTCGACCGCGCTGGCCAGTTGCTGCGACACAAAAGTGAGAATGTCTTTTTCCTTCTCACCGAAACGCACGTGCGGCGCATAGCTCTGCACCACCAGCACGCCGAAGGTCTGTCCTGACCCCTTCAAGGGGATGCCCAGCCAGTCCAACGACGGAGCTCCAATCAACTCCACCGCTCCCTGCTGCAGCAGTCTCTCGAAAACCTCCGGCGTACACAGCAGGGGTTCTCCGCTGCGCAGCACATACTCGGTGAGCCCCTTACCCAGCTTCTTAGGGGCCGGTCGCGAGTCGTGATCGTCGACAAAATAGGGGAAATTGAGCAGCTGCGTGGCCGGATCATAAAGGGCAATGTAGAAATTGCGCGCATACATCAGCTCGGAGAGGATGCGGTGAATCGCCGCGTAGAACTCCTGCAGCTCCACCGCTGAGCTCGCCTTCTCCGCAATGCGCACCATGGCGGAACTCAGGGTCTCAGCGCGCTTTTCTTCGGAAACGTCGCGATAGAATATGCAGATTCCGGCCTGCCCTCCAGTCATCGCTACTGGCGTTGCGCACGCTGAAACATCCACAAGGCTGCCATCCTTGCGTTGGCGCTTGGTTTCGAGGTGGACCCGTTCGCCTCGTCCCAGACAATCCTTGATCCACCTCAGTTCGGCTGAACGATCCGGAGGCAGGATCAACGACGCGAGACTGCGCCCAACAACCTCATGCGGTTGAAAGCCGAAGATGCGAGCAAACTCGCCGTTCACACGCGCCACGCGAAAGTCCGCTTCCAGTAAGCTGATGGCTTCCGGAGAGGCATCCAGCAATTGTTCGAAGCAGGCCTCCTGCAAGGGGGAGTTTTCGGAGGGAATCGTGGGGGCTGGTTGCACGGGAATCGCGGCCGAACGATGCTCGGGAACCGATAAAGCCGGAGCGCCATGTTGCAGCGCCTCACGCAGGAGCTTTGCCCGTGTGTGGTCGTCGGCTTTAACGGATTGGGTGGTGCCGTCACCCATCCAACTCCTCCCAAGGCGAAACTACTGCCAAATGAGGATGTTAGATGTCATCCAGCACGACCGAAAGTTACTGAGGTAATCTTCGCTGCTCGTCTGACGCGGGCGCCTTCGGTCCGCCAAAAGCCTGCGGAATACGGGAAGCCGGCAATTTGTGCAGGGCGATCGGGCGTACTCTTCAGACTCTCGCAGCCGCGCTCCCTGAGTGAGGCGCACTCCTTAATGGCCTGTCCCCAGAATCTCGCAGACCCGATGCAGCATCTCGTGCTGTTGCGCATTGAGCGCCAGGAATTCAAAGCCATGGCGCAGACCCGTGCGATAGCGCACCAGCGCCCGCATCTTCATGGGATACGCGGTAACCGGGAGCGAGAATTCCATGGACACAACTTCGCCGGGTTCAATTTCTTCGGTCAGAGTCGCGCCGATCCCATCTTCACCGATTTCGGTGGATCGTCCCCAGAGCGAGATCGTTCCCGCAGCGCGAAAAACCTGGATCGACACGCGAATATCTGCTGGATAGCGCACGAAGCGGCGTGGGTTCTGCGTCGCCACCTTTTTCTGTCTAGAGCCGTCCACGGCTTCGCCTTTCGCCGCCGAATTTTTCATTGCGCGACCACCTGCCCGCGCTCGGCAAATCCCGGAAATCTAGTTTCCGTGAAGAATGTAACCCGGTTCCAACGGCAACTTACCGCTCACGCGTACTACGGTCACACCCCCGGTAATCGCGTAAACATCCACCAGGCCAACCGCGCCCGGCGTGGATTCCACCTTGTTCACCAGGTCCTGGTCGGAATCGGCGACCACAATCGCCGGATGGTTAGCCCGACTGTGATTGGCGGTGGTAATCAGCGCCGCCACGTCTTCTTTAGGCAACCCGTAGATTTTTTCCAGAACCAGCCGCATTTCCGGCGCAGCGGGATCACGAATGATAAAGCTCACGGCCTTGCCATCCGGCCAGCGGCTGGTTTGGCCCTTGCAGATTTTCACCAGCTCCGGCAGCCCAACGTCCACCAGATGATTCGATTTGTTGGCAATGAGTGCGATGTCCTTCGCCTCTGCCAGGGCTGTGTAGCCCAGCAGCACTGTCAAGCAGACGAGCACCCGTCGATAGCCCAAGACTCCTCCGGCGAGATAGCACTTTCCCGTTTCCTGATTTTCCCCGAAGCCTGTTCCTTGCTCAACGACCGAAAGGTTTATGTACCACTGGAGACAACAGCCTGCCGGTGATGCAGAATCGTAGAAGTGAGGGCGGAGTTCATAGTAGAGCCATACTCGGTCTCCTGCCGTAGAGCGGTTCATGCCCAAGAACCGTCAGTCCGGAGGCCCCCGGGTTGAGCTGCGTCCGCAGGGCGCAATTCGCAGGAACCTCGAAATGGCGGGAAGGCCGGGTCAAGCGAAAGGCAGTCAGCCGTGCTCTCGGTAAGAATGGTTTGGTTCATCGTGTTGGCGGGCATGTGCAACGCCCAAGTCCGCCCTGCTTCCGAACCTTCCCATGCCCATGATTTGGCCATCGCGCTAACAGTCACGGACGAGAACGGAGTTGCTGTCCCCTCCGCCCTGGTTTTGTTGCAACCCGGCCCGGTGCCCCCCTTGCGTTGCGAAACGGATTTCGCCGGGCATTGCGCCTTTGTCAACCTGTCTAGCGGAAATTATCAGCTCCATGTGGAGAAGCAGGGCTTCTACGCGGCTGAGTCGCGGCTCGTGGAGGCGACTGAGACCCGCAATATAGACGTGGTGCTTCACCATCAGCAGGAGCTGCGCGAGGTGGTGAATGTGACGGAATCGCCTCCCACCATCGACCCCGCTCAGGTTTCATCGAAGGAGGAAATCACCGGGCTGCAGATCATCGACGTCCCTTATCCGGCGACCCACGACTATCGCAACGCCCTTAATTTCATTCCCGGTGTAGTGCAGGACACCTCGGGGCAACCCCACGCGGTCGGCGGCGAAACCTATCAGACCCTTACCTTGCTGGATGGCTTTAATGTGACCCAGCCAGCCAACGGGCTGCTGCTGGTGCGGGTCAGCACGGACGCTTTCCGTTCCATCGCCGTCGAACCCAGCCGCGAACCTGCCGAGTATGGCAAGGGACCCGCCGGCGTGCTCAGCTTGAACACCGGGATCGGCGACGACCACTACCACTTTCTCACCACCAACTTCATTCCTTCTCTGCAAGACAAGAAGGGAATCGCCCTGGATCAATGGACTCCCCGTTTCACCGTCTCCGGCCCAATCAGAAAAGGGAAGATGTGGTTCTTCGACGCCCTCGATGGAGAATATGACAACTTTGTCGTCACTCAACTCCCCGACAATGCGGACACTGATCACCTTTGGCGAGCCGGTAACCTGGCCAAGCTGCAAACCAACCTCAGCTCGCGCAATATTCTCACCACCAGCTTTCTCTACAACTATCTCGACGATCAGCACTCCGGTTTGTCCCCGCTCCAGCCCGTCTCGACCACCCCCCGCGACGCCGAGTCCGCCTATGTGGGCAGCATCAAGGATCAGCACTACTTTGCCGGTGGGCAACTGCTGGAAACCGGATTCAACGCCGACCAGTACAACCTGGCGCTCACGCCCCTGGGCACTGAGCCTTATTTCATTACTCCGGAGACCGCGGGCGGAAACTACTACCTCGATATGCGCACCCATGCCCGGCGTTGGCAAGGGCTCGCTAACCTGTACCTTCCGTCACGCTACTGGCACGGGCGCCACGATCTCAAGGTGGGGGTCGATCTGGATCGCATCGATTACGACGCGCAATTCTTCCGCCAGCCCATCTCGCTTCTGCTCGAGGGGAAGAAACTCCCGCCCGGCGCCACGTGCTTCACCGTCTTGCCATCTACTTGCTCCCGCTATTCCCAGTTTTCCGGCGGCCAATACTCCACTACCTACAACTCCGAAGCCAGCGGCTATGCCGAAGATCGCTGGTTCCTCACCAATCGCCTTCTCATCGAGCCCGGTATCCGCTTCGACTGGGACCAAATCGTCCGCAGCCCGATCTTGTCACCTCGCCTCGCTGGCACCTACGTCCTCGACAATGCCGGTAACACCAAGCTCTCCGCCGGTATCGGACTCATCTATGAGGCCACCGACCTGGTGCTGGTCGCGCGTCCATTCGCCGGACAACGGGTGGATACGTTCTTCGTCAACTCATCCGGCAGTCCGCTGACCACGCCCTCCACCGTTCTGACCACGTTCTCTGCCGACCGGAACACGCTCCTGGCCCCGCGCTTCGTCAATTGGAGTGTGTCTCTGGAGAAAAAACTCCCTCACAGCATCTTTCTCAAGGCCGAATTCATGCAGCGCCGCGGCACCCGCGACTTCGTCTACAACACTCTTGACGATTTGCCCGGTGGCGATTTTCTTCTGCGCAATACCCGAGACGATTTCTATCATGCATTGCAGCTCAGCCTGCGCCATAGCTTCCACGAGCGCTACATGCTCATGGGTTCCTATACACGCTCCAGCACCCATTCCGACCAGGTTCTGGATTTCAATGTTGATAATCCCATCTTGAGTCCCCAGCAGCCCGGTCCATTCCTCTGGGACGCTCCCAACCGCTTTCTCTCCTGGGGATTCCTGCCCTTCTTCAAACTGCCCGTGATCCACGCGCTCGATCTCGCCTACTCCACTGAAGCCCGCACCGGATTCCCGTTTTATGTCACTAATGATCTGCAGCAGATCGTGAAGCCTCTCGGGGCGTATCGTTTTCCTACCTATTTCACTCTCAATCTCCAGTTGGAAAAGCGCTTTCACCTTTTCGGATACTACTGGGCGCTGCGCGGCGGCTTCGACAACATCACCAACCAGTCGAACCCCGTCGTCGTCAACAGCGACATCAATTCCCCGCAGTTTCTCACCTTCAGTGGCTATGACCGCCGGTCCTTCACCTCCCGCATCCGCTTCCTCGGCAAGAAGTAAGTCAATTTGTGATTGTCGTGCGAGGCAGGCGCGTTTTCCGGCCGAAGGATCTGGATAAGCCGGCTTCTCAGCGAGTTCTGCATTCAAGGGCTATTCCGGCCCTCTTTCCGAATCGTCGCCAGGGGATATATCATCATCTAATCCTTGGAGGAAAAATCATGGCTCATGAACTACCGCCTTTGCCTTATGACTATTCCGCATTGGAACCCACCATCGACAACCAAACCATGAAGTTGCATCACGATATGCACCACGGCGCCTACGTAAAGAACCTGAATGCCGCGCTGGAAAAATACCCCAATCTGCAGTCCAAAAAAGTTGAAGAACTGCTGCGCGATCTGAATGCGATTCCCGAAGACATCCGCGCCACCGTTCGCAACAACGGCGGCGGCCACATGAATCACACCATGTTTTGGAAGATTATGAAGCCACAAGGCGGCGGAGACCCCAGCGGCGCTATCGCAAAATTGATCCAGGGGGGCTTTGGCAGCTTCAAGGATTTTCAAGCCAAGTTCAATGATGCCGGCGCCAAGCAGTTCGGCAGCGGTTGGGTCTGGCTGGCGGGCAAACCCAACGGAGAGTTAACAGTCATCAGCACTCCGAACCAAGACAATCCGATTTCCCAGGGCCTCTTCCCCATCATGGGTAACGATGTCTGGGAACACGCCTATTACCTGAAATACAACAATCGTCGGCCGGAATACCTGGCGGCCTGGTGGAACGTGGTGAATTGGGAAGAAATTAATCGACGTGTGGAGGTCTTCCAGTCACACCGTGAACCCGCCATGGCTCACCGCTAATTAGCTATTTTCTGCAACCACGAAGGACACAAAGGGCTTTCCTTTGTGTGCCTTCGTGTCCGCTGTGGTTCAAACCGTAAGTTGTCACCACCGACTCAACCGCGCCGCCTGAAACTCTCGTAACCGTTATCCCCAGAAACGAAATCCGGATTACTCACTGCAATGCTAGGCTGGCCTCGACTTTCCTTATTTCGGAGGACTGGTTGGCCACCCCATCCCGCGCTCTCGCGTCGCCCACGCTCAAGGGTGGTCCGGGGGAGAGTGCATCTGAACCTCAAACCTCCCGCCTCGCCTCAGTCGATCTTCTGCGCGGCACGGTGATGATTATCATGGCGCTCGACCACACCCGCCGCTTCTTCACCGGCCTGAACTTCGAACCCGAAGATCTGGCCCATACGTGGGGTTCTCTGTTCTTCACTCGCTGGATCACACACTTCTGCGCGCCGGTATTTTTCCTGCTCGCAGGAACGGGAGCTTATCTCATGCTCGGGCGCGGCAAGTCCGTGGCTGAAGTCTCCCGATTCCTGTGGATGCGCGGGCTCTGGCTGATCTTTCTTTCTGCTACCGTCATCGGGTACGCATGGACCTTTGTGTTCCCCTTCGTGCACGCTGATGTGATCTGGGCTTTGGGCTGGTGCATGATCGCGATGGCTGCGATCATTCGCTTGCGTCTGCGGTGGATTGCGCTCGTGGGAGCGGCCTTGATCCTGACCCACAATCTGTTCGACCGTGTACCCCCGACCGCCTTCGGCAATCTTTCGGGACTGTGGATGATCCTGCATCGCCCCGGGCCGATTCCCATTGGGAATCACGGCGAATTTCTGGTTGCCTTTCCACTCATCCCCTGGGTCGGAGTCATGGCGCTTGGCTATGCTTTGGGGGCAGTTTTGCGTCGACAAGATCGGCGTAGATTGCTGTTTTTAACGGGCGCAGCTCTGACCACCGCGTTCGTCATCCTGCGAGTTTTCCATCTTTACGGCAACAGTGGCCGCGATGTGCAGGCGGTGCTTGGCGACTCCGCCGGCCCCTGGACGGTGCAGCATAGCCTGGCACTCACCGTTGTCTCTTTCTTCAATACGGTGAAATTTCCTCCCTCGTTGCAGTTTCTGCTGATGACGCTCGGTCCCTCTCTGCTGGCGCTGGCCTGGTTCGATCGCCTCCAAAGCAAGCGTGCCACAGCCGGCATCCTTCTTGTGTTTGGCCGGGTGCCGTTGTTCTACTATGTGCTCCATCTCTTCTTCATCCATACTTTAGCAGTGTGGGTTGCCCTCGCCATGCATCAGCCGGCCGCCTGGCTCCTCTACGGTGGCTTCATGCTCAGTCCCATCATCCCGCCGGGCTACGGTCACGGCTTGCCCTTTATTTATGCGATGTGGATGATCACCGTCCTCGCGCTCTATTTCCCTTGTCGATGGTTCATGAATCTCAAGCGCCAGCATCCCGAGTACTGGTGGCTGAGCTACCTGTAAGATCCTTGTCATCGCAAGCCCTATATCATCCTCGGACGGCGAGTCGACAGATCCGCTGTTTCTCTCCCGCCCCAATTGCAGACGTCTTTCTGCATTTCCTGTGACTGCGGTGTGGAAATGAAGCTCGCTCCACAAACTTCATCTCGTCCGCCGCTTGCCAGCCCTGCGGCAGCACGCCAACGGGCGGTTTCATCAGCCATTGCGTCTGTTTGTTGCTCGATCTGATTTCAGAATTCAGTTGCTATTTTTTCCTCATTGCACCAAAAATTTGGAATTGACCGCTGTCCCCTGCGCGAGTAAATTCTTTTCACCCTGAACAAATGAGTCAGCCGGTAAGCCAGTGGCTGCACCAAACCGGCGGTCGCAAGATCGGCAGTTTGAGACATCACAAACTCTAGAAGCCATCGACAATCGATTCTCCCTCCCCCAAGGGTGAATAAACGTGAGGAATTCGTCCGCTGTTTGGAAGACGTACCGTACCCGCTTTCTCGTCAAAGCCCGGCAGCTCAGTTCTTCGATGGTCTTTGTCGACGCCCTTGGGCGAGAGCAGCGCGGCCAGGCCGGCGACTATCTGGTGGAGGCCGCCGACGGCAGCCGCAGCATTCAACGCCGGCAGATTTTCGAAGACATTTACGTGGCGATGGGGACGGTTGCGGAAGAGTCCGCGTCATCACGGCCCACTGCATCCGGTGTTAAACGTCGTACTCCGAATCGTTCGGCCGCTACCGCTTAGTGCTGAGCAGTCATGCACCTGTGGAAAAGGAGGCAGGTTGGCAGGCATCCGCGCGGTTAATTGCTTTGAGATACAATATATAGGGATTACCTCTTGACAGCCACAACCGGCAGGAGTACTGTTGCCATCCCATGGAGCTGTGAGAAACGTGGGTGGGTGTTCCGGTCGAGGTGGCTGGATCGTACCCCCACGAACATTGATTGCGTAGACGGTGCTTTTGGCGGTGGCCGTTCTCCCGTTTGTCTGGCAGTGCCGGGCATTCCCCCCGGGAGGGCGACAACACTTTGACAACAGTAACGATTGGTGTAGCGGCAGCCGCCCTCGGCTGCCCGTCGAGCGTGGCTCGGCGATGAGTGGATTATTGGAAAGGGCCGTGCCGTAGAGCGCGACTAGAAATTTTAGCCCAGGAAGCCTCAAATGCTAGGTCTCGCGGAGCTAGTCACCGAATCTCTCGCCCGCCACGGCGTCGAGACTCGTCTCGATCCTCGGCGCCTGCGTTGGTCGGAGTGGTTTCCGGTTGAGTCTTGCCTGAGCTTCGCGCAGATCCCCGACCGGGGCGGCATCTTCGCGTTGGCTGAGGCGCATGGCGAGTTGGCAGACGGCAGGCGCATGCTGGCCGTCTTCCGCATCTCGGAAGCGGAGTATCTGGGGTTGACGCTGGGGCGTTTGTTCCTGCCCGGCGGTCCGGAGGCGAAGCATCTGGCGGAGGGACGTGTCTTCGCCCGCTATGCTGTCGTCGAAGACCCCGCTCAGCGCCGCGCCGCCTGCGCCGCGTTTCAGCACTGGATGTCATCTAATACGTGTGGACCCGCGTAGGGACAGCCGCCTTCGGCTGTCCAGCCGGGCGAAGCTCGGCAGGTTGAGAGTTTGATTTACGCGCCATCAGGCGCAGATAGCAAAAACGGAGCGCAGACTCCGCAGGAGAGAGAGAATGTCGGAAGTCACTGAGAAGAGAGCCCCCGTCGCCGCCGAGACGACGACCGCCACTACCAGAAAACCCTCCGGTCTCGCCTTCCGCCGCTTGTTTACCAAGCCCGGCGTCTCGCCTTACGACGAAATCGAATGGGAGCGCCGCACCGCCGCGATCACCGACGCCGCGGGCAACGTGATCTTTGAACAGAAAGACGTCGAGGTCCCCAAAGACTGGTCGATGACCGCCACCAACATCGTGGCCAGCAAGTATCTGCATGGCACCATCGGAACGCCCGAGCGCGAAAGCGGCGTGCGCCAGCTCGTTGGCCGCGTCGCAGAAACCATTCGTGACTGGGGACTGGCTCAGGGCTACTTCAAAACTCCCGAAGACGGCGCCACTTTCCACGACGAACTGGCGCACATCCTTCTCCGTCAGTACGCCGCGTTCAACTCGCCGGTGTGGTTCAATGTCGGCTGCGACCGCATCGAGCCCAACTCTGACGCCACGAACTGGCATTGGAATCCGGCCCTCGGTCGCGTCGAGTTCGGCACCGTCGGCTACAAAGCGCCGCAGTGCTCCGCCTGCTTCATCAACTCGGTGAAGGATTCGCTCGACTCCATCCTCACCCTGGCCAAGACTGAAGGCATGTTGTTCAAGTGGGGATCGGGCACCGGCACCAATCTTTCTCCCCTGCGCTCTTCGACCGAAGTCCTCAGTGGCGGCGGCATCGCCAGCGGCCCCCTCAGCTTCATGAAGGGCTTCGATGCCTTCGCCGGCGTCATCAAGTCCGGCGGCAAGACCCGCCGCGCCGCCAAGATGGTCATCCTCAACATCGACCATCCGGATATCGTTGACTTCATCGAGTGCAAGTCGAAGGAGGAAGCCAAGGCGCACACGCTCGTCGCCGCCGGCTACGATGGCTCTTCACCCGACTCCGAAGCTTACTCGTCGATCTTCTTTCAGAATGCCAACAACTCCGTCCGCGTGACCGACGACTTCATGTACGCCGTTCTGCGCGACACCGACTTCTCCACTCGCGCCGTGAAAGACGGCCGGCCGATGAAAACGCACAAGGCTAAAGATCTGATGTTCAAACTTTCCGACGCTACCTGGCGCTGCGGCGATCCCGGCATGCAGTTTGATACCACCGTCAACCGCTGGCACACCTCGAAGAACACGGCGCGCATCAACGCATCCAACCCTTGCTCGGAATACATGTTCCTTGATGATTCCGCCTGCAATTTGGCAAGCCTGAACCTGCTGAAGTTCGCGCCCAATGGAACTTTTGATGTCGAGGCCTATCGCCACGCCGTCGATGTGCTCATTACCGCGCAGGAGATCATCGTCGACAACGCCGGATATCCGACCGAGATGATCGGCCGCAACTCGCACGACTATCGTCCGCTCGGCTTGGGCTACGCCAATCTGGGCGCGCTGCTCATGGCCGCAGGCCTGCCCTATGACTCCGACGCCGGCCGCGACTACGCCGCCTGCGTCACCGCCATCATGTGCGGCGAAGCTTACTTGCAATCCTCTCGCATCGCCGAACTATGCCCTCCCCTCGTTCCCGCAACCGAAGCTACGCAGAAAGGCCTTGCCGACACTAACCTGGGCACAGTCCATGTGGGGACAGCGAATGTCGGCGCGGGCGTCTCGCCCGTGCAGCTGCCAGGCGGTGCCTGCCCCGGCTGGTATATCAACCGCGAACCGTTCCTCGATGTCATCCGCATGCATCGCGCCTCGGTCAACAACATCAACAAAACGAATGTCCCTTCTTCCCTGTATGAAGCCTCCAAGGCCTGCTGGGACGAGGCTCTGGCGCACGGCGAAAAATTCGGCTACCGCAACTCACAAGTGACCGTGCTCGCTCCCACAGGCACCATCGGTTTCATGATGGACTGTGACACGACGGGAGTAGAGCCGGATTTGGCGCTGGTGAAATATAAGAAGCTGGTTGGCGGCGGGATGATCAAAATCGTGAACAACACCGTGCCCACGGCGCTGTTCAAGCTGGGCTACTCGCACGATGAGGCGGATAAGATCGTCAGCTACATCGATGCGACCGGGACGATCGAAGGCGCACCGCAGATCAAAGATGAGCATCTCGCGGTGTTCGATTGCTCCTTCAAGCCGGCGAAGGGCACACGCTCGATTCATTACATGGGTCACCTGAAGATGATGGCGGCGGCGCAGCCCTTCATCTCCGGCGCGATCTCAAAGACGGTGAATCTGCCGGAGAACGCCACCGTCGAAGACATCATGGAGGCATACATCCAGGCGTGGAAACTTGGCCTTAAAGCGGTCGCGATTTATCGCGACGGATGCAAGAAGTCACAGCCGCTGAGCGCCGCCGGAACCAAGACCGCCGCGCCCGCGGGCGAGGGCGCCCGCGCCACACAAGTTGTGGTCGAAGAACAGAACCTCAACGCGCCGCCGCGCGCCGTCCGGCACAAGCTGCAGGATGAGCGCATGTCAGTGACGCACAAATTCAATGTCGGCGGGCACGAGGGCTACATCACCGTCGGCCTTTATCCAGATGGTGAGCCCGGCGAAATTTTCGTCACCATGGCGAAAGAAGGCTCGACCGTCAGCGGCCTGATGGACAGCTTCTCCTGCGCCATCTCGCTGGCGCTGCAACACGGCGTGCCTCTGAAGCTGTTTGTCGAGAAGTTCGCGCACACGCGCTTCGAGCCGAGCGGCTGGAGTGGCAACTCCGAGATCGGCTTCGCCAAGTCGATCATGGATTACATCTTCCGCTGGCTGCAGTTGCGCTTCCTCACCGGACAACAGCAGTTGCTGTTCGAGAATCTGCGGCCGAAGCTCGCCGCGGGCAGCGCTGCCCCGCCGGAGATCGTTGAGACGAGCCCGATGCGGACACCAGCGCCAACCGGTGGATCGATACACGCCGCCGACGCCCTGGCCGAACTCGTCGACATGGGCGACGCCCCGTCCTGCAGCTTCTGCGGCGCGATTATGACGCGCAACGGTTCGTGCTATCGCTGCAGTGAGTGCGGAAGTACGAGCGGGTGCTCGTAAACGCACGTGCAGGGACGGGTCTCTGCTGACCCGTCCAGGCGGAGCAAAGCTTCGCAGTGGTGACCTTGTCCGGGGCTGGCGGTGCAGTTCATGCACTTCAGGATCGTCGGTCGGATTGAGGACGTCGAAGTCATCGCGTCTGGCACCTCGATCCACGAACGCAAACGGCTTTGGAAGGCCTACGGCAAAGCCCGATGGCGAAAGCTGAAAGGCATCGCCAACATCGAATTCTCTGATGGTACGATGTGCCAGGCGGAGATTCACTGGTATCAAGCTCATGGGATCGGCGCGAAAGAACACAAAATCAAGCACATTATTGACTGACGCGAAGCGGGGCGAAGCACGCTTCGTCCTGTGCGTGCAGAACAAAGACTATCCAGCTTCTTTGGAGCTGCGAAAGATATACCAGGTTCTGGCAGACGAGAAAGCGTCTAAGCACGGCCAAATGAGAGTGGTTGATGAGTCGGGTCAAGATTATTTGTATCCGCAAGAATACTTCATCCCAATCAAGCTGCCTCAAGCCGCGGAGAGAGCGGTTCTAAAAGCGATCTGATTGTGAAAGGGCATGGCTTCAGCCATGCCGAAATGGACCCTAGCCTCGCTGGCTTTAGCCGCTGAGGTCGATGTAGCACGAAAGTGGCTGGACAAGAAAGTTTGATACGAGTAGAAGATTTCTGGCTCTGAGGGGGGCCACGGCTTAAGCCGTGGTCCCCTTTTCCTTTAACGCAAGGGGTAGATTGTATGGTCGTCGATTTGGCGAAATTTAAGAAAAAAGCAAAGCTTCAGGATCGTTACGCTAAGCAGCTTAAAAGACTCAAATCCGAAGGCAAGAACACAGCATTTGTCGAGGAAGCTGTAGGCCGTGCGACCAACAATCTGGCGACGACTAAAAAGTCGTCCTTGGTGATCTATGGCGAGCCGCAAAGCGGCAAGACCGAAATGATGATATGCCTCACCGCAAAACTGCTTGATAAGGGGCATCGAGTTGTCGTCCACCTAATGAACGATAGCGTGGACCTGCTGTCACAAAATCTACGACGTTTCAAAGCTGCCGGGCTTGCTCCGGCGCCGAGGGGTTTGTCGGAGCTACTGCAATCCTCCAGTGAGAACAATCCGCAGGAGTTGGTAGTTTTTTGCAAGAAAAACCCGCGCGACCTCGAGAAGCTAATCGAACGCTTAGACGATATGACCGAGATCGTCGTCGTCGACGATGAGGCAGACTACGCGACCCCAAACTCAAA
>Ga0335078_10001069_pt1 | contig 41688 bp, 44 predicted proteins | sample Lox_Sample_32_FD_206711 | JGI IMG/M metagenome (GOLD analysis project Ga0335078, IMG submission 206711) | Soil microbial communities from Loxahatchee National Wildlife Refuge, Florida, United States - Lox_Sample_3.2 | ecosystem: Environmental > Terrestrial > Soil > Wetlands | place: USA...
CCGCGCGCGAGCGCATCGAACTGCTGCTCGACAAGGGCTCGTTCGAGGAGCTCGACATGTTCGTCGAGCACCGCAGCAACGACTTCGGCATGGAGAAGACCAAGATCCCCGGCGACGGCGTGGTCACCGGCTGGGGCACGGTCAACGGCCGCACCGTCTACCTGTTCTCCAAGGACTTCACCGTGTTCGGCGGCTCGCTGTCGGAGACGCACGCGCAGAAAATCATCAAGGTGCAGGACATGGCGATGAAGGCGCGCGCGCCCATCATCGGCCTGTTCGACGCCGGCGGCGCGCGCATCCAGGAGGGCGTCGCCGCGCTCGGCGGCTACGGCGAGGTGTTCAAGCGCAACGTCATCGCCTCGGGCGTCATTCCCCAGATCAGCGTCATCATGGGGCCTTGCGCTGGCGGCGACGTCTATTCTCCGGCGATGACCGACTTCATCTTCATGGTGCGCGACACCTCCTACATGTTCGTCACCGGGCCGGACGTGGTGAAGACGGTGACCAACGAGGTGGTCACCGCCGAAGAGCTCGGCGGCGCCTCGGTGCACACCACCAAGTCGGGCGTTGCCGACGGCGCCTTCGAGAACGACGTGGAATGCCTGCTGCAAATGCGCCGGCTGATCGACTTCCTGCCGGAGAACAACGAAGTAGGCGTGCCGGACTGGCCGACGCAAGACTCATCCGACCGTATCGACGAGTCGCTCGACACGCTGATCCCCGACAATCCGAACAAGCCCTACGACATCAAGGAATTGATTTTAAAGACGGTGGACGAGGGCGACTTCTTCGAGCTGTCCGCCGCCTACGCCAAGAACATCGTCACCGGCTTCGGCCGCATCGCGGGCTCAACCGTCGGCTTCGTCGCCAACCAGCCGATGGTGCTCGCCGGCGTGCTCGACTCGGACGCCTCGCGCAAGGCCGCGCGCTTCGTGCGCTTCTGCGACGCCTTCAACATCCCGATCGTCACCTTCGTCGACGTGCCCGGCTTCCTGCCCGGCACCGCGCAGGAATACAACGGGCTGATAAAGCACGGCGCCAAGCTGTTGTTCGCCTATTCGCAGGCCACGGTGCCGCTGGTCACGGTGATCACGCGCAAGGCCTTCGGCGGCGCCTATGACGTGATGGCGTCGAAACACGTCGGCGGCGACCTGAACTACGCCTGGCCGACGGCGCAGATCGCGGTGATGGGCGCCAAGGGCGCGGTCGAGATCATCTTCCGCGGCGGCACGGTGGAGGAGATCGCCGCGCGCACCAAGGAATACGAGGACCGATTTTTGTCACCCTTCGTCGCCGCCGAGCGCGGCTATATCGACGACGTCATCATGCCGCACTCGACGAGGAAGCGTCTCGCCCGCGCGCTGGCGATGCTGAAGAACAAGCACGTCGAGATGCCGGCCAGGAAGCACGACAATTTGCCGGTGTGAGTTCAATGTCAGTTGCTCAGAATGCCGTGAAAAAAGTTGCCCTTAAGACTCGCCACGTTTTTTGGATACTGAGGTCTATCGGCGTTACGGCCATAACTTGGGAGCAAAGGTTCTCCAAACATTTCTGAAGCAAATCAAAGATCACGGGTGCACGCTGCACATAACTGATATTACTCGTTCTGAGATTGCGCGACAGATCACTGAGCTAGCAGGAGAGGTTGCTTCAATTGTAAATGCAGGGAACAAAAAGCTCAGCCAGTGGCATGCTCGAGCAACGCTGAGTGGCGACGTACAATCTAAAAGAGAGGACATTGACGCCGACGCTCTAGCGAAGCGCGCGATTCTCTCGTTCAATATGACTATCAAAACGACTTGGGAAGTCTACGAGCACGACGCGACAGGCGCAGACGTAGAAAATATCTTTAAAGCCTATTTTAGGCGAGACCCGCCGTTCGATAAGGGTGATAGTAAAGAATTTCCTGACGCGTTTGTGATCGCGTCTCTGAATCTTTGGTGCGTAAAAGAGCGTACACAAATGTACGTCGTCACAAAAGACGCTGCGATGCTTAGAGCGGCAGAGAAAACCGATACTTTAATGCCGCTTTCCAGTCTCGATGACTTTCTTCAAATCATTGTTGAGGCACAGCATCCGGACATACTCAAGAAAGTGCAAAGTATTATCGATTCTGAAGCTTGGGAGCGCGTGCTTGAGAGTCTCTATGACGAGGTGTGGTTGTTAGGCGCAGTGTATACAGGCGATCTACATGATGCCGAAATCATTGAACATTCTATTGGCGATGATCTCATTGAGTTAGTCGACTTTAAGGTAATTTCCGTTGCGGACGGCGAAATTCAAGTTGTCGCGAAAGTTCGGGTGCCAATCACATTGCACGTATAATTCCTAGATACAGATACGGCGACATACGATGGCGAAAGTGATGAGTTTATAGGGAGCGAAACAAAGTCTGCGACGTTTGAACAGGAGGTAGTCATTAGCCTGCTGGTCACGATGGATGGCAAAAACGATGACATCGTTAACGTCGACATCCTTACGCGCGAATTATATCTTAAAGAGCCGTACGAAAACTTTAAGTGAGCTGCACAATCGCAACCTCATGTTGCTGTAGTCATTGGAATCGTGACCGCCGCATTTCCTCGTCCGCGCCGTCGTTGGGCCGCAATTGCGCGAGGAGTTCGATCATTCGCTTCGGCCCGATCACCCGTGCCCCACGGTTTAGAGCTATCTTACTGCGCTGGTCGGAACATCAATCTGGATTGCTTGCTCGACCGCCGCAAATTCCTCATTTGTTCCGGTGTGCCGCACAAATGGATAACGCTGCGAAGCTCGGTTCGGCGTGATGTCCATCAGGGTTCCGTCTTCGAGCTCGACTATGGAATGAGCTTGTATGCGCCAAAAGCCAAGAAGCGTAAAATCGAAGATATGAAAACCTTGAACGGGCTTATGCTGGGGGGATCGGTAAACCCAAGCGGCGACGTTATCGTGACAATAGTGCTCCCGCGGAAGCCAATCGCCAATGCCGACACGTCGAAATGGAACAATCACGCCTTCAGATCGACGAGCCAAAACGCCGTTTGCGATAACTAACAAATCCAATCAGCTCTCCGTGAAGTATCGAGTATCATTCTGTAGTCTTCGGAAGGTTCTAACGCTTTCTCCCAGATCGAACGTTCAACGCTCGTAAAAGCGCATATCCTCCCGCGCTAAATAGGCCGATGAAGGCTGCAAGCAGTTGGGCATTACCAGCCGGCATGGGGCTTGGGCTAATCCAAACCACGAAGCTGGCCAGAGTCCCGCAAAGCGCGGCGAATAAAAGGGCGGCAATAGTCTTAAAAGTATCGCCCATCCTACACCTCTCCATTGACTCCGAACGAATCACTTGGGGTGTAGGCAAGGTTTACGGACCCTGATTTGTATTTTGTTGTCAATGGACTCACCCTGGATAGGCACAGGCAATGCGCACATTTGTGAATCTTTTGGGGGATAATAAAAAACGCAATATTTTCAGTGCGCTAGATAAATAGGACCGAAAATTATGCATACACTCTTCCTCGTCCGTGCCGTCGTGGCGCCTGAACTGCGCAAGAAGTTCGACGCCTGGTATTCGGCCGACCACCTGCCGTGGGCGCTCGACGTCTTCAAATGCGACAAGGCTTAGGCAGCGTCATGGCCGGGCTTGTCCCGGCCATCCACGTCTTTCTTTGTTGCTTTACCGCAAGGCGTGGATGCCCGCGACAAGCGCGGGCATAACGGCGGGTTGTGCTTAACACCGCCTATAGTTTCCTGATCTCAATTCCTTTCGCGCGCTTGGCCTTTGCCGCCAGCGCCGCATCCGCCGTCACCAGCGGCGCACTCTCGCGCTCGGCCAGCGCGAGATAGAAACAGTCGTAGATCGGGTGCTCCAGCTCCATGGCGAGTTCGAGCGCGCGGGCGCGCAACTCTTCCAGCGGGATCAGCGCCTCGAACGCGAGCAGGGCTGCATCGAGCGCCGTCGCAGCGTCGGCGCGCTTGACGTGGCCGCGCCGCACCGCCTTCCAGAGCGCGCTGCCGATTTCGGCGGCGATCAGCGACGGCGCGATCAGCGAGTCCTCGTTGCGCACGGCAAGAGCCCGCGGGGTGCCGTCCTGTTCCAGCACCCACAGCGTCGCAACGCTGGCATCGACAACCAGCGTCATCGGCTGTCGCGGTCTTCGCGGATGTCTTTGGTCGAGTCGCCGCTGACTTTCCCGATCTTCTTGCGGATGGCGTCCGCCGCCGCCCAGGCTTCCTCCTTGCTCGGTTTCACGGCGGCCTTGAGCGCCTCGCGCGCGGTTTCGCTCACCGAGGCACCCTTTGCCTTGGCCTTTTCCTTCAGCCGGCGGGCGGTCTCTTCATCGACGTTGCGCACCAGAATATCGACCATTGGGAGCCTCGCGAATTTGATATCAAGTTGATATCACAACGCCCGTCGCGCTGCAATGGTTGCGGGTGGCATCGGCCTGTCGGCACGCTATGATTCGGCGGGAGAAACTTCATGCCCGCCACTTTCTTCCTCGTCCGCGCCATTGTCGCCCCCGAGCTGCGCGAGAAGTTCGACGCCTGGTATTCGGCCGACCACCTGCCGTGGGCGCTCGAGGTCTTCAAATGCGACAAGGCCTGGCGCTACTGGAGCGAGGTCGAGCCGGGCGTGCACTACGCGGTCTATCGATTTCGCGACAAGGCGGCGTGCGACGCCGCGCTCGCCTCGGACGGCTTCAAGGCGCTGATTGCCGACTTCAACCGCACCTGGCCCGAGGGCGTCTCGCGCACGCGCGACGTGGTGACGCTCGCCGAGGAACGGGAAGGGTAGGGCGGAGAGTACCGCGCACGCTCTTTCCTTCTCCCCGTAAAACGAGGAGAGGGAAGCGAAACTCATTTCCCCTGCACCACCTTGTTGCGCAACGCGCCGATGCCGCTGATCTCGATCTCCACCGTGTCGCCCGGCTTGATGTTCTCCGGCACGCCGTCGGTGCCCATCCACATCACGTCGCCGGGCTCGATGGTGCAGTATTTCGACACTTCGGCGATGTAGGTCGCGGTGTCGAAGATCATTTTGTTGGTGGCGAAGCGGTCGGTCTCGCGGCCGTTGACGCGGATGGTGGTGGTCATCGCGGCGGGGTCGAGGCCGGTGACGATCCACGGCCCCATCGGCTTGAAGGTGTCGGAATTCTTGGCGCGCCACAGTGTGCGGTCTTGCTTTTGCCAGTTGCGCTCGGAGACGTCGTTGCCGATGGTCCAGCCGAACACGTAATCGAGCGCGGTCTCGCGCGTGGCGTTGCGGCAGCGCTTGCCGAACACCGCGACCAGTTCGCCTTCGTACTGGAACGCCGCGCCGGCGTCGGCCGGCTTGACGATGTTCTCCTCGTGGGCGATGAGCGCGTTGTTGGCGCGGTAGCCGATGTCGGGCTTTTCCGGGAACACCGGCTCGGTCTTGCGCTTGGCCGCCATCTTGCGGATGTGATCGGCGTAATTGATGCCGACGCAGAAGAAATTCGACGGCACGGTCGGCACCAGCAGTTTCACGCTCTTCAGCGGAAACGTTTTTCCATTGCGCTTGTGCTCGCCCCACGGCGCGCCGTCGACGGCGACGACCTGCTCGCCCTCCACGATTCCGTAGCTCACCGCATTGTCCTTGCTGAACCGGCACCACGTTGTCATTGCACTGTCCTGTTTGCGCAGTCGTTATCGCCAGCCGCCGCCGCCGTTCACATAGACGGTGTCGGCGGTCATGAACCCACAGGCGTCCGAGCACATGAACAGCACCAGTTCGCCGATCTCCTCCGGCTCGGCGAAGCGGCCCATCGGCACGTCCTCGAGGAATTTCTGCACCAGCTCGGGCGAGGAGGAGGCGGCCGCCTGGAACGGCGTCTTCACCGGGCCGGGCGAGATCGACAGCGCGCGGATGCCTTGGGTGGCGAATTCGCGCGCGACGCCCATGGTCATGGTCACCACCGCGCCCTTGGCCGCGGCGTAATGCACCGAGGAGCCGGGCCCGCCGCGGCGGTGCGACATGCTGCCCATGTTGACGATGACGCCGAACTTGTTCTGCAGCATGTGCGGCAGCACCGCCTGCATGGCGTAGAAGGTGCCCTTGACGTTGAGGTCGAAGGTCTTGTCGAACAGGTCGTCGTCGATGGCGAGGAACTTGGAGCGGCGCAGCGCGGCGCCGGCCGAATTGAACAGGAAATGGATGGTGCCGAAATCGTCGAGCGCGAGCTGCACCATGTCCTCCACCGCCGCGCGTCTGGTGACGTCGATGGTGAGCGCCAGCGCCTGGCCGCCGGCATTGCCGTATTGGGCGCTGATCTGCTCCGCGGTTTGTTCGACGCCGGCCTCGTTGATGTCGGCGCAGACCACGTTGGCGCCTTCGCGGGCGAAGATCAGCGCGGTCGCGCGGCCGATGCCGCTCGCCGCTCCGGTGATGACGATGGTCTTGCCGCGAAAATAGTCCGGCGTCTTCGGCATGATGTTTTCCCCTGGCTGTCATGCCCGGGCGTGACCCGGGCATCCATGATGGATGTCCGCGATTGAGAACCTTACGTAAATCAGTCTCTGCTGACGGCCATCATGGATTGCCGGATCAAGTCCGGCAATGACGGATCAGGGATTGTATTCCAGGCCGCCCATGCGGATCGCGGTCTGCGTGCCGAACAGGATGGCCCGGGACAGAAGCGCGATGTCCATCGGCATGTCCTTACGCCAGACGTCGAGCAGGAGCGCGATGCGGACCTGGTCGCTGGTATTCCACACCTCGTGTCGATAGGTGTCGTCCCACAACAGGCTTTCGCCGTCGCCGAGGAGGTAGGGCATGCCGTCGATATTCATGACGCAGGCGGGCTTGCCCTCGGCGTCGTTCGGCATCGATAGCATCAGGTGGTAGCGCAAAATGGCGCGAAACGGGCCGCGATGCTCGGGAATATGCTTGCCGGGGGCCAGGAACGAGAAGGTGGCCGACATCACCTCCGGCGCCTCGGCCAGGATCGCGGCGACCGTCGGGGCGCGCTTGAGGTTATCCTCGATCGCCACGCCATAAGCCTTCATGATGAACACGCGCCAGTCGCGCCCGTCATTCGCCGATATATCCGCCTGCGCCGGCATGATGTCGTGGAAGCGCGGCACCTTGTTCAGCATGGCGGCGACCGCGAAGGCCTCGTCGCGGATATCGGTCCAGCGATCCGTGAACCGCTTGGCGTTGGGGAAATAATGGCCGGCTTCGAGCGTAGCCGGCGTCGCAATGCGGCTGTCGTAAATGGCGCGAACGACTTCTGCCGCGCGGTCGTATAGCTGTCCCACAGGCTTCCCCCGGACATCGCGCCTTTATTTGTGAATATAGTCTAGCAGCGCGGCCGGGCCTATATCTGGCACATTAAATTCAACCGCTCGCTTGACAAGCCGGGTTTTGCGAAAATAGGCGGAGGAGCTGCCGCCGACCGACGCGGAGGTGAAAATGGGGGAGGACGATGCGTAATTTATGGCCGCTGCTGCTGCTCGCGCCGCTGATCGCTGTGCCGGCGCAGGCGGAAGAAAACCTGGTCACCTTTAAATCCATGACCGTCGATCTCGCGCTCGATCTTGCCCGCGCCGCGCTCGCCGATTGCCGCAAGCAGGGCTATCAGGTCGCCGTCGCGGTGGTCGACCGCTTCGGCGTGACGCAAGTTCTGTTGCGCGACCGCTTCGCCGGCGCCCACACGGTGCCGACGGCGACCGGCAAGGCCTGGACCGCGGTGAGCTTCCGAACCGATACCAGCGAAATGATCGCGCCGACGCAGCCGGGCATGCCGCAGGCGGGCGTGCGCGCACTGCCGGGCGTGGTAGCGATCGCCGGCGGCGTGACGGTGGAAGCGGCGGGCACGCTCATCGGCGCCGTCGGCGTCTCCGGTGCGCCGCTGGGAACGAATGACGAAGCTTGCGCCAAGGCCGGCATCGCCGCCATCCGCGACAGACTCGATTTTTGAGAGGGACTCATGAAACCGGTCGAATACGCCGACGCTTCGCCGCAAGTGCGCGCGGTCTATGACGACATCAAGCAGACTCGCAACGTGTCGGACGTGAACAATTTCTGGAAATATCTGGCGCGCGATCCGGCAACGCTCAAGCGCACCTGGGACAGCATCAAGGAGATCATGGCGCCGGGCGCGCTCGATCCGCTGACCAAGGAGATGGTCTATCTGGCGGTCAGCGTCACCAATGGCTGCGCCTATTGCATCGCCAGCCACACCGCCGCGGCGCGCAAGGCCGGCATGACCGAGGCCATGTTCGGCGAGCTGATGGCGGTCACCGGCATGGCCAACGAGACCAACCGGCTGGCCAACGGCTACCGGGTCCCGATCGATCCGGCATTCCAGACGTGACGTGATTGCTCAAACCACGCCGTTCGTGACAAAATGCGCCAAAGGCGCTTAAGCGCGGGGGAGGAATGATGATCGACCGGCAACTCGGCATGAAACTGCTTTGCGTCGGCTTGGTGGCGGCGGTGATGCTGCCGGCCGGGCACGTGCTGTTTCCCTACGTCAGTCACGTGCTGAGCGGCATGCAGTTCCAGGCGATCGAGGCGGTGATCAGCGCCACCGTCGGGTTTGGCCTCTCTGCCATCGTCGGCTGACCGGCGCGGCGCATGGGTCGCGTCCATGCCATGGGACGAGCGTGCCGCGGCAGCCGGCGCGACACGCCCGTCCGTCCAAGCCGAAACGCTGACCGTTACTTCGAGCCGGCGGGCGGGGTTCGCGGCATCGCCGGCGCAGGGGTCAGCGGCTGTGGCGAACCCGCGCCCGTGGTAGCTGGCGGGGTCGCCCGATGCATGGCGCTGCCGGTCGCGCCCGGCGGCGAGCCGGTGCTCGCCGTATTGCTGTTGCTGTTCCAGCCCATGATCACCAGGAAGCCAATCAGCAAAATCACGGCGATGCCGGCAATCCAGCCCCAGGGGCCGCCAACGCCCTCGTCACGACGCAGCACCGGGTCGCTCAACCGCGGATCGCTATATCTTGGGTCGCTCATCGCAATCCTCCTTCGGTTCCAGACGCGCTTAGTCGTCTCGTTCGGGAGAAACCCGTTGGCGGCGGCGGGGGTTCCGAAAAAAGCCATGTGTGCAGTGCGAAGAAACTTTTGCGCACCGGCGCAATCCAAAACCGCGGCGAAAATGCTAAGGGAACCAGGCCCGCCCGATTCACCGGCACCCGAAACCGTTCGCCGCCGCCAAGATGCGCCTGACCAAGTTCGCCATCGCTGTCGCGCCGATGCTGTTCGTGCTGTTGTGGAGCACCGGCTTCATCGGCGCGCGCTTCGGATTGCCCTATATCGAGCCGATGACATTTTTGGCGGTGCGCATGGTGTTCGTCGTGTTTATCATGACCGCGATCGCGCTCATCGCCGGCGCGCGCTGGCCGCAAGGGCCTGAGATTGGCCACAGCTTGGTCGCCGGCGCGCTGGTGCACGGGCTCTATCTCGGCGGCGTGTTCACCGCCATCAGCCAGGGCGTGCCGGCCGGCATCTCGGCGCTGATCCCCGGCCTGCAGCCGATTCTCACCTCCACCATCGCCAACCGTTTCATGGGCGAGCGCGTGACGCGCCAGCAATGGCTCGGCCTCGTGCTCGGATTGATCGGCGTGTTGCTGGTGCTGCACGACCGCAGCATTGTGCTCGCCGGTTCGCCGCTCGGCTGGATCGCGAGCTTCGGCTCGCTGATCGGCATCACGCTCGGCACGCTCTACCAGAAGCGCTATTGCGGCCGCATCGACTGGCGCGCCGGCAACACTGTGCAATATGCCGGGGCGCTGGCGCTGTTCGCGATTGCGGCGTTCGTTTTCGAGACGCGCACCATCCACTGGAGCGGCGCGTTGATCTTTGCCATGGCCTGGCTGGTCCTGGTGCTGTCGATCGCCGCCGTCGGGCTGATGTATTGGCTAATCCGCCGCTCGGCGGCGACGAGCTTCGCCAGCCTGTTCTATCTGGTGCCGGCGGTCACCGCCTTGCTTGCCTTCCTGCTGTTCGGCGAGAAGCTCGACGGCGTGTCGGTCGCCGGCATCTTGGTCTGCGCGGTCGGCGTCGTGCTCGCCAATCGCGGCGCGGCGTTGCGGCCGGCGGCGGCGAATGCGGCGACCTCGGTCGCCGCCGAAGGCTAGCGCCATGGACACCTTGGCGGCCGTATTCCGCGATATTGGCGCACCGCTGTCGATCGAGCGCATTGTGCTCGATCCACCCAAGCCGACCGAAGTGCTGGTACGCGTCGTCGCCGTCGGGCTCTGCCGCACCGATTATCACGTGATGCGCGGCGAGCGCCGGGTGGCGATGCGGCCGATGGTGCTTGGCCACGAGGCGGCCGGCGTGGTCGAAGAAGTCGGCGCCGACGTCGCCTCGATCAAGCGCGGCGACCATGTCGTGCTCACTTTTATCCCCGCCTGCGGCGTTTGCCGCTGGTGCCGCCAGGGTCTGCATCATCTCTGCGCCGAGGGCCCGCGCATCACGCAAGGCAAGCAGCTCGACGGCAGTTTCCGCCGGCGCGACCGTGACGGTGCCGATGTCGGCGCCTTCTGCATGATCGGCGGCTTTGCCGAGCGCACGGTGGTCGATCAGGCCTCGGTCGTGGTGATCGATCCGGACATTCCGCTCGATCTCGCGAGCCTGGTCGCCTGCGGCGTGCCGGCCGGCGTCGGGGCGGCGCGCCACCGCGCGAAAGTGAAGCCGGGCGACAGCGTGCTGGTCGTCGGTTGCGGCGGTGACGGCATGAATGTGGTGCAGGGCGCGCGGCTCTGCGGCGCCGCGCAGATCATCGCTGCCGATATTGTGTCCGCCAAGCTCGAATGGGCGCGTCACTTCGGCGCGACCGATACGGTCAACGCGCAGGGCGAAGCGCTCACCCGCGCGGTGCTGGAGTTGACCGGCGGCGTCGGGGTCGCGCATGCCTTCGTCTGCATCGATCCGCCGGCGACCCTGCTGCCGGCCTTCCGCGCCACCGCCAAGGCCGGCAATGTGGTGGTCACCGCGCTCACGCCCGACACGGTTGCCGAAATCAAGATTCCGCCGCTCGAATTGTTCGTCACCCAGAAGGCGATCATGGGCGCGGTCTACGGCTTTGCCAGCCCGCGCGTGCAGGTCCCCGAACTCCTGGCGCTCTACCGGCAAGGCGCGCTCAACCTGCGCCAGCTCATCACGCGAACCTACCGGCTCGACGAGATCAATCGCGGCTATGCCGACCTTGACGCCGGCAAGAATCTGCGCGGGGTCGTGGTATTCGCCGGCTGAGCGGCGCAGCTACTTCTCCGGATCGATCACGATCTGCGTCTGCGTCACCAGCGCGCAGAGCTTGCCGTCGCCGCGGGTGACCCGGGTCTGCCACACCATGGTGGTGCGGCCGCGATGCAGCGGCGTGCATTCCGCATAAGCGACGTCGCCGATCGGGATCGAAGCGAAGAAATTGGTCTTGCTCTCGATGGTGGCGGTGCGTTGGCCGGGCTTCAAATTGGCGGTGGCGCCGGTGCCGCCGAGATTGTCGGCGAGCGCCATGATGGCGCCGCCGTGCATGATGCCGTGGCGGTTGTTGAGCTCCTCGCGCGCTGGCAACTCCGCCGTGATGCGTTCGCGTGTCACCTGCGTGATCTTGAGGCCGAGAAATTGGGCAAAGGCCGGCTGCGTATGAGCCGGCGCGTTGACGTCGTTCATTGCAATGGCTCCGAGCCGAACACGAAAAAGGCGCGGGGAAACGCGACCCGCGCCCTTGTTCGGTCAGATAGTACGCGCCGGGGCGGCGTCTGTCACTTCGGCTGCGGCACGATGCGGATATAGGGCTTCGGCGTCTTCCAGCCCTGCGGGTAAAGCTTCTTGGCCTCGTCCTCGCTGATGGCGCCGGTCATCAGCACGTCCTCGCCCTGTTTCCAGTTCGCCGGCGTCGCCATGCGGTGCTTGGCGGTGAGCTGCAGCGAGTCGAGCACGCGCAGGATCTCGTCAAAGTTGCGCCCGGTGGTCATCGGATAGACCAGGATCAGCTTGATCTTCTTGTCCGGCCCGATGATGAAGACGTTGCGCACCGTCATGTTGTCGGCCGGCGTGCGGCCTTCCGACGTTCCGCTGGTCGAGGCCGGCAGCATGCCGTAGGCCTTGGAGATCTTCAGATCGGTGTCGCCGATCATCGGATAGTTCGGCGCGAAGCCGACCACGTCCTTGATGTCGACCGCCCATTTCTTATGGTTGTCCACCGGGTCGACCGACAGGCCGATGATCTTAGTGTTGCGCTTGTCGAACTCCGGCTTCATGCGCGCCATGGTGCCGAGTTCGGTGGTGCAGATCGGCGTGAAATCCTTCGGGTGCGAGAACAGCACAGCCCAGGAATTTCCGAGCCAGTCGTGAAAACGGATTTTTCCTTCGGTGGTCTCCGCCTCGAAATCCGGTGCGGTATCGCCAATCGCCAATGCCATGAGAATCCTCCTAATTCGCGGTCAACTATTTTCCATTGCTAATATAGGTCGCAACGCGTCAGGGGAATAGGGTCGCGGACGCGGAGTATCAAATCACCATTCTCCGGCGACGGCGCCGAACAAAGCAATTCCGCCGCGCCGTCCGCATGGAAGATTCCTCCTTCACGGGGGATCGTAGCCGTCGGTCAATGTTCCGAGAAAGGCGACGATGTCGTCGATTTCGGCCGGCGACAGCGCCGGCTTGTCGCCCGGCTTGCCGCCGAACGGCGGATCCATGTTGATGTTGCCGCGATATTGGGCGGGCAGATCGTCGAATTTTTCGACTTGGCCGTCCGGGCCGCGCGGATACCATTTCGCAGGCCAGGTATCGCGTTCGACGTAGAATTCGACGGCCTTGTGCAGGTCGTGCTCCGAACCATTGTGATAGAACGTGTTGCGCAGCGCGACGTTGCGCAGGGACGGCGTGCGGAATAGACCGCAATATTCAGCGCGGCCTGCGAGATCGGTGCGCAGCGGCCCGCAGGCGCCGAGATCGAAGAAATTAGGGTCGGCGTTGGCCGGGATTGCCCGGTTGCGCGGCACGCCGAGCGCGATCAGCCCGTAATCGGTGAATTGCGGCGGCGTGCCGTCATTGCCGCGCTCGCTGTAGTGACGGCTCGCGCAGTTGCCCTTGGCCGGGTCGTTGAACAGTTCAAGCCCATGCGCCTCCCGCGGCGTGAGCTTGGTGCGGCCGGCGAGATAGGCGTCGTATTTGCTGCTGTATGGATAGAATGCTCGGTAGTCCTGTTGATAGACCTCGAGCGCTTCCGATATCGCCGCGAAAGCTTTGTCGCTGTCGTCGAAAATCAGGTCGCCAAAAATCTGGCGCAGCCGTCCCGCATGGCTCGCCTGCCGCACGCGCGCGACCACGTCCGCCGGGCCGCCATTGGCCATTTCGAATGGCGAGAGCAGCGGTACCCGCGCCTGATCGCGGCGGCGGTCGACGCGACCGTCCCAGGTCAAGCCGCCGGTCGGGCCGTTGTCGACGCTTTCATCGCCTTCATCGTCCGACTCGAAATAGTGCTCGGTGAATTGCGGCACCGCCTGCAAATACTTGAGCGAAGGCGTCGCCCGCAAACCGGGCTCACGCAGGTCCTTGCCGCCAAGCTGGACGGGGAGCGCGTTGGGCGGGCCGAAGGCATGGTTCGGGTCGTGGCAGGTGGCGCAGGCCATCCGGCCCGAGGCGGACAGTGAGCGATCGAAGAACAGCTCACGGCCGAGCCCCTGCAGGGCGTCGGCACGCGCATAAGCCTGTGCGCGGGTGAGGGGAGCCGCATCCGCCCTGGCCCAGCCAAGGACAAGGCCGAGCAAAAGCCCCGCCAAACGGCCTGTAAATCGTATGCGCATCGTCATGGTCGAGCCGGATGACAAAGTGACGGTCGTCGATGACAGAATTCTAACAGACCGACGGCTCTTATCCCCTTATCCTTCATGGAACTGCCATGGAACGCAGGCTAAGCTCGCGTCACGCCGCATCTTCTAGCCGGCGGTTTTCCATATTTCGAGGGAATAACCATGAATCGATCGATCGCATTGACCGTGCTGGCCGTCGGACTGAGCGCCGCGGGTGTGAGCAGCGTCCGCGCGCAAGGCATCAATGCCATCGATACCGTGATCGTGATCTACGCGGAAAACCGCAGCTTCGATAATCTTTATGGACATTTCCCGGGCGCTAACGGCTTGCAGAATGTCACGCCGGAGAATTCGACGCAGGTCGACCGCGACGGCACCGTGTTCACGGAACTGCCGCCGGTCTGGGACGGTCTCACCGGCAAGGGCGTGACCCCGCCGGTGACGCAAGCCCAAACCGAGCATCTGCCGAACAAGCCCTTCGCCATCGACGATCCGAACGGATTCAAAACTTCGCTCGGCGTCGTCACCCACGATCTCTGGCACCGCTTTTACCAGAACCAGATGCAGATCAATGGCGGCAAGAACGACCGTTTCGTGGCTTACGCGGATTCGGGCTCGCTGGTGATGGGCCATTACGACGGCACCAAGCTGCCGCTGTGGAGCATCGCCAAGCAATATACGCTGGCCGACAACTTCTTCATGGGCGCCTTCGGCGGGTCATTCCTGAACCACTTCTGGCTGATCTGTGCCTGTACGCCGGTCTATCCCGATGCCGACAAGGGTCCGGCCAAGGGCCACATCGCCGTGGTCGAGCCGGACAAGGTGACGCTGACGCCGGCTCCGAATTCGCCGAAGTCGGCGATGGACGGCGTTCCGAAATTCGTCGAGGACGGCGACATCACGCCCGACTTCTTCGCCGTCAACACCATGCAGCCGCCCTACCAGCCGAGCAAGAACAAGCCGGCGAAAGACGGCAACGCGGCCTATGCCGATCCGATGGCGGCGACCACGCTGCCGCCGCAGCATGAAAAAACCATCGGCGATCTGCTCACGGCCAAAAGCGTGTCCTGGGCTTGGTACGCGGGCGCCTGGCAAAATGCGCTCGACGGCGGCAGAAGCGTGCCTGTGCCGAATTTCCAGTTCCATCACCAGCCGTTCAATTATTTCGCCGCGTTCGCGCCTGGCACGGACATGCGCGCCCAGCATGTCAAGGACGGCGGCATGAACGGCGCCGAATTTATCAAGGCGATCGATGCCGGTGTGTTGCCTCACGTGACCTTCTATAAGCCACAGGGCAACCTCAACGAACATGCCGGCTATGCCGATGTGCTCGACGGCGACAGTCATATCGCCGACGTCATTGCCCACCTGCAGAAGAGCCCGCAATGGGCGCACATGCTGGTGGTCGTCACCTACGACGAGAACGGCGGCTTCTGGGACCACGTGGCGCCTCCCAAAGCTGACCGCTGGGGTCCAGGCTCGCGCGTTCCGACGCTGATCGTGTCGCCGTTCGCCAAAAAGGGCTTCGTCGATCACACCCAATACGATACCACCTCGATCCTGCGCTTTATTACCAAGCGTTTCGACCTGCCGGTTCTGCCGGGCCTGGCTGCGCGCGATGCGGCGCTCAAGGCCAACGGCCATCCGGCCATGGGCGATCTGACGGAAGCGTTGACGTTCTAGTGCTTTTAAATTGCCGGCGCGGCACGGTTGGCCGCGCCGGGCTGCATTGACTTTTTCGCTGCAACGCCGCAAAGCCAAAGGGCCGGTTTTTGGGGCCCTGACGCGGCATGTTCAAGCGCATCCTGATCGCCAACCGCGGCGAAATCGCCTGCCGGATCATCAAGACCGCCCGCCGCATGGGGATCGAAACGGTCGCCGTCTATTCGGAGGCCGACAAGGACGCCCTGCATGTGGAAATGGCCGACAGCGCGGTTCTCCTCGGCCCGCCGGAAGCGGCCAAGAGCTATCTTCTGATCGATAAGATCGTCGCCGCCTGCAAAGCTTCGGGCGCCGAGGCGGTGCACCCCGGCTACGGATTCCTGTCCGAGCGCGAGGCGTTCCCCAAGGCGCTGGAAGCCGCCGGCGTGGTGTTCATCGGGCCGAACCCCAAGGCCATCGCCGCCATGGGCGACAAGATCGAATCAAAGAAAGCGGCGGCCGCCGCCAAGGTCTCCACCGTGCCCGGCCATCTCGGCATCATCACCGACCACCTTGAGGCGATCGAGATAGCCGAGGAAATCGGCTACCCGGTGATGATCAAGGCCTCTGCCGGCGGCGGCGGCAAGGGTATGCGCATCGCCTACAGCAAAGCCGACGTGGAGGAAGGCTTCACCCGCGCCAAGTCGGAGGCCAAATCCTCCTTCGGCGACGACCGCGTCTTCATCGAGAAGTTCATCACCGACCCGCGCCATGTCGAGATCCAGGTGCTCGGCGACAAGCACGGCAACGTCATCTACCTCGGCGAGCGCGAATGCTCGATCCAGCGCCGCAATCAGAAGGTGATCGAAGAGGCGCCGTCGCCGCTGCTCGACGCGGCGACGCGCAAGACGATGGGCGAGCAGGCAGTGGCGCTGGCCAAAGCGGTCGGCTACGACTCGGCCGGCACCGTGGAATTCGTCGCCGGCCAGGACCGCAGTTTCTATTTTCTCGAGATGAACACGCGGCTGCAGGTCGAGCATCCGGTGACCGAGCTCGTCACCGGCGTCGATCTGGTCGAACAGATGATCCGCAGCGCCGCCGGCGAAAAATTGTCGCTCAAGCAAAGCGACGTGAAGCTCAATGGCTGGGCGGTCGAATCCCGAGTCTACGCCGAGGACCCATACCGCAATTTCCTGCCCTCGACGGGCCGGCTCACGCGCTATCGCCCGCCAGAGGAGAAGAGCGCCGGCGGCGTCACCGTGCGCAACGATACCGGCGTCTACGAGGGCGGCGAGATCTCGATCTATTACGACCCGATGATCGCCAAGCTGGTGACGCTCGCGCCCAAGCGCGAGCAGGCGATCGAGGCCCAGGCCGATGCGCTCGATGCCTTCGTCATCGACGGCATCCGCCACAATATTCCATTTCTCTCCGCGCTGATGGCGCATCCACGCTGGCGTTCGGGCAAGCTGTCGACCGGCTTCATCGCCGAGGAATTCCCCGACGGCTTCCACCCGCACGCGCCGGAGGGCGCGCGCGCGCGGGTGCTGGCGAGCGTTGCCGCGGCCATCGACCACGTGCTGGGCGAGCGCAAGCGGCGCATTTCCGGACAGATGACCGGGCGCAGCGTCACGCGCGAAAGCCAGCGAGCGGTCTGGCTCGGCGAAACCGAATACCGGCTCGAGGTGAAACGCGAGAACGGCACCATCGAGGTGCGCTTGCCCGGCGACGGCAAGGGCGGCCCTCGTCATCTGCAATCGGACTGGAAGCCGGGCGACGCCTTGTGGACCGGCACCATCAACAGTGAGCCGGTGGCGGTGCAGGTGCGGCCGATCCCCAACGGTTTCGCGCTGGCCTACCGCGGGGTTGAGGCCAAGGCCTTCGTCTACACCGAACGCGAGGCCGCTTACGCGCGGCTGATGCCGGTGAAGCAGGCGGCCGACAGCCTCAAGCACGTCCTCTGCCCGATGCCTGGGCTGGTCGTGTCGATCGCGGTCAAGGAAGGGCAGGAGGTCAAAGCCGGCGAGACCGTCGCGGTGGTCGAGGCGATGAAGATGGAGAACGTGCTGCGCGCCGAGATCGACGGCACGGTGAAGAAGATCAACGCCAAGCCGGGTGACAGCCTGGCGGTCGATGCGGTGATTTTGGAGTTTGCCTAACCGTCATTCCGTGACGCGAGCGAAGCGCGCGTGCCCGCAATCCATAACTCAGGTCTGTGAGTATGGATTCCGTGTTCGCCGCGCCGCGGAATGGCTGAGGTGGTGATGACCCTCTATTTCGCCTACGGCTCCAACATGAACCGCGCCGCCATGGCGTGCCGCTGTCCGGCCGCCCATGCGATCGGACCGGCCGTGCTCGAAGGTCATCGCTTTTTCATCGGCGTCGACGGCTGGGGATCGGCAAAGCCTAAGCGCGGCGGGCGTGTGCACGGCGTGTTGTGGCGGCTCACGCCGCGCGACCTCGCGGCGCTGCATGCCTACGAGCTTTTGCATCAAGGGCTTTACGACGTGCGTCAACTGCCGGTGCGGTTCGGCGGCAAGCGCGTGCGCGCCATGATCTACCTGCTGCGCCGCAAAGCGCCGGGCAAGCCGAAGCCGGGCTATGTCGAGATGATCGCGGCTGCCGCGCGCGGCTGGAGATTGCCGGAGCGTTACATCCGCTCCGTGGAACGCTGGTCGATCGCGCGCTTCACCGGCGCGCGTGTGATCGACGCCGGAGAATTGGCATGACGGTCATCCGCCACATGGTCGTGCATGGCCGCGTGCAGGGCGTCGGCTTCCGCGCCTTCGTCGAGCGCGCGGCGCTGCGGCACGGCCTCGAAGGTTGGGTGCGCAACCGCCGCGACGGTTCGGTCGAGGCCGTGTTCATGGGCGAGGTGGCGGCGGTTGCCACCGCGATCGAAGCCTGCCGCCGCGGGCCGTTCGGCGCCCGCGTCGATGTGCTGCATGAACGCGAGGGCAGCGCCGAGGATCTCAAGCCGCGCGCTCCCGGCGACGTCTTCTCGGTGTTGCCGACGATCTAGCCGCCGAACAGTGCCGCGAACTCCCGTCGCAGCACCAGGTCGACTTCCGGCATCGAGACCGGGATGTCGAGATCGGCGAGGCTGGTGACACCGTAGCGCCGTTCGCTCACCCCGCAAGGCACGATGCCGGAGAAATGGGTGAGATCCGGATCGACATTGAGCGCCATGCCGTGCAGCGTCACCCATTGCGTCACGCGGATGCCGATGGCGGCGATCTTGTCCTCATAGCCGGCGCCTTTGTCCGGCCGGCGCACCCAGACGCCGATGCGGTCCTCACGCCGCTCGCCGCGCACGTTGAAGGCGACGAGGGTGCGGATGATCCATTCTTCCAGCGTGGCGACGAAGCGGCGCACGTCCGGTCCGCGCCGGCGCAGATTGAGCATCACATACGCCACGCGCTGGCCCGGCCCGTGATAGGTCATCTGCCCGCCGCGGCCGCTTTCGAACACCGGAACGCGCGCCTCGAGCAGTTGCTCGGGTCTGGCGCTGGTGCCTGCGGTATAGAGCGGTGGATGCTCCAAGAGCCAAACCAGCTCGCGCTCGCGGCCGGCGGCGATCACCGCCGCGCGCGCTTGCATGATGGCGACCGCTTGCTCGTAAGGCACAAGCGAATCGCTCGCCCGCCATTCGACCGGCGCGGTCCTTGCCGGCGGCTTTAAGACGTCGAGTTCGTCGCGAATGTCAGCCGCCACCCAGGGACCTCAGAAGTGATCGTAGATATCGTCCAGATATTTCGGCGCCTGCTGCAGGGAAGGCCCGGCGACGATGAAAAAGATGACCTTGTGGTCGACGATGCAGCGGATCGCCGCGGTATATTCACCGCGCGTGCCGTAGCGCGACTGCGTGGTGCGCTCGATCCTGCCGAAGCCGGCCGCCTCAATGGCCGTTTCCGCGTATTTGAAACACTCATCCTGCGTCATCCCGGTTTCCCGCCAGCGGGTGCTGACCGCAGGTCCGGCGTAGGCGGTACCGGCGGCGGTGAAAGCGGTCAGCCCCAGGCAGAGGCCCATAACAGCGGATTTTGGCGTCATTTCTCTCTCCCTTGGTCGCGGTGTGGGTCCGTTAACGTTGCATTCACCATACCATGGTCACCTGATGCTCGCCCGCAATGAGGCCGGGCGCAATGGGGCATCTGCACGTGGCCACACTCGATAAGGTTTCCGTCGATATTACCGTTGTTCTGGGCACCACCACCATGCCGATCCACCAGGTGCTTCGGTTGGGCCGCGGCGCCATCATCGAGCTCGACTCCACCGAGGAAGACCCGGTCAACATTCTGGCCAACGACCTGCGGGTGGCCAAGGGCACCGTGGTGGTCAACGGCAATCGCATCGCGGTCGAGGTCGGCGAGCTTCTGCCCCGGTCACCGGATATGCGCTGAACGGCCGAAAAAGCGGCCTCTTGTCCCCCTAGACCCTATTTGTTACAGCAACCGCGCTTTGCCGGGACGCGAGGTTTTGCAAAGCTTTACGTCCTCCCCATGCGGCCATGGCGGAATTGGTAGACGCACTAGCTTGAGGTGCTAGCGGGGCAACCCGTGGAGGTTCGAGTCCTCTTGGCCGCACCATTATTGGCAATATTTCGAAGCTTTATGGTGATACCCCGCGCGATGCTTCGCGCGGCGGTATTCATTTAGAGGCGGATGCGCAAGCGGTTGGCGATCTCGCCGATGATGCCGCGGCGGAATAAGAGCACGCAGGCGACGAAGATCACGCCCTGGATCACCAGCACCCATTCGCCGACGACGGCGAGCTTGTACTGCATGAGCTGGATGACGAAGGCGCCAACCACCGGCCCGAAGATGGTGCCGAGCCCGCCGACCAGCGTCATTAGCACGACTTCGCCCGACATCGGCCAGTTGACGTCGGTGAGCGAGGCAAGCTGCAGCACGATCGCCTTGGTCGACCCGGCGAGGCCGGCCAGCGTCGCCGACAGGACGAAGGCGATGAGCTTGTAGCGGTCGGTCTTGTAGCCAAGCGAGATAGCGCGCGGTTCGTTCTCGCGGATGGCCTTGAGCACCTCGCCGAACGGCGAATGCACGATGCGGTAGATCAACAGGAACCCCGCGAGAAAGATCACCATGACGACGACGTACATCGCCGCCTCATGGCGCAAATCGATCAGGCCGAACAGATAGCCGCGCGGCACCGCCTGAATGCCGTCCTCGCCGCCGGTGAGTTTCGCCTGCAGCGCGAAGAAATACATCATTTGCGCCAGCGCCAGCGTGATCATGGCGAAATAGATGCCCTGGCGCCGGATCGCGAGCGAGCCGGCGAAGAAACCGCAGACCGCGGCCGTCGCCGTGCCGGTGAGGATCGCAAGCTCCGGCGTGAAGCCCCAGGCTTTGGCGGCATAGGCGGACAGATAGCTCCCCCAGCCGAAATAGAGCGCGTGGCCGAACGAGAGCAGGCCGACATAGCCGATGAGCAAATTGAAGGCGCAGGCGAACAGCGCAAAACACATGACCTGCATCAGGAACAGCGGATAGGTGAAGAACGGCGCCACCGCCAGCGTTGCCACCATCGCGGCGAAGGCAATGATTTCGCTCGGCGCGCGCACTTTGGCCGGCAAACTTTCCGCCAGATTGGCTGATTGATCCATCAGCCCCTCCGCCCGAACAGGCCGGCCGGCCGCACCAGCAGCACGATCGCCATGATGACGAAAATCACGGTGTTCGATGCTTCCGGGAAAAACACCTTGGTCAGGCCCTCGATCACGCCGAGCCCGAAGCCGGTGACGATGGCGCCGAGGATCGAGCCCATGCCGCCGATCACCACCACCGCGAACACCACGATGATCAGATCGGAGCCCATCTGCGGCGACACGTTATAGATCGGCGCCGCCATCACCCCGGCGAAGGCGGCAAGCGCCACACCGAAGCCGTAGGTCAGCGTGATCATGCGCGGCACATTGATGCCGAAGGCGCGCACCAGGGCGGGGTTCTCGGTGGCGGCGCGCAAGTAGGCGCCGAGCCGCGTGCGCTCGATGACGAACCAGGTGCCGAAGCAGATCGTGAGCGAAGCGACAATCACCCAGGCGCGGTAGTTGGGCAGAAACATGAAGCCGAGGTTCTGGCCGCCGCGCAGCGAATCCGGCAGAACGTAGGGCAGGCCGGCGGAGCCGAAATAATTGCGCGTCACGCCCTCGATGATCAGCGCGAGACCGAAGGTCAGCAGCAGCCCGTAGAGATGGTCGAGCTTGTAGAGCCAGCGCAGGAATAGCCGCTCGATGACGATGCCGGTGATGCCGACCAGCACGGGCGCGACGATCAGCGCCGGCCAATAACCGAGCCCTGAATATTGCAGCAGCAGATAGGCGGCGAAGGCGCCCATCATGTATTGGGCGCCGTGGCTGAAATTGATGATGTTGAGCATGCCGAAGATCACCGCCAGCCCGAGGCTCAACAGCGCATAGAACGAGCCGTTGATCAGCCCGATCAGGAGCTGACCGAACAGCGCTGTCGACGGGATGCCGAAGATTTCGAACATGAAGATCAGTCTCTCGCTTTTACCCTTCCCCTTGTGGGGAGGGCCGAACCGCCGTTAGGCGGTTCGAGGTGGGGGTCCATCGAGTCCGACTCGCACGACCCCCACCCGCTCGCTTTGCTCGCGACCTCCCCACAAGGGGGAGGTGAAGACGCATCAGCCGCCAGCCAGCGGGCAGTTGCCGTCCTTGAGTGGACGAAATGCTTCGTCGGCCGGGATGGTGGCGAGGAGCTTGTAGAAATCGCCCGGGTATTTGGACTCGCCCGGCGACTTCACCTCGAACAGATACGCCGGGTGCAGCTTGCGGCCGTCCGCGCGGATTGAGCCCTTGCCGAACAGCGGGTCGTCGGTCGGCAGCTTCTTCATTTCGGCCACGACCGCCTTGCCGTCGGCGGCGCTCTTCAGTGCCGCGACAGCCTTCAGATAATGCAGCACGGCGGAATAGACACCAGCCTGCACCATGGTCGGGAATTTGCCCGGCGCATTGCGTTCCGCCTGCCAGCGCTTGGTCCAGGCGCGATTGGCGTCGTTCATGTCCCAGTACCAGGTTTCCGTCAGGGTGAGGCCTTGTGCGGTCTGCAGGCCGAGTGCGTTCACGTCGCTGGCGAACACCAGCAGGCCGGCGAACTTCTGCCCGCCTTTGACGATGCCGAATTCGGCGCCCTGCTTGATGGCGTTGATGGTATCGCCGCCGGCGTTGGCCAAGCCGATGATCTTAGCCTTGGACGCCTGCGCTTGCAGCAGGAACGAAGAGAAGTCGTTGGTGTTGAGCGGATGGCGGACTGAGCCGAGCACCTTGCCGCCGGCCTTCACGACCGCCGCGGTGGTATCGCGCTCGAGCGCCTGGCCGAAGGCATAATCGGCGGTCAGGAAGAACCAGGTATTGCCGCCGGTTTTCACGATCGCCTTGCCGGTGCCGTTGGCCAGCATCCAGGTGTCGTAAGTCCAGTGGATGGTGTTGGCGTTGCACTTCGGTCCGGTCAGGTCAGAGGCAGCCGCGCCCGACACCAGGAACACCTTGTTCTTCTGCGCCGCGACTTGACTGACGGCGAGGGCGACGCCCGAGTTCGGCACGTCGACGATCATGTCGACCTTCTGCACGTCGAACCACTGATTGGCGATTTGCGAGCCGATGTCCGGCTTGTTCTGATGGTCGCCGCTGACCACTTCGACCTTCACGTTCGGATTGATCTTGGCGAAGTCGGCGATGGCCATTTTCGCGGCCACCACAGAGCCGGGGCCGCCGACGTCGGAATAAAGACTCGACATGTCGCTGAGCACGCCGATTTTGACGTTGACCTGCTGGGCCCCGGCGGTTCCACAAGCCAACATGACGGCAAGCGCCGCCAGTCCGAAAGTTTTTCTCATGAGTTCATTCCTCCTTGTTGTTTGCGGCAGTTTCAGACCTTGGAACAGATGCTCATTCGCCAGGGCGCCCGGCACCGCCAACGCAAATTTGTTGGCGGTGCCGCCTCGTCAACCGCTCACCAGCGGGCAGCCGCCGTCCTTGAGCGGACGGAACGCCTCGGCGGCCGGGATGGTCGCCCGCAGCTTGTAGAGATCGCCCGGATATTTGGACTCTTCGGGCTTCTTCACTTCGAAGAGATAGGCCGGGTGGATGACGCGTCCGTCGGCGCGCACGGCGCCCTTGCCGAACAGCGGATCGTCGGTCGGCGTCTTCTTCATCTGCGCGACCACCGCCTTGCCGTCAGCGGCGCTACCGACCGCGGCGACAGCCTTGAGGTAGTGCAGCGTGCCAGCATAGACACCCGCCATGTTCATGCTCGGCAGCTTGCCCGCGGCGTTGCGCTCCTTGGCCCAACGCTTGGTCCAAGCGCGGCTGCCGTTATTGAGATCCCAATACCAGGTCTCGGTGAACATCAGACCCTGTGCGGTCTTCAGGCCGAGCGCCGCGACGTCGGGCGCGAATACGAGGAGGCCGGCAAATTTCTGCCCGCCGGTGACGATGCCAAATTCGGAGCCCTGCTTGATCGCGTTGATGGTGTCGCCGCCCGCATTGGCGAGGCCGATGATCTTGGCCTTGGAGGTCTGCGCCTGGAGCAGGAAAGACGAGAAGTCGTTGGTGTTGATGGGATGGCGCACGGCGCCGAGCACCTTGCCGCCGTTCGCTTTCACCACGGCCATGGTGTCACGTTCGAGCGCATGACCGAAGGCATAGTCGGAGGTGAGGAAGAACCAGGTGTCGCCGCCATTCTTTACGATCGCCTTGCCGGTGCCGTTTGCCAGCATCCAGGTGTCGTAAGTGAAGTGGACCGTGGTCGGTTGGCATTTCGGGCCGGTGAGGTCGGAGCTTGCCGGGCCGGACGCCACGAACACCTTGTTCTTCTGGGCCACGACCTGGGCGATCGCCAGCGCGACGCCGGAATTCGGCACATCGGCAATCATGTCGACGTGATCGACGTCGATCCACTGGTTCACGATTTGCACGCCGATATCGGCCTTGTTCTGATGGTCGGCGCTGACCACATCGATCTTGAATTTCGGGTGATCCTTCATGAAATCGGCCGCGGCCATCTTGGCTGCGATTACCGAACCGATACCGGTGTCGTCGGCATAAAGGCTCGCCATATCGGTGAGTACGCCGATCTTGACGTTGACTTGTTGGGCGCCCGCGGCGCCGCAGCCCAAAATGACGGCGAGCGCCGCCAGACTCATCGCTCTTTTCATTGGTGTGTCCCCCTGGTTTCGTGCACTTGCGGCACTTTTTGTTACACTCCGAGATAGTCGTGCAGCTTCTCTAGATTAGCATCGAGCTCGGCCGTGGCGAACTGATCGATTATCTTCCCGTTTTCCATGACGTAATAGCGGTCAGCGACCGTCGCCGCAAAACGAAAATTCTGCTCGACCAGGAGAATGGTGAAACCCTGGTCTTTCAGCGCGCGGATGGTCTTGCCGATCTGCTGGATAATGACCGGGGCGAGGCCCTCGGTCGGCTCATCGAGCAGCAAGAGCCGCGCGCCAGTGCGTAGGATGCGGCCGATTGCCAACATCTGCTGCTCGCCGCCGGAGAGCTTGGTACCCTGGCTGGCGCTCAGCCGCTCGCGCAGATTGGGGAACAGGTCGAAAATCCGTTCAAGCGACAAACCGCCTGGGCGGATGACCGGCGGCAGCGTGAGATTTTCCTCGACGTTGAGGCTGGCGAAAATGCCGCGCTCTTCCGGGCAGAGCGCGATGCCGGCCCGCGCGATCTGGTCCGACGAACGGTCGATCAACTCGTTGCCTTCGAAGCGGACCGATCCTTCGCGGCGGCCGACCATGCCCATGATCGATTTGAGCGTCGTGGTTTTGCCGGCGCCGTTGCGGCCGAGCAACGTGACCACTTCGCCTTCGTAAACGTTGAAATTCGCGCCATGCAGAATATGCGACTCGCCGTACCAGGCCTGCAGGTCCTTGATCGCGAGCAGAGGCGTGCGGGCGTCAAGCATGGCCCACCCCCATATAGGCTTCGCGAACCTCCGGATTGTTGGAGATCGTTGCGTAGTCGCCTTCGGCCAGCACACGCCCGCGCGTGAGCACCGTAATGCGATCGGACAGATCGGCCACGACCGAGAGATTGTGTTCGACCATCAGCACGGTGCGGTCGGCGGCGACGCGTTTGATCAGCTGGGCGATGCGGCCGACGTCCTCGTGGCCCATGCCGGCGGTCGGCTCGTCGAGCAGCAGCATCTCCGGGTCGAGCGCCAGCGTGGTCGCGATCTCAAGCGCGCGCTTGCGCCCGTAGGGGAGTTCGACCGCCAGCCAGTCGGCAAACTCGGCGAGCCCCACGTCGGCGATCAGCTCCAGCGCCCGCTCGTTGTAGGCGTCGAGCACCGCGGTCGAACGCCAAAAATCGAACGAGCCGCCGCGCAGGCGCTGCAGCGCGATGCGCACGTTTTCCAAAACCGTCATGTGCGGGAACACGGCGGAAATCTGAAACGAGCGCACCAGCCCGAGCCGCGCCACGTCGGCCGGCGCCAAGGCGGTGATGTCGTTGCCGTTGAAGACAATGCGCCCGCGCGTCGGCGAGAGAAACTTGGTCAGCATGTTGAAACAGGTGGTCTTGCCGGCGCCGTTGGGGCCGATCAGGGCATGGATGCTGCGCCGCATCACGCGCAGGCTTACGCCATTGACGGCGAAAAATCCGGAAAATTCTTTAGTGAGATCCTCGGTTTCGAGGATGACGTCGGCAGTCATACACTCCCCGTTCCGGCGACATTCTCAGCGAGCCGCCGCGGATGGCTAGAGCGGTAGCGTACAAATCGGCCGATGCAAAGAGATGACGCGCGCGGGTGACCTTACCAGCGCACCACCGCGTCGCAAGAGCTTATGGAGGCCGGGACCCTAATTCTTTGGCCGCGGGGGTCAGGCGCTGAGCTGCGGCTCGGCGCGGAAATTGTAAATCCGCTTCCAGTCGTTGACCGCGCTGCGCTGCGGCCGCTGATAGAGCAGGCGCTGGCTGGCGCCGAGCCCGATGCTGCGGCTGAGCTCGGCCATCGCTTCTGTGGTCTTCAGCAGCACGGCATTGCAGTCCATGACCAGCGCGCCGTCGACCTCTTTGAGGTTCTCGCGGCGGATGATGGCGTTGACCGTGGCGCAGGCGGCGAGGATCACCTCGGCGCCCTGTGCGGCGAGTCGCCGGGATTCGCCGATGAAGCGCTCGCGCATCTGGCCCGGATCGGTGAATGCGTTCTGCACCTCGTTGAAGTCGATGCCGAGGTCGCCGAATGGAACATGGCGCGACGACAGGCCGTATTCGAAGGCCTTGCGGTCGTAATACTGCGCCTGTTTGGCGTGGAAGGCGACGCCGGAGAACCTATGGCCGTACATGCAGGCCGCCAGCATCGAGGTCTCGCCCAGCCCGAACACAGGAATCGGCAGCAGCTCGCGCGCCTCCTGCATCGCCGGGTCGAGGAAGCAGCCGATGGCGATGGCATCGTAGCCTTTCTCGCCGGCCTGCATCATCTTGTTGAGCACGCCGCCCGGCGCGAAGCTGTTCATGGCGACGATGGCGTTGTAGTGCAGGTCCATCGAGCCGTTGTCGACGCCGTTGATGTGGATCTCGGTGTCCGGCCGCTTGATGGCGTCAAGGTGCGCGGTGAGCGTGTTGCGGTAATCATGGAGCTTGTGGATCGGCGTGCTGCTCTGCCACCAGATTTTCATGGGTTTGTTCCTCGCCTGTTGCTGTTCATGGATGCGTCGATTGCAGGGTGCGTTCCGCCGCACGCGGCCGCGCGGCGGGATCGCGCTTGACGTAGCGCAGGATCATATCGGCGATGTGCTGCTCGCGCCGTGCGAGCCGGCGCGGGTTCATCACGTCGATGTGGAAGAGGGCATTCAGCGTGTGTTGGTGGGCGACGTAATAGGCGGAGAGGCTTGAGATCGAGATGTAGAGATCGATCGGGTCGATGCCCGGCCGGAATAGTCCCTTCACCACGCCGCGCTGCAAGAGGTCGTTCAAGGCCTCGACCAGTTGCTGATACATCTCGCCGATCAGCTTCGAGCGCTTCACGTGCTTGCCGCCGTGGAAGTTCTCGCTCGCCAACAATTTACCGTACTCGGGATGCTCGACCCAGATCGACATCAGAAGATGCACGAGCTCGCGCACGCCATCCTCCGGGTCCATCCGGCGCGCAATGAAATCGCGCTGCCGCTCGCGGATGGTGGAGTAGGTGGCCTCGAGCGCGGCGGTGAACAGGCGGTCCTTATTGCCGACGTGGTGATAGAGCAGGGTCTTGTTGATGCCTGAGCGCCGCGCGATCTCGTCAACGCGGGCGCCGTCGAGGCCCTTGAGGGCGAATTCGGCGATCGCGGCCTTGATGATCTGCTGCTTGGAGAGCGCCGCCGTGCGCCGCACCCGCTTGCGGGGCTTGCTCGATCGTTTCAACCGCCTGTCTCCATCGATGTCGCGCGCGCCGGGGAATTGACGCGGCGGCCGACGCATGGTCCAATTATGATGCTATAAACTAACTGGTTAGTCTATAGTGACGGCCCCGGCGGTCGGTGCCGGGCTACGCCTTTCCTCGTTGCGGAGAAACGTCACCATGCAGCCTGTGCGCACCGCGCTGTTCGCCCCCGGCATCAAGGAGCGGGTGATGAGCAAGGCGCTGGAGAGCGGCGCCGACGCGGTCATTCTCGATCTGGAAGATTCGGTGCCGCTCGCCTCCAAGGCCGAGGCGCGGGCGCTGGTGACGAAAACCATCGACGGCACCGCGAACACCCCATCTCACCCGGCCGTCTATGTGCGCGTGAACGCGGCGAGCACTGGCCTGCTGTTAGACGATCTCGAAGCGGTGACGCGGCCCGGGCTCGACGCGGTGCTGCTGTCCAAGGCAGAAGCAGTCGAGGACGTGCAGCAATGCGCCGCCGCGCTCGAACGCCTGGAAGGGCAACGTGGCATGAAGCCGGGCGCGGGCGAAATCATCCTGCAGATCGAAAACGCGCTCGGCGTCCACAATTGCTTCAACCTGATCAAAGCCTCGCCGCGTGTCGCCGCGACCTGCTTCGGCAGCGCGCGCGACGGCGACCTGCAGAGCGATCTCGGCTGCTCCTGGTCGATTGAGGGCACCGAGCTGCTTTATGCGCGCTCCAAGGTGCTGCTTGATACGCGCGCCGCCGGCGGTCACGTCTATCCGCTCGACGGCGTGTTCGCCGACCTTAACGACGAGGCCGGGCTCATCGCCGATTCTCGCCTTTCCGCGCGGCTCGGCTACATCGGCCGTACCGTCATCCATCCCAAGCAGATCGTGCCGGTGAAGGCCGCCTATGCGGTACCGGAGGCCGAAGTCGCCTACTACAAGAAAATCTCGGCCGAGTTTGCCGCCGCGGAAAAGGCCGGCGTCGCCGCCATCGCCGTTGATGGCAAGCTGGTCGACTACGCCATGGCGCAGCGCGCCCGCCGCGTGCTTGCACTCGCCAGTCTCGACGCACCGCGGTGATTTATGGATTTTTCCTTCTCACCGGATCAGGAAACCCTGCGGGCGCACGTTAAGGCATTGCTCGACGACGTCTGCCCGCCGGACTACGCCGAGCGCTGCGATAACGAGGCGAAGCCGCCGCGCGAAGCCTATCAGGCGCTCGCCAAGCATGGCTGGTTCGGCCTCGCCATTCCCGCCGAATATGGCGGCAGCGGCGGCTCGGCCATCGATCTTGCCATCCTGCTGGAAGAAACCGGCCGCCACTTCGAAGAGCTGGCGATGTGGCTGTTCCGCACGCTCACCTACGGCGGCTACGCCGTGCTGCGCGACGGCACGCCGGCGCAGAAACGCGAGCTGCTGCCGAAGGTCGCGCGCGGCGAGTTGTCGTTTTGCTTTGGGCTGACCGAGCCGGAGTCCGGCTCCGACGCCGCGGCGCTGACCACGCGCGCCAAGGCGGTCGACGGCGGTTTTGTCATCGACGGCCAGAAGGTGTTCACCTCGGGCATGGATATCAGCGACTACTGTTTGCTGATTACCCGCACGTCGAGCGGAGAGAAGAAACAGCAGGGCATCACCAATTTTCTGGTCGACACCAAGCTGCCCGGCATCGAGGTGCGCAAGATCGCGACGCTCGGCCAGCGCGCCATCGGCACAACGCAAGTTTTCTACAGCGGCGTCAAAGTGCCCGCTTCGGCCGTGCTCGGCGACGTCGATCGCGGTTGGGACGCGGTCGATTCCTATCTCTGGTACGAACGCCTGTGCCTGTCTGCCGCGCGCACCGGCGCGGCCTCGGCGGCCTTCGAGGTCGCGCTCGACTATGCCAAGTGCCGCAAGCAATTCGGCCGACCGATCGGCCAATTCCAGGCCGTCTCGCACAAGCTTGCCGACATGAAGGTGATGCTCGACGTGTCGCGCATCTTGGTCTACCGCTTCGCCTGGCTGCTCTCGCAAGGCAAAGCAACGCGCAGCGACGCCGCGGTGCTCAAGCTCTATACCGGCGAGACCTATAAGGCGGTCTCCGACCTCGGCTTGCAGATCCTCGGCGGCTATGGCTACTGCATGGAATATCCGATGCAGCGCTTCTTCCGCGACTCGCGGCTGGCCGTGATCGGCGGCGGCACCTCGGAGATCCAGCGCAACATCATCGCGCGCGGCCTGGGACTCTGATCGATGTCGCATCCGCTCGCAGGCGTCCGAATCCTGGAACTCGGCCAAATCATCGCCGGGACCTACGGCTGCCAGGTGCTGTCCGACCTCGGCGCCGAGGTGATCAAGATCGAGACGCCGGAGGGCGATCTCGGCCGCATTCCATCGGTCGCGCCCTACAAGGGCTTGAGCGGACTGTTCCTTACCTTCAATCGCAACAAGCAAAGCGTCGTCATCAACCTCAAATCCGACGAGGGGCGCGCGCTGTTCTACGATCTGGTGAAAATCTCCGACGTGGTGCTCGACAATTTCCGCCCCGGCGTGCTCGAGCGGCTGCAGATCGACTATGACACGCTGGGCAGGATCAATCCGCGCATCATCCAATGCTCGGTCACCGGCTTTGGCTCCGCCGGCGAATACAAGGATTATCCGGCGCTCGATCTCAACATTCAGGCGATCTCAGGCCACATGGCGATCACCGGCGAGCCGGGGCGTCCGCCGGTGCGCGTCGGTGTGCCGCTCGCCGACATCAGCGGCGGCATCTATTCGAGCAAGGGAATTCTCGCCGCTCTGTTCGATCGCGAACGCACCGGCAAAGGCCGCCGCATCGAGATCTCGATGTTCGACACCATGCTGCATTTGCTGACTTATATCGGCACCATGTGGCTGTCGAACGGTGAGGTGCCGAAGCCGCCCGGCTCGGCGCACGACTATTCCGTGCCCTGGCAGGCCTTCGCCACGTCGGACGGCTATATCGTCGTCGCCACGCGCCAGGAAGGGTTCTGGAAGAAGCTTTGCCTCGTGCTCGAGCATCCCGAGCTGATTGACGATCCGCTTTATGCCGATAACGCGACGCGGGTGAAGAACCGCAAAGTGGTGATCCCGCGTCTGGAGGAAATCTTCCACACCCGCACGGCGGCCGATTGGCTCACGCGGTTGCGCGATGCCGACGTTCCGGCGGCGCCGGTCAATAATGTCGATGCAGCGTTCGCCGAACCGCCGGTCGAAGAGCGCGAGATGATCGTCGAGTACGACCATCCGCAGGTCGGCAAAGTGCGGCTGCCGGGCAATCCGATCAAGATGGCGGACTTGGGCAAGACGATTTCGCGGCCGGCGCCGATGCTGGACGAGCACACCGACGCCGTTTTGCAGAGCCTGCTGCATCTATCCGCCGACAAGATCGCCGTATTGCGTAAGAGCGGTGCGGTCGGCCGCCCAAACGCGAAATAAACTTGAAAAGGGATTCGTGCAATGCGCGGACTGTACTGGGAAGACTGGGAGATCGGCGCGGAATTCGAAAGCCCGGCGCGCACCGTCACGGAAGCCGACATGGTCATCTATGCGGGGCTGTCCGGCGACCACAATCCGCTGCACACGAACGAGGAATATTGCAAGACGACGCCGTTCGGCACCCGCATCGTGCACGGACCGCTGGTCTACGCCATCGCCGCCGGCTTGATCTTCCAGCTCCACCTCTACGACGACACGCTGATCGCTTTCCTCGGATTCGACAACCTGAAGTTCACCAAGCCGGTGAAGCCGGGCGACACCATCCACGCCGTGATCAAGGTGCTGGAGAAACGCGAAACGTCGAACGCCGGGCGCGGGGTAATGAAGCGCGAGCTCAAGGTGCTCAACCAGCGCGGCGAGGTGGTGCAGGAGGCGGTGCAGGCTTTCCTGCTCAAGCGCAAGCCGACCGCGTAAAGTTCCATTTAAAGCCCTAATTGTGGCCAGATGCTTTATTTAACAAGGACTTAAACAATCTCGCCGCAATATACCGGCCAAATTCACTTTGGCGGGATGCGGCTGGATGCTTCGGCGCTTCATCTATCTTTTTGCGGGGTTCCGGCGTCAGAGCGGCGGCAACGTCGCGCTGATGTTCGGCATGCTCGCGATCCCCGTCATCATGGCGGTGGGGGCGGCGGTCGATTACAGCTTCGCCAACCGCACCAAGGCCGTGCTCGACGGCATCGCCGACGCCACGTCGTTGTCGGCGGTCGACCAATCCGCCCTGGCGATTTCCGCCGGGACCGAGCAAAAAGACGCGGTCAAGTTCTTCAAGGCGCAGGCCGCGTCGCTCAAACGCGGCACCCTCGACACCGTGAAGGTGAAAGTCACCGACCGCAGCAGCGGCCGCACCGCCGTCGTCAACTATACGGCGACTGTGCCGACCGCCTTCATGGGCATCATCGGCTACAACACGATCAACATTTCCGGCTCGTCGACCGCAGCGTCCGCCATTCCGACCTATATCGATTTCTATCTGCTACTCGACAACACGCCGTCGATGGGCGTCGGCGCGACGCCGACCGACGTCGCCACCATGGTCAACAACACGCCGGACCAGTGCGCTTTCGCTTGCCACGAGATGGATATTTCGCCGAACGACTATTACGGCCTCGCCAAGAAGCTCGGCGTGACCACGCGCATCGACGTGGTGCGCAGCGCGACGCAGCAGCTGATGGACACCGCGAACGCAACTCAGACCGTCCCCAACCAGTTCCGCGCGGCGATCTACACGTTCGGCTCCTCGGCGGCGAGCGCCGGCCTGACGAAAATCTTTTCGCTGTCGTCCAGCCTGTCGAGCGCAAAGACGGCGGCGGCCAATATCGATCTGATGACCGTCCCCTACCAGAACTACGCCAGCGATACCGACACCGATTTCGATACCGTGCTGCCGGCCATCGACAGCCTCATCGCCACGCCCGGCGACGGCTCGTCGTCGGTGGCGCCGCAAAAAATTCTGTTTTTCGTCTCCGACGGCGTCGCCGACGCCAATACCAGCGTCTGTTCGCAGCCGACCAGCGCGGGGCAGGACCCGCAGACCGGCCAGACCTACACGCGTTGCCAGGAACCCCTCAACGTCGCCGCGTGTACGGCCATGAAAGCGCGCGGCATCAAGATCGCCGTTCTCTACACCACCTATTTGGCCCTGCCGACCAACGGCTGGTACATGAGCTGGATCGATCCGTTCAATAAAGGCCCCTACGGCCCGTCGATCAACAGCCAGATCGCCAAGAACATGGAAGACTGCGCGTCGCCCGGCTTCTATTTCGAGGTGAGCCCGACCGACGGTATTTCGCAGGCGATGACGGCGCTGTTCCAGAAAGTGGTAACGGCGGCCCGCATCACCCGCTAGCCGCCGGAAAATCCGGCGGCAACCCGCGCTAGAACCAATTCTTCGGCCAGCTGCGCGATGCGGCGTGATCGTGCGCTGGCGCGCGGGCGCTGGCGACGACCCCGTGATGTTTGCCCGCCAATGCCCTTTTTACCTGGTGGCGCAGGGTCGGCTTGGCGCCGGTGACGATGGCGTCGGCGCTGGATTTCAGCACGCGTGGCCATGCACCCTTGTCAGGCGCGGCCGCCAGGATCGGCACCGACGGGGGCCGTTCGCCCTTCGCCACCACCTGCACCACGTGATAGCCGTGGGTCTTGAGCTCCTTGAGCAGCGTCGGCAGCGCCATCGCGGTGGCGGGGTGGATGTCGTGCAGAAGCAGGATGCCGCGCCCCTTGGCGTCGAGCCGCCGCATCGCCCGTTTCACGATCTGCTGCGCGCTGATGCCGCGGAACCAGTCGTCGGCGACGACGTCCGCGCTCCAGGTCACCAGGTGCTGCGAGGCAAGGAAGCTTTCGTCCACCTTGGAGCGGCCAAGCCCGGGAATGCGGAAAAACGGCGACACGGCCTTCGGGTCGCCGATCGCGTTGTCGACATTGGCGATGCCGCCTTCCACCTCATGTTCGACCCGCGGCAATGCGAGACGCTCGAAGCCGAGCGGATGATCAAGGCTGTGCGTGCCGATCGTGTGGCCGTCGTTGTACATGCGCCGCAAGACCCACGGGTAGGCCTTCGCCATCTGGCCGACGATGAAATAGGTGACCTTCACGCATTGCGAGGCGAGCGTGTCGAGAATGATGTTGCTGTAGGGCGGCAGCGGGCCGTCGTCGAAGGTGATCACCACCTCATGATCGGCGAGCGGCAACGTTTGCTTGTACTGCATGCTGCCGATGCGGGTGAACTCGTCCGGGCTGATGGTCAGCACGCGCGAAGTGCCGAGCGCGTCGGGATGACCCGGGCAGACATCCTCCGCCATGGCCGCGCTTATGCCGCAGACCAGCAAAAAGCAAATTCCCGCGATAAGACGCATCACGATCCCCAACCCCCCAATCTCCGCGGTTTTCTTATCGCCGAACGGCGCGTCTTTGCGAAATTACAAATCTCAATATTAACGGCAAATTAACCGACTAAGGCAGCCCACAAAGCCATGTTGCGCTGCACGCTTAGCGAACTTCCCGCAACTAAACGCTTTAGCGCGGATTTGCCGCCGCAACCACGTGAACGATGCGGTAGCCGCGCCGCTTGAGTTCGCGCAAAAAGGCCGGGAGCATCGCGGCCGTTTGCGCCTTGGTGTCGTGGAATAGGACGATGCCGCTGCCGAGTCGGCCAATTCGGCCGAGAATCAGCTGCAGCTCCTGGGCCGGCGTCATCGGCAGCCAGTCGCTCGCCCAGACGTCGGCGCCGAACACCACGATGTGCCGGGCCTGCAGGCGGTCGAGCAGCGCGCTGTCCGAGGCGAAGCCGGGAAAGCGGAAGAACGGCGTGGTTGGCTCACTCCGCCGCTTGCCGTAGAGGGCGAATTCGTCTTCGGCGATGCCGCGGTCGATCTCCGCCTCCGCCTTGGCCGGCACCATACGGTTGAGCAGCGGGTGCGAAAAAGTGTGGTGGCCGAGGCTGTGTCCCTCGGCAAGTTCCTGCCGCGCGAGTTCGGGATGCGCCGCGACGTTGCGGCCGATCAGGAAGAAGGTCGCGAGCACGCACTCATGCTTGAGCGCGGCGAGGATCTTGGGCGTGGTGGTCGGCCAGGGCCCGTCATCGAAGGTGAGCACCAGCTCCTTGCGCTGCAACGGCAGCGTGTTTGGGAACTCCTTGCGGCCGACGCGCGGCGTGCTGCCGGCATCGACGGTCAGTAGGCGTTCCGTCCCGAGCGCGTCCGGATTGCCCGGGCAGGGCGCCGCGATGGTCGCGATCGGCGCGAGGGCCACGGCGAGGACAATGGCGAGGCGGATCATGGCGCGGCAATTGACCGCAACGCCGCCGCTCCGGCAAGTGCGGCCTCGGTAATACTTCGTTCACCGTGTTTGCTGACCAAGCATTAACGCTAAAACCTTAGCGTCACCCTCCGATGACCGCAGCGTAGCGCGGGGAGCTCAGTGGACGGCGAGGTCAAACCGCAGGCGACCGGCGCGAAGCCTGGCCGCTCGCTTGTGGCATGGAGAAGGCGCGGCCGCACCGACGCCGCGCATGACCGCGCCGGTGCGCCGCGCGCTCGCGCCCGGCGCATGCTGTCGGCGTCTCAGTTGATCGTCGTGCTGGCCGTGCTCGCGACCGCCGCGACGACGCTTGTCGGCATCATCGGTTATGGCCTCGCGCGGCAAAGCGACGAGCGCCTGTGGGCGGAACAGCACGCCTCGCTGAGCAATGCCATCGGCGAATTCCGCAGTCTGTTCGGCAAGTCGGATCAGATCGATCCGCGCTTCCTGCGCATCGCCGAGCAGAGCGCCGGCCTCAAGGGCCTCAAATTCGAAAGCGAACCGGTCCCGAGCAACCGCGAAGTGCAGCCGGTGATGGATGCGCAAGGCCGTATCGCCGGCTTCCTGACTTGGAACAAGACCCATCCGATGATGGATGCGATGGGGCAGTTGATGCCCTTTATCGCCGCCATTGCCATCGTGCTGGTCGCCTTCACCGCGATTTCGCTCATTCAGCTCCACCGCGCGCGCGAGGAACTGGCGGCGAGCGAGGCCGAGGCGCGCCGCGCCGCCGATCAGGATAAGCTCACCGGCCTACCAAACCACGCCAAGACGCTCGAACTCCTCGACGTTGCGCTGGCCACGCGCGCCGCCGGCGACGTCATTACCTTTGCGATGATCGAGCTCGACGGCATGGCCGACGTCAATGCTCAGCTCGGCGTGCTCGGCGGCGACGAGATGATCAAAGCGGTGGCGGTGCGGCTGACGGAGGCGCTGCCGAAAGATGCGGTGTGCGGCCGTATCGGCGGCGACCAGTTCGGGGCGATCTTCACCGCCGGCAGCAGCGTGGATGCCGGCGAAATCGTCCGCGCCGTGCTCAATGCGGCCGCCCGCCCGCACTGGCTCGACACCGTGGTCCGTATCAGCGCGCACGCCGGCTTCGCGCAGGCGCCGCGCCACGCCGACAACCGCGGCGAGCTCACGCGGCGCGCCGGCCTTGCGCTGCGTGCCGCAGCCAAGAAAGGTCCCGGCGCACTGGTCGAGTTCGAGGACGCCATCGACACCGCATCGGCCGAGCAAAAATTCGTGCATCGCGAATTGCCGCGCGCGCTTGCCGCCAACGAACTGGACGTGCATTACCAGCCGATCGTATCGGCGAGCGGCGCGCGCATCGTCGGCGTCGAGGCGCTGATGCGATGGACACACGCGACGCGCGGCATCATCGGCCCGGCGACCTTCATCCCCGTCGCCGAGCAGATCGGCCTGATGGACACGCTCGGCGCCTTCGTGCTGCGCCGCGCGCTCGGCGAGGCCAAGCGCTGGCCGGACCTCTACATCGCGGTCAATTTGTCGCCGCTGCAGGTGCGCGACCGCGGCATCGTCGATCTGGTGCGCTCGGCGCTTGCCGAATCCGGCGTGCCACCGTCGCGGCTGATGCTGGAAATCACCGAAGGCGTGCTCGTCGACAACCCGGACGAGATGCTCAGGCGCATCAAGGATCTGCACAAGCTCGGCGTGCGCATCGCGCTGGACGATTTTGGCTCCGGCTACTCCAATCTCGGCTACCTGCAACGCTTCCCGCTCGACAAGCTTAAGATCGACAAGGCTTTCGTGGCGGCGCTCGGCACCTCCTCCAATGGCGGCGTCATTATCCAGGCGATCGTAGCGCTCGGCCGTGCGCTCGGCCTCACGGTGCTGGTCGAGGGCGTGGAGACCGAGCAGCAGCGCGTCCTGTTGCGGCTTGCCGGCTGCGACGAGATGCAAGGCTTCCTGTTCGCGCGCCCGGCGCCGGCCAAGGCGATCGACCGCCTGCTGGCGCAAGCCAAGCCCGGACGCGCGCCGCCGGCCGAGCCGCTGACAGCGTAAGCGCAAGCCTATAGAGTCCGGGCCAATAATAGCGACGGCGTCTGCAGGGGCGCGCGGGAGGGCGGTATGACGATCCCCAATGCGTGGGCGGGCTTCGATTTCGGCCTCGGCACCGACGTCGAGATGCTGCGCAAGTCGGTATACGACTTCGCGCAGGATCGCATTGCGCCGCGCGCCGACGCCATCGACCGCGACAACAGCTTCCCGCGCGAGCTATGGCCGGAAATGGGCGCGCTCGGCCTGCACGGCATCACGGTGGAAGAGGAATACGGCGGCTCCGGCCTCGGCTATCTCGCGCATTGCGTGGCGATGGAGGAAATCTCGCGCGCCTCCGCCGCGGTCGGCCTGTCCTACGGCGCCCATTCCAATCTCTGCGTCAACCAACTCCGCCGCAACGGCACGCCGGAACAGAAGCGCAAATACCTGCCCAAGCTGGTCGCCGGCGAGCATGTCGGCGCGCTGGCAATGTCTGAGCCGGGCGCCGGCTCCGACGTGGTGTCGATGCGCACCCGTGCCGACAAGAAGGGCGACCGCTACATCCTCAACGGCTCGAAGATGTGGATCACCAACGGCCCGGTCGCCGATACGCTGGTGATCTATGCCAAGACCGACCGCACCGCGGGGGCGCGCGGCATTACCGCCTTCATCGTCGAGAAGAATTTCAAGGGTTTCGCCCCGGCGCAGAAGCTCGACAAGCTCGGCATGCGGGGCTCCGACACCTCCGAACTGGTGTTCGCCGATTGCGAGGTGCCGGAGGAGAACGTGCTCGGCGCCGTCGGCAACGGCGTCAACGTGCTGATGTCGGGCCTCGACTACGAGCGGGTGGTGCTTTCCGCCGGGCCGCTCGGCATCATGCAGGCCTGCCTCGACGTGGTGATCCCCTACGTGCACCAGCGCCAGCAGTTCGGCCAGCCGATCGGGCGCTTCCAACTGGTGCAGGCCAAGCTCGCCGACATGTACGTGACGATGAATGCCGCGAAGTCCTATGTCTACATGGTCGCCAAGGCCTGCGACGAAGGGCGCACCACGCGCGAAGATGCGGCAGGCGCGATCCTCTACGCCGCCGAGCGGGCCACCTGGATGGCGCTGGAGGCCATCCAGTGCCTGGGCGGTAACGGCTACATCAACGATTTCCCCACCGGGCGCCTGCTGCGCGACGCCAAGCTCTACGAGATCGGAGCGGGGACGAGCGAAATCCGCCGTATGCTCATCGGGCGGGAGATTTTCGAGAAGACGCGTTGATCTCAATCTCCCGGGATACTGAGCAGCTTGGTGAATATTTCGCCGATTTGATCCATGTAGAAGGTGCGGTCCTTGTATACGATTTCCCAATAAGGGAAGGCGCGGATATGGCTCGCCCGCGACGGCTGGAACACTAGCGTCGCCTTCACATCGCCCATAGCATTGCGGCTGATGTGCAGCGCGGTCGCCGCCATCGTCAGCGCTTCGTCGCGCGTGAGGTAATGCACCGGCTTCCCGAAGGCGGTGGCTTCCTCGAACGCCCCGCTATAGCCGTTCAGCAACACGCTGACGCGCGTGAGCTGCTTGCCCCGCTCGCTTTCGCTGTGGATGCCGAACGGCACGATATAATACTGCGGCGGCTTCTCCTCTTTACGGTCGGCGCGCGGGTGGTCGAGCACCACCATCGGCTCGAGCGGCACCACGTCGCTGCGCGCGAGGATGGCGTAGCGCGGCTTCTCGGAGAGACCGAGCTCCTTGATCCAGCGTCTGGCGTGCTCGGTCGCTTCCTGGGGAGACAAAAGCCGCGTTCCGGTTCGCCCGACCATGTCGATTTTCACGCTTCCTGTGGCCTTCGGGGGTTCGACAATCGCAACATAGGTATTCAGCCAGGTCCCGCTATAAATGATCGCGCCATTCCAGGGCGCATTATACCACTGCGACGCGCTCATCGTCGTATGCGTGCCGATATTATGCGGTTCGGGATCGAGATAGGTGATTTGCTGCAGGCTCACCGTGTTGCCCGGTGCCGGCTGTACGTCGCATTCGTAGCCGGTGATTACCACCCAATGGCCGCCTTGGTTGACCAGGACGGGCGTCGAGTATTTCCGCACGCTCATCCAATACAGCATGAAGTGTAGTACCGCGTCGCGCGATGCGTTGCTGTACTCGACCCAATCGACGCCTGACGGATTGGCGAGATTCATGAGCGCGCCGGTCAGGCCGTGCGGATCGGTCGCCCAACCAGAGTCGGCCGGGTTGGTGCTGTTGTAGATCTGGATCGTGTTCCAGACGTCCGACTGTTGATAGAAAACACGGTCAGCCGGGTTCGGGTAGCCATTCCGAGTCATTTCGCCGCTGGCGGCGCCGCACCAGTCGCACACCTGCTGGCCATAAAGCGGCACATTGGCGCTGAGATCGAGTGTGAACATGAGCCCCTCCCAATGCGGACGTCGATTTTGCTGAAGGTTGCAAGGCCGCGCCTAAGGTGACATTACACTATATGATTGTAGTGCACAAAAATACACCTGTTAATTAATTACTTTTTAATCTGGCCCATTGGCCTAGTCGCCATCGGCCTTTGGCCTGATCGGCCTGTGACTGCGCGGGCGCGTTAACCTCTCGTCGCGGCGAATCAGCTAGTGCGGTGGCCGATATCAACAACAAAAAGGGCAAAGCCATGATGCGGGTGCGGCTGAAGGCCGATGGGCGGATCGTGGAAATCCTGCCCGACGGCAGCGAGAAAACCCTCGACCACAGCGATCCGGCGTCGTTCGTGCGCCAGGTGCGCGCGCGCTGCGGGCTGACGCAGGCGGCGTTCGCCGAAAAGATCGAGGTGCCGATCGAGACCGTGCGCAATTGGGAGCAGGGCAAGCGGAGCCCACGCGGGCCGGCACGCGCGCTACTCAAGCTGATCGACCGCGCGCCGGAAACGGCCTTCGCGGCATTAGGTGGACGACGACGCTGACGCGCCTTTTGGGCGGAAGACGGCGCTGACCGTTACTCGGCGGCGGCGACGCGTGCCGGCGGCCGGTAGCGCGCGATGCGCATCAGCAGGAACATCGCGAACAGCGTCGCGATATAGGTCATCAACTGCAGTTCGGTCGGCCGCTCGGTGTAGCCGATCAGGGTGTGCAGCAGCTTGCCGAACAGGCTGCCGTCCGACAAAAGCCAGGACGTATCCCAAACGGTGCGGTCGAGCACGATCACCACGCCGGCATTGTTGAGGAACTGGATCGATTGCGCCGCCATGCCGGCGGCGAGCAGCGCGATCAGCCAGCTCGTCACCGAGAAGATGTGGCGGTTGGGGATCGCCAAAAGGCCGAAATAGGTGAGGCCGGTGAAGCCCACGCCGGCGGCGACGCCCAGCAGTCCGCCCACCAACAGGTCCAGTCCCGACGTGCCGGAGGCGAATATTCCGTACAGGAACAGCACGACCTCCGAACCTTCGCGCAGCACCGCGAGTCCGACGACGACGGCGAGCGCGGTCAGTGGCTCGGCGCCTTCGCTCACGGCGTGGCCGATGGTGCGCATCTCCTCGGCGATCTCGCGCCCGTGCCGCGCCATCCAGGCGTTGTGCCACATCAGCATGACCACGGCGATGCCGAGCACGCTGGCGTTGAACAGCTCTTGCCCCGCGCCTTCGAAGGCCTGCGAAATGGCGGCGGCGAAGACGGCAACCAGTGCCGCGCCGACGATGCCGGCGAGGATGCCGGCGCCGATCCAGCGGCCGCGCAATGGGACGCCGCGCGTTGCCGCCATCACAATGCCGACGATCAGGCCGGCTTCGATGACTTCGCGAAACACGATGATAAGAGCGCCGAGCATGCCGTCCTTGAGCCCTTTGACCGCGGTCCATAGTGCAGTCGAGGTCTCACAAAAGCATTAAACGCCAGTGATGCAAGAGCATTTTTGTATTCTTGAATTATTCCAATGTGAGAACGTCAGGTAAAAGCTTAAACTGGCAAGTATTGTCGCGAAACGACCCAGCGCAAAAAATTTGAGTTCCTCCGCCGCGGCCGCTTTCCGCCGGCTGTACAAGCCCGATTCAGCCGGGCGGAGCAGACCGGGTTGGCAGCGCCTCAACGACCGGGCATTCTTGACCTCCCGCCCGTCTCTCATTCCAGCGAAGACCAAGGAGATTGTAATGCAGGTCGTTGAAGCCCATGGCGCCCGCATCCCGCAGATCGGTCTCGGCACCATGACCCTGAAGGGGGACGTGTGTGTGCAGGCGGTGAAGACCGCCTTGCAGATGGGCTATAGCCACCTCGATACCGCGTGGTTTTACGGGAACGAGAAGGAGGTCGGCGAGGGGATGCGGCAGTCCGGCGTCAAGCGCGCGGATGTTTTCATCTGCACCAAGGTGCGTGAGACGCATCTTGAGCCGGACAAATTCCGGAAATCGGTCGACGAAAGCCTTGCTAACCTGCAACTGCCCTATGTCGATCTGCTGCTGATCCACTGGAACAACAAAGACGTCCCGTTCAAGACCTCGATTGGGGCCTTGTGCAAGGCCAAGAAGGATGGCTTGGCCAAACATGTCGGCGTCGCCAATTTCACCAGCAAGATGCTCGACGAGGCCTGGGCGGTGACCAGCGAGCCGCTGGTCTGCAACCAGATCGAGGTGCATCCCTTCATCAACCAGG
>Ga0335078_10001071_pt1 | contig 41669 bp, 34 predicted proteins | sample Lox_Sample_32_FD_206711 | JGI IMG/M metagenome (GOLD analysis project Ga0335078, IMG submission 206711) | Soil microbial communities from Loxahatchee National Wildlife Refuge, Florida, United States - Lox_Sample_3.2 | ecosystem: Environmental > Terrestrial > Soil > Wetlands | place: USA...
GGCATCTCACGCATCGCCACGGTGGCGGGCCGGGTAGGGAAGAACGGCGCCACGTAGAACTCGACCCGGCTCACGCTGAGCGGCAGCGGGGCCCCATCCGGCGTCACGACCTCGACGTCGGCCCCGGGCACGCCGTCCAGCGCCCCCGCGACCTCCGCGGTCGGCACCCAGATCTGGGTCACGACGGCCCGAGCCGGTCCATGATCAGCTGCTTGACCCGGCTGGCATCGGCCTGTCCCCTGGTCTCCTTCATGACGGCGCCGATCAGCTGGCCCGCCGCGGCCACCTTGCCGCCGCGCACCTTCCCGGCCACCTCCGGGTTGGCCGCGATGGCCTTGTCCACGGCCGCGGCGAGTGCCGCATCGTCGCTGACCACCGCCAGCCCGCGGGCGGCCACCACGTCGTCCGGGGTGCCCTCTCCGGCCAGCACGGCGGCGATGACCTGGCGGGCCAGCCGGTCGTTCAGCTGCCCGGACCGTTCCAGCTCGGCCACCCGGGCCACGTCCCGGGGCGAGATCGGCAGCTCGGCCAGGTCGGTCTCGGACTTGTTGGCCTCGCGGAGCAGCTCGCCCAGCCACCACTTGCGCGCCTCGGCGGGCGTCGCGCCGGCCGCCACCGTCTCGGCCACCAGCTCCAGCGCGCCCGCGTTATGCAGCGCGGCCATGTCCAGGTCGGACAGTCCCCACTCGGCCTGCAGCCGGGCCCGGCGGGCGGCGGGCAGCTCGGGCAGGCCGGCCCGGACCTCTGCGACCCATTCCCGGGACGGCGCCACCGGGACCAGGTCGGGCTCGGGGAAGTACCGGTAGTCCTGCGCCTCTTCCTTGCTCCGGCCGGCCGTGGTGGTTCCGCTGTCCTCGCGGAAGTGCCTGGTCTCCTGGATAACCCGGCCTGCCGCGTCGAGCACCGCCGCCTGCCGCTGGATCTCGTAGCGGACGGCGCGCTCCACCGAGCGCAGCGAGTTCACGTTCTTGGTCTCGGTGCGGGTCCCCCACTCGGTGCTGCCCTTGGGCGCGATCGACGTGTTGACGTCGGCGCGCAGCGAGCCCTGTTCCATCCGCACATCCGAGACGGCCAGCGCGCGGAGCAGCTCTCGCAGCTCGGACACGTAGGCGTGGGCGACGGCCGGGGCCAGCGCGCCGGTGCCGGGCACCGGCTTGGTGACGATCTCCACCAGCGGGATCCCGGCCCGGTTGTAGTCCACCAGCGAGTAGTCGGCGCCGTGGATGCGCCCGGTCTGGCCGCCGACGTGCAGCGACTTGCCGGTGTCCTCCTCCAGGTGCACGCGCTCGATGCCGATGCGGAACTCCCGGGCCTCGCTGCTGCCCGGGTCATGCACGGTGATGTCCAGCCAGCCGTCGACGCACAGCGGCTCGTCGTACTGCGAGATCTGGAAGTTCTTCGGCATGTCCGGGTAGAAGTAGTTCTTCCGGGCGAACCGGCAGTAGCCGGCGATCGAGCAGTTCAGCGCCAGGCCGATGCGCATCGCGTACTCGATCGCCGCGCGGCTGGGCACCGGCAGCGACCCGGGCAGGCCCAGGCAGACCGGGCAGACCAGGGAGTTCGGCTCGCCACCGAACCGGGCCGGGCAGCCGCAGAACATCTTGGTCGCGGTGCCCAGCTCGACGTGCGTTTCCAGGCCGATGACCGGGTCATACCGGGCCACCGCGTCGGCGAACGGGACCAGCGTGGTGGCACCCGCCAGGTCAGTCATGCCGGTCCCCTCTGGTTGGCTCATCCAGGCCAGTAGCCGCGTCCAGCAGCGGGCGGCCAGCGCGCTGCTGGAGTGCGGCCTCCACGGCCGCCGCCACCCGGTAGCACCGGTCGTCGGCCAGCACCGGCGCCATGATCTGCAGACCAACCGGGAGGCCATCCTCCGGGGCCAGCCCGCAGGGCACCGACAGGGCCGCGTTGCCCGCCAGGTCGGACGGGATCGTGCACAGGTCGGCCAGGTACATCGCCAGCGGGTCGTCGGCCCGCTCGCCGATGGGGAAGGCCGTGGTCGGCGTGGACGGCGACACCAGCACGTCCACCTGCTCGAAGGCGGCCTCGAAGTCCCTGATGATCAGGGTCCGGACCTGCTGCGCCTTGCCGTAGTAGGCGTCGTAGTACCCGCTGGACAGGGCGTAGGTGCCGAGCATGATCCGCCGTTTGACCTCGGACCCGAAGCCTTCCGCCCGGGTCAGCGCCATCACTTCCTCGGCGTTGTGCAGGCCGTCGTCGCCGGCCCGGAGCCCGTACCGCATCCCGTCGAAGCGGGCCAGGTTGGACGAGCACTCGCTGGGCGCGATCAGGTAGTAGGCGGGCAGCGCGTAGCCGAAGTGCGGGCAGGAAATGTCGACGATCTTGGCGCCCAGCGACTCCAGCAGCTCGACCGCCTCGCCGAACCGGGCCAGCACCCCGGGCTGGTAGCCGTCACCGGACAGCTCGGAGACCACGCCGATCCGCAGCCCGCTGACGTCGGCCTGGCGGGCGGCGGCGACCACCGGCGGCACCGCCGCGTCGATCGACGTGGCGTCCAGCGGGTCGTGACCGGACATCGCCTCGTGCAGCAGCGCGGCGTCCAGCACGGTGCGGGCCAGCGGGCCGGGAGTGTCCAGCGACGAGGCGAACGCGACCACCCCGTACCGGGACGAGCCGCCGTAGGTCGGCTTGACCCCGACGATGCCGCATACCGCGGCGGGCTGGCGGATCGAGCCGCCGGTGTCGGTGCCGATGCCGAGCGGCGCCTCGAACGCGGCGACCGCGGCGGACGAGCCCCCCGACGAGCCGCCGGGCACCCGGCTCAGGTCCCACGGGTTGTGCGACGGGCCGAACGCCGAGTTCTCCGTGGACGAGCCCATCGCGAACTCGTCCATGTTCGCCTTGCCGAGCAGCACGACCCCGGCCTCGCGCAGCCGCCGGGTCACGGTCGCGTCATAGGGCGGCAGCCAGCCGTCCAGGATCCGGGACCCGCACGTGGTGGGCATGTCCTCGGTGGTGAATACGTCCTTGACGGCGAGCGGGACCCCGGCCAGCGGGCCGAGGGCCGCCCCGGCGGCCCGCCGCCCGTCCACCGCACGCGCCGCCGCGCGGGCGCCATCCGCCGCGACGTGCAGGAACGCGTGCACTCGCGGGTCAACCTGCTCGATCCGGGCCAGATGGGCCTCGGTGACCTCCGCCGCCGATACCTCACCGGCGGCGATCGCCGCGGCCAGCCCGGACGCGGTCATCCGGGTCAGTTCACCGTCCACGCCTCAGTCCTCCGGCAGGATGCGCGGGACCCGGAACCGCTGCCGTTCCACCGCTGGTGCCTGGGACAGCACCTGGTCGGCGCCGAGCGGCGGCACCACGACGTCGTCGCGGAACACGTTGGTCATCGGCATCGCGTGCGAGGTGGGCGGGATCCCTTCGGCGGCCACTTCCTGGACGCGTTCCACGGCCGCGATGATCTGGTCCAGCTGGGCGGCGAGATGTTCGAGTTCTTCCTCGCCGAGCGCCAGCCGGGACAGCCGGGCCAGGTGGGCCACGTCCGCACGTGCAATGGGCATGCCGCCATCCTAGGACCGCCTCCGGGGCGGGCTGACCCCATTTAGCTGCGGGCAGGCTGGGCCGCGGCCGGGGAGTCCAGGACCTCGGCGGGGGGCCGCGCCCGGGCGCCGGGCGGCACGGCGGTGGGCAGCGCGGCCAGCCCGGCCGTGCGGTCCGCGGCCAGCCCGGCCGCGCGGTCCGCAGCCAGCCAGCTGGTGGCCGCGGCCACGCTGAGCGGGCGGCTGAACTGCTGGCCCTGGGCCGCGTCGCAGCCGATGGCCCGCAGCGCCGCGGCGACCTCCGCCGACTCCACGCCCTCGGCCACGCAGCGGATGCCGAGCCCGCGGACCAGGTCTACCAGCGACTGGACGATCAGCTCGTTACCCGGCTTGCTGGCCAGGGCGGTGACGAACGAAGGGTCGATCTTCACCTCGGCGATGCGCATCCGCTGCAGCCGGCCCAGCGAGGAGTAGCCGGTGCCGAAGTCGTCGAGGCTCAGCTGGATGCCGAGCGAGTGCAGCGCGGCCACCCCGGCCTCGATGTCGCCGGCCGCGCCGGACAGCATCGGCTCGCTGATCTCCACCAGCAGCACCTCGGGCGGGAGGCCGCGCGCCGCCAGCTCACGCTCGATCAGCGCGGCCAGCCCGGCGTCCACCAGGTCGCGCACCGAGATGTTCACCGACAGCTGCACCGGCAGGCCGGTCAGCCGCCAGGCGGTGACCTGGCCGAGCGCGATGCGCAGCACGTGCCGGGTCAGGTCGCGCATCAGGAAGGACTGCTCAGCCAGCGGGATGAACTGGGCCGGGAGCAGCCGTCCCCGGCGCGGATGCTGCCAGCGCAGCAGCGCCTCCATGCCCGCGGTGCGGCCGCTGTCCAGGAACACCTTGGGCTGGTAGTGCAGCTCGAACTCGCCCTGGTCGATGCCCCGGCGCAGGTCACCAAGCAACGACAGCCGGGCCGGTGAGTGCCGGTCGGAGCGGGCTGCGTAGCACTCCACCCCGCTGCGGCGTTCCTTGGCCAGGTACATGGCCACGTCCGCGCGCTGCAGCAGGGCCTCCACCGTGCCCCCGTCATCCGGGTACAGTGCTACCCCGACACTGGCTTCCACCTGCAGCGACATCCCCTCCAGCCGCACCGGCTCGGCCAGCGCGGCGCGCAGCCGCGCGGCCACCTCCCGCGCCGCGGCGCCGCTGCGCACCGCGGGCAGCAGCACGGCAAACTCGTCACCCCCGAGCCGCGCCACCACGTCGCCGGGGCGCACGCTGCGGGCCAGCCGGCGGCCCACGACCTCGAGCAGGCCGTCGCCGAGCGAGTGGCCGAGGGTGTCGTTGACCTCCTTGAACCGGTCCAGGTCGAGCATCAGCAGACCGGACTTGCTCCCTGACCGGGCGCCCTGGGCCAGCGCTTCGGCGGTCCGGCGCTGCAACAGCGCCCGGTTGGGCAGCCCGGTCAGCTGGTCGTGCAGGGCCTGGTGCTCGCGCCTGCCCGACATGGCCAGGGTCACGTAGACCGCGGCCAGCGGCAGCGCGAACAGCAGCGTGAACGCGGCCGAGCGGTTCATCGCGACGACCACGAGCGGCGCGGCGGACAGCAGCGCGAAGCTGACGAACGCGGTCGGCAGCAGGCTGGCGCCCAGCGTGGCCAGCAACGGCGCCCGCCTGCGTACCGCCAGCTCCACCCCGGCCAGCGTGAAGTACGCGGCGAAGTAGGCGACCGCGGCGAGCGCGACGAGACCGAGGTCGGGGCCGGCCGGCACCCACGGCCGGGCCGGGCGGGGGTGGACGCCGGCGCCGGCCAGCACCGCCGCCGCCGCGGCCAGGCTGAGGGTGGCCTGCGCAATGTCAAACGCGGCCCGGTGCAGCGGCTTGCGGCTGACGATGGCGGCGAGCAGTGCGGTGCCCGCCCGGATCATCGCCGCCACCGCGAATCCCCAGTAGAGCAGGGCGGCAAAGCAGAAGGTGACCGCCGCGGTGGCCGAGCCAGGGAGTGATCTGCCCGGGATGGCGAGCGGCCTGACCTCGACGGCCAGGCTGGCCGCGGCGATGACCCACAACAGCTGCTGGCCGGCCAGGCCGTGGCCGGCCGCCCCGGACACGCTGCGCCCGGCGGCGATGAGGGCAGCCAGGCCGGCCAGCGTCACGACGGCGCGGTAGGTCCATGGCGGAGAACCGATCCGCGGACGGATTTCCCTGCGCTCGTTCGGGTCCTTCATGGCGTCCTCGTGCTGTACCCAGCCGGCGGGATACACGGTCACTCCCTTTAGCAGAGTACGGCGAAATCCATACTTCGCGAAGCCAATCGCACACTATCTGTGACGACCGATTGATCAGTTATGCAATTGCCGCAGGTCACAGCCCTTAAGGCCATCTTGAGATCAATTAAGTCTCAGTTAGGCGTGTCATTCTCACCGGGCGCAGCCGCCACGGCAGCACCGCCGCCGCCGGCGGCAGCAGCAGCAGCAGTGGGGCCGTCCGCCAGCAGGACCCGGAATCCGGCCTCGTCGAGCACGGCCACCCCCAGGCTGAGCGCCTTGTCGTACTTCGAGCCTGGCTTGTCCCCGGCCACCACGAAGCCCGTTTTCCTGGACACCGACGAGGTCACCTTGCCGCCCCGCTCCGCCACGGCGGCGGCCGCCTCATCCCGGCTGAACCCGTCCAGGCTGCCGGTGATCACCACGGCCACCCCGGCCAGCGGCTGGCTGGGGTCCGCCGCGGCGTCTTCCGGGGGCGGCGGGGGAACCCAGCCGGGGGTGGCCAGCCGCACCCCGGCCGCCCGCCACTTGTCCACGATGGCCACGTGCCAGTCCACCCCGAACCATTCGATGATCGACGCGGCGATCGTCGGGCCCACGCCCTCGGCCGCCGCCAGGTCCCCGGCCGACGCGGCGGCGATGGCGTCGAGCGAGCCGAACCGCGCGGCCAGCGCCTGGGCCGCGGTCGGACCGACGTGCCGGATCGAGAGCGCAACCAGCACCCGCCACAGCGGCCGGGTGCGCGCCTCCTCCAGGTTGCGCAGCAGCTTGCCCGCGTTCACGGTCAGGCTGCCCTGCTTGTTCACGAAGAATGGCGAGGTAACCAGCTTGTCCGCGGTGAGCGTGAACAGGTCGCCCTCGTCCGCGACCAGCCCGCTGTCCAGCAGCGCGGCCACGGACTCGTAGCCGAGCACCTCGATGTCCAGCGCGCCCCGGCTGGCCAGGTGGAACAGCCGCTCACGCAGCTGGGCCGGGCAGGATCTGGTGTTCGGGCAGCGCCAGTCCACGCCACCCTCCTCGCGGACCAGCGTGGTGCCGCACGCCGGGCAGTGGGTGGGGAACTCGAAGGCCCGCTCGCCCCCGGTGCGCACGTCGATGACGGGGCCGACCACTTCGGGGATCACGTCGCCCGCCTTGCGCAGCACGACCATGTCGCCGATCAGCACCCCCTTGCGGGCCACCTCGTCGGCGTTGTGCAGCGTGGCCCGGTCCACGGTGGACCCGCTGACCACGACCGGCTGCATCACCGCGAACGGGGTGACCCGCCCGGTCCGGCCGACGTTCACCCGGATGTCCAGCAGCCGCGTGTTGACCTCTTCTGGCGGGTACTTGTAGGCGATCGCCCAGCGTGGCGCGCGGCTGGTGTGCCCGAGCTGGCGCTGCAGGCTCAGCTGGTCGAGCTTGACCACGACCCCGTCGATCTCGTACGGGGGGTCGTGCCGGTGCTCGGCGTAGTGCGCGATGTACTCGCGCACGCCATCCAGCTCCGGGGTGACCTGGTACAGGTCGCTGACCGGCAGCCCCCAGCCGCGCAGCCGCTCGTACCAGCCGGAGTGCGTCGCCGGCGGCTCCCCGGCGGCCACGCCGACCCCGTGCAGGATCAGCCGGAGGTCCCGGCTCGCGGTGACCCGGGGATCCTTCTGCCGCAGCGAGCCCGCCGCCGAGTTGCGCGGGTTCGCGAACGGCGGCTTGCCCGCCTCGGTGAGCCGCTCGTTCAGCTCGTGGAACGCCGCCACCGGCAGGAACACCTCGCCCCGGACCTCCAGGGTGTCAGGGACACCGGCGCCGGTGAGCCGCAGCGGCACGGTGTCGATCGTGCGCAGGTTCGGCGTGACATCTTCGCCGGTCACCCCGTCCCCCCGGGTCGCCCCGCGGACCAGGGCCCCGTTCCGGTAGACGAGGTCGACGGCCAGCCCGTCGATCTTGACCTCGCACAGGTAGGGCCCGGCGCCGCCGAGCCGGGTCACCCGGGCGGCCCAGGCGTCGAGCTCCTCGGGCGAGAACGCGTTGTCCAGGCTGAGCAGCCGCTCCAGGTGCTCCACCGGGGCGAAGTCGGTGGAGATGGCGCCGCCGACCTTCTGGGTGGGCGAGTCCGGCGTGCGCAGCTCGGGATAGCGCTCCTCGAGTTCCCTCAGCTCCCGCATGATCGCGTCGTACTCGGCGTCGGAGATGGTCGGCGAGTCCAGCACGTGGTAGCGGTGGTTGGCCTCGGTGGCCGCCGCGGCCAGCTCGGCGTGCCGGTGCCGGGTCGCCGCGTCCACGGCCGAGCCGGGGATCCCGCCGGCTTCGCCTGAGCCGGGGCTGGCGGCGGTGTCTTCGGGCTGGCTCACCGGGATTCCTCCTCGATCAGCTCGGGCAGCAGCCGGGCTGCTTCCCGGCAGCGGGCCAGGGCGGCCTGGGCGTACCGCGGCGGGGCACCGGCCAGGCCGCAGCCCGGCGTGATCACCACCTGGGCGCTGATCGCGGCCGCGCCGGCCAGCGCGGGGTCCCCGGCACCGCCGCCGGCCGGGCGGCCGGGGGCCGGCCCGGGACCGGCCGGACCGGCCCCCGGTGGCCGGCTCTCCGGCCAGCCCATCCGCCGCCACAGCTCGGTCACCCGGACGGCCGTGTCCCGCGGTGTGGGCGGTTGCCCGGCTCCGGCTCGTTCTGCGATATGTTCCCGGGCAGCGGGGCCAGGCCCGGTAGCTGCGGTACGGCCGGCCGTGGCCGCGGGCGGGATCGCCGGGACCGCGCCCAGGAAGATCCCGAGACCTGCCTCCACCGCCTCGGCCAGCACCTCTTCCTCCCCCTCGCGCAGCTGGCCCAGGTCGATCCCGGCGGCCTGCGCGCCCGCGCCCCTGATGATGCCAAGGGGTACCGACGCCGCGCAGCAGTGCACCAGCCCAGGCGCGCGCACCGCGGACAGCACCGCGCGCAGCCCGGACCCGGCGTCGTCGTCCTCGACGGCGCGCACCCGGTTCAGCCCGCTGGCGCTGGGCACCGTCCCGGCCAGCACCGCGGGCAGGGCCGGCTCGTCCAGCTGAAGCAGCACGTCCGCGCCGGGGACGCGGGCCCGCACGCCCGCGACGTGCACGGTCACCCCTTCGGCCAGCGACGCGATCAGGTCGCCGACCGCGCCCGGGTCGGCCAGCACCGGCTCCTGGCTGCGGGTCAGCTCGATCGTGGCCGCCATCGTCCACGGCCCGCAGACCTGGATCTTCAGCGCGCCCCGGTAGCCGTCGGCCACCTCTTCGAGCGCGTCGAGGTCCCGGGCCAGCAGGCTCTGGGCCCGGCGCAGGTCGCGGCCGGGCCGGCCGGCGAACCGCCAGCCCCGCGGCGTGGCGTCCACCGGCAGGTCGACCAGGATCGCCGCGGTCCGGCCGATCAGGTCCGCACCCAGGCCGCGCCCGGGCAGCTCGGCCACGTGCGGCAGGTCCGGCAGCTCGTCGAAGATCAGCCGCATCGCCCCGACGGCATCGGTGCCGGGCAGGGAGCCGACGCCGGTGGCGCTCTGCGGCGGCCACGGATACGGCTGGGCCAGGTGGGGCGGAGTGCTGGTCGAGTCGTGCACCCTGCCGAGCTTAGAGCGAGACACGCTCTCGCGTTCGGGCCGGCTGGTTCCGGCTGAGCTGCCGTGACGGACCGGGAGCTGGCGGCGCGGCGCGCGCCGTCGAGGCGGGCGGCTCGCCCGGGCCCGGACAGCAGTCCGCGCCGCACCATGCCCCCGCATTGGTGCGGCGCGGACGCCCCCTGCCCCCGGTCAGCGGGCCGGGCTAGACGTAGATGCCCGGGCGGTACTCCGCGGCCGGGCGGTCACTCCGCTCCCGGACGTACAGGTCAGTAACCAGGCGGGCGCCCTTGCTCACCTTGCCCCGGGCCGAGCGGGTCATCGAAAAATCCCGCTCTTCCCGGCGGATCCCCAAGCTCACGAGCAGAATGCCACCCACGGCGATGCCTGCTGCGAAGATCAATAGTCCGGCGATAATGGCGGCCATGGCGAGCCCCCTCACTTCAGGCCTGCGGCGGATGGTTCCGCCGTCCTGCTGGTCCCCGTCCGGTATGGGTGGCCGGGCGGGACGCGTGTTGGGATTCAGCCGGCTCGTTGGCGTGCGGCCAACTAGACCCTACTGCTAGACTCAGTCCACTCGATCAACTCGTCCAGTTCATCCCAACCTTTGGTACCTACACCAGGCTTATATCCACTGGACAGGGCAGCCAAACCGTTACATGCCTAAGATTCCAATGAACCCTATGATCCTCTACAGTCCACCTGGACGTATTGTCTGACTGGTTGGTATCTCTAGGGGGTGCCATGCCCGATCCGAAGTATCCGAAGTACCGCCTGATCGCGGATGAGCTGCACCGCCAGATCGAGTCCGGCGAGCTGGCCGGCGGCGCCCAGCTGCCTACCGAGATCGAGCTGATGGAGCAGCACGAGGCGTCGCGGAACACCGTCCGCGACGCGATCAAGCTGCTCAGCTCGCGGCGGGAGGTAGAGGTCCGGCCGGGTCAGGGGACCTTCGTGGTGGAGCGGATCAACCCCATCGTCACCACGCTGACCGAAGACCCGAAGACCGGCCGGGGCGGCGGCGAGGAGGGCGTGTACATCGCGGAGGTCGAAGCGGCGAACCGGATACCGGAGAACAGCGAGCCCCGCGTGGAGATCCAGAAGGTGCGGGGCAACCTGGCCGCCGCGCTGCGGGTCGAAGATGAGACCCAGGTCATCAGCCGGCACCAGCAGCGGTTCATCGACGGCACGCCGTGGTCACTGCAGACCTCGTTCTACCCGATGAGCCTGCTGGCCAAGGGGGCCACCCGGCTCATCGAGGCCACCGACATCCCCGAGGGCACGGTCACCTACCTGGCCGAGAACGCCAACAGCAAGCAGACCGGCTACCGCGACACGATCGCCGTCCGGGCCCCTGATGCGACCGAGGTCGCGTTCTTCAAGATCCCGGCTGACGGGCCAGTCTTCGAGGTCTTCCGGGTGGGCTTCGACCAGGACGGTAACCGTTTCCGGCTCACCGTCACCGTCTATCCAGTTGACCGGAATCGGTTTGCCGTCAACGTGGGCGCGGTACCGGGAGGATAGTTTTGCCGGGCGCCACGCCTGCCCGGCGAAGTATCAGTTAACAGGCTTCCGTGGGCAATCTCGCAAGCTGACCACGGAACGGGGCACCCGCCCTGGCGTACGGATTCCCGCACGCGAATCCACCTCGACATATCCGGGAGCCTGCATTGGCTAAATACCACAGCCGTCCGTCGAACCAATACCGCTATGAGCATTACGACCCATGGGGCGGAATGAGCGGCAACTAGCCGGGTTTCGTGCCGCGCACCGGCGCTGTCCTGGCTTGGACACCCATGCAGCGCCGGCGGCGGCAAGGCAAAGCTACCCGTATCCGGGACCGCGGGCGCCGAAGTGGCCGTTGATACCCAGGGGTAACCTGTTGTCTCCTGGCAACTCCAGTGGCCATCCGCCCAGTCCGCCTGGAGACTCCGGGGAGAGCACCCGCCCGGGGATGAGACAGCGGCGGTGATTCGGGGCAGAACCCTGGAACATGGGACATCTGCCGCTGACCCTCCGTCCGGGTACGGATCGTGATCACTCAACGATCATCGGTCTGATCGATGAGGCCGCCGGATGGCTGCGAACGAAAAATACCGACCAATGGGCCCAGCCCTGGCCGAGCGCGGAAGACCGGAATTACCGGATTCTCCGCGATCTCCGGCTCGGGCGGACGCTGATCGGATGGGATGGGGAAATGCCGGCCGCCACAATTACCACGGCCCGGCGTAATTCCATTTGGCCGTCCGAAATGCAGCATGAACGGGCCGTGTACGCCAGCCGGCTGGTGGTGGCCCGGGCCTATGGCGGCTGCGGGATCGGCGCGGCATTACTGGACTGGATCGGCACCCGCGCCCGGGAGGGCCACCGAACCCACTGGCTCAGGGTCGACGTGTGGACCACCAATCACGCCCTGCATGCGTACTACCTGGCTCAGGGCTTCGAGAGGTGGGGACTGTCCGAGCAGGCGCCCCGTTATCCGGCGGCCGCCCTGTTCCAGAAGCACACCGACCACATCAAGCCGGGCAGCGATGGACTCTTCCGGCTGGCCCGCTAGCGGGCCAGCCACATCACCGCCCAGACCGGGCCGGCCCGCGGCGGTGTGTCGCAGTGATGCACAGCGGGTACCTTCGGGGGAAGTTATGGCGATGGCCGGTGGCGTGCGCGAGGGGCTGGGTCTCTGCGGGGGCGCTGGCCGGGTCGCCCGCTGCCGGGCTGGCGGCCGGGGCTACCGCCCCGCCCAGGCCGCATGACCTGGCGGCCGCAGCGCGCTGCCCGGCCGCCACAGCGATCAGCCGCACAGCGCCAGCCCCGCCCCCAGACCCGCTCCCGCCAGGCCGAGTCCCACCAGGCCGAGTCCCACCAGGCCGAGTCCCATCAGGCCGAGTCCCGCCCGGCTGGGCCGCCGCCCTCGCCCCCGCCAGCCCAGCCGGGGCGCCAGGGCCGCCAGCCCGCGCCGCCCCGCGGGCCCTCGGCCCGGACGCGGCCGTGGGCCACCCGCCGGCTGATCTGGCTGGCCGTGCTCCTGCTGGCCGCCGCGGCCGCCATCGCGGTCGCGCTGCGCATCACGCCCCTGCAGACCGTCAACGTCGCCGGGCAGGTCATCAGGGTCGGCGCGACCGCGCCCACGTTAAGCTTCTCCGGCCCCGGCGAGGTGGATCTGTTCGGTCAGAGCCTGACCACGCACGTGGCATTCGCCGGCCCGGTCCGGCCCCGGCTCCAGCTGACCCAGATCACTATCAACAGCGAGCTGACCAACTTCGTCCAGGGCGCGGGCCCGGCCAAAGCCGAGCGCATCCTGGGTGACGCCCTGGCCAGCGGGTGGATCCACTACTTCGTCTGGGAGACGGCGATCACCGGCCTCGGCGCGCTGGTCCTGCTCGGCGCGGTGGCCGGGTTCCGCCGGCTGCCCCACCGGACCACGGTCAGGCTGCTGGTCGCGGGGCTGGTCGTCACCGAGGCGATCAACCTGGGTGCGATCATGCTGACCGCCTACACGGCGCCCGCCACGCTGCGCCAGGTCCGCTCGCTCAGCCAGCTGGTGGGCAGCGAACCGGCGGTCCAGGACGCGCGGAAGGCGGTCCCGGTGCCGCCCGACGTTCGGGTGGTGGTGCTGGGCGACTCGACCGCGGCGGGCGCCGGGCTGCCCGCGGTGCGCGACCCGTCCCGGGGCGACCTGGACTGCGGGCGCAGCACCGATTCCTACGCCGAGGACCTGGCCCGGTCCAACGGCTGGCAGGTGATGAACCTGGCCTGCAACAGCGCCACGATCAGCCAGGGCCTGCTCGGCCCGCAGAGCCGCGGCGGCCAGACCGTGCCGGCCCAGATCGACGCGGCGGAGCGCGCCAGGCACGCCTCGGAGGTCATCCTCAGCGTCGGGGCCGACGACCTGAACTGGTCGACCGTGCTGCGGCTCTGCGCGGTCGCGAAGACCTGCGATGACCGGGCGACCACGGCCTACTTCCAGCAGCAGCTGGCCAAGTTCAGCAAGAACTACCTGCAGCTGCTGAGCTGGCTCGACGCCCTGCCCAGTCACCCCCAGGTGATCATCAACCGCTACTACGACCCGTTCGACCTCCAGCTCAGGTGCCTGGCCTCGGTCGGCCTGACCACCGGCAAGCTGCACACGCTCACCTCGCGGCTGGAAACGCTGAACGCGGTGCTGGCCAAGGGCGCCGCCGAATTCGGCTTCACCTCGGTCCGACCGGACTTCACCGGCCACCAGCTGTGCACGGCTCAGCCCTACGTGCAGGGACTGCACGACCCGGCGCCGTTCCACCCGACGGCCACCGGCCAGCTGGCGATCGCGCTGGCCGACCAGGCCGCGATGGACCCGGCCAGCATGCCGCGCTCCACCGCGGTGGCCACCCCGCCGGTCAGCGTGTCCCCCTCGGGCACGGCGACCCCCTCGAACACGCCCAGCCCGTCGGCCAGCCCGTCACGCTGACCGGACGATCACCCCGGCCCAGGGCTCAACCTGGCCCGCCTCGCCGCCCGCACCGGGAGAGCCGGCACCGGAAGACTCCGAGCGGATCAGCATCTCCCCGGCCACCCCGGCTTCCCCGCCCACCTCGGACAGGCTGACCGGCGCGTCGGTGAAGTTGGCCACCACGGCCAGGTTCCCCGTCCGGTAGGCCCACACCCCCGGTGGCCCGTCCAGCTGGGCATAACTGGCCAGCTGCCCGCCGAGCTCGGCCCGGCGCAGCGCGACCAGCTCGCGGCACAGCTGCAGGGTGGAAGCCGGATCCGCGCGCTGCGCGGCCACGTTCCGCGCGGCGTGGTCGCCGAACGGCAGCCATGGCGCTACCCCCTCGCCGGTGAACCCGGCGGTTGCAGAGCCATCCCACGGCATCGGGGTCCGGGCCCGGTCCCGGCTCTCCCTGGCGCCGGTCTCGGCCCGCATCCGGTCGCGGATCAGGCTGTCCGGCACGTCGACATCGGTCATCGCGATCTCGTCGCCGTTGTACAGCACGCACGTACCGGGCAGCGTGGCCAGGACCAGCAGCACCAGCCGGGCCTTGCGCTCGTCGCCCTGGCACCAGCGGGTCGGGAAGCGGCTGATGTCGTGGTTGGACCCGGTCCACACCGCGCCCTCCCCCGCGGGCAGGGCGGCCAGCGTCTCGGCGACCACGCCAGCCAGCGCCTCGGCGCGCAGCGGCGAGAAGATGAACGGGAAGTTGAACGTGAGCTGCAGCTCGTCGCCGTGGCCGTGGAACGCGGCCATCGCCTGCAGGTCACCGACCCAGGTCTCGCCGAGCAGCAGCCGCGGCGACGGGTAGCTCTCCGCGATCTTCCGCCAGTCCCTGAACACGGCGTGCGACTCCGGCCGGTTGGCGCTGTACACCTGGGCCAGGCCGAACCGCCCGCGCACCAGCTCACCCTCGGGCGCCGGCGGATCGTCGCGCAGCTGTGCGTCCTTGTACAGCCCGTGCGCGACGTCGATGCGGAACCCGGCGACCCCCCGGTCGAACCAGAACCGCAGGATCTCACGGAACGCATCGTGCACCCGCGGGTCCCACCAGTTCAGGTCCGGCTGGCTGGGCAGAAAATTGTGCAGGTAGTACTGGCCGCTGCGCTCGTCCAGGGTCCACGCCGAGGCGCCGGTCGCGGCGAGCCAGTTGTTCGGCGGCCCGCCGCCCGGGGCCGGGTCGGCCCACACGTAGTAATCACGGTACGGCGAGCCCGGATCGCCGGTCGCGGCCACGAACCACGGATGCGCGTTGCTCGTGTGGTTCGGCACCAGGTCGAGGAGCACCCGCATGCCCCGCTGGCCGGCCTCGGCGATGAGCCGGTCCAGGTCGGCGACGGTGCCGAGTTCCGGGTCCACCCCCAGGTAGTCAGAGACGTCATAGCCCCAGTCGTGGTCCGGTGACGGCATCGTCGGCGACAGCCAGATGCCGTCCACGCCGAGCCACGCCAGGTAGTCCAGCCGGGCGGTGACCCCGTCCAGGTCTCCATAGCCGTCATCGTTGGTGTCCTGGAACGACCGGACGTAGACCTGGTAGAGGGTGGCGCCCTGCCACCAGCGGGCCTCGGTGCCTCGCGTGCTCATTGCTCTCCTGACTGCCGTGGGGTGATGTGACTGCAGTATCCCTGAGCCGCGCACCCGCCGATAAGTCCTGGCCAGCGGGGGTTGCCTTGCCGAGGATGGGTGGCGGAGACTGGTCGGGTGAGCCCGGTTGTCGAGCTGATCGGCGTGGTCCTGCTGCCCACCGCGGTGGGCTACGGGGTGCTGGGCCTGATCCGCGCCGGGCGCTGGGCGGCCCGGCGGCGGTCCGCGGTCAAAGCCCGATCCTACGCGGCGGTGACGGCCGAGCCGATCGAGCGGCTGGCCGCCCGGATGCGCAAGCTGCGGGCCGAGCTGGAGACGATGGAGACCCGCAGCGACGTGCCGGCCAAGGGCATCCGGCTGCGCGCGCTGCGCGGTGCGTACCTCGACCTGCTCCGGCTGGCCTGTGAGCGGCTGGAGGCGACCCCGCCGCCACCCGGCGACCTGATCCCGCAGGCCGAGATCTACCGGACCGAGGCAGCGCTGCGCGAGCGGGGCCTGGATGTCCGGGAGACAGCCGCGCACTGACCACCTGATTACCGGCCCGGCGAGGCGGCCCGTACGATCAGGAGCGTGGTGCGGGTACTGGCGGTTTCCGACGAGGTCTCCGAGGCGCTGTGGGCTGACCCGTCGCTGGCCCGCGGGGCCGAGCTGATTCTCGCCTGCGGCGACCTGCCGTTCGAGTACCTCGGCTACCTGATGAACGCGCTCGACGTGCCGCTCGTCTTCGTGCCCGGCAACCACGACCCGGACGTCTCGGGCTACCGGACCTCCCGGGCGGGCCTCACACTCCGGGCCGGCCTGCCGGCCCGGCCACCGTGGCCATCGGGGGCGATCAGCGCAGACGGCCAGGTCGTGGACGTAGCCGGCCTGCGCATCGCCGGCCTCGGCGGCTCCCGCCGGTACACACCGGGCCCCAACCAGTACACGGACTGGCAGCAGGGCCGCCGCGGCCGCCGGCTGGCGCTGCGCGCCCGGCTGCGGCGCCGCCGGGTACAGGTCCTGCTCTCGCACGCCCCGCCGGCTGGGGTAGGCGACGGCCCTGACGCTCCGCACCAGGGATTTCCCATACTTAACGCGCTGGCCCGGCAGCTGAGCCCGGGCCTGCTGCTGCATGGCCACGTGGACCCCGGCCCGGCCGGCTGGCGGGATCATCGGCTGGGCGGCACGGTCGTCCGCAACGTGACCGGCCGGCACCTGTTCGACATCGACCCGGGCACCGGCGCGCCGGCTGACCTGGCCGCCAGCTCGCTGGGCGGTCAGCCGCCCCGGATCGGGCCGCCCCTGGCCGGGCCACGAGCGGAGGCCTGACCCGTGCCTGACACCGGCTTCCCGCGCGCCGACGTCGAGAACGACTTCCTCCGGGTCCGGCGCCGTCAGGTGCTGGCCCGGCTCGCCCAGCGGCTGCGCCGGGAGCCGGATGACATCAACCTCATCCTGCCGTTCGACGAGGTCGTCGCCGCGCTGGGCCAGACGGGCGAGCGCCGCCTGGGCCTGCAGACGATCCCGCTGGATCACGTGGTGGGCTCGGTGGATTCCACGCGGGACTTCGACCGCCGGTTCCGGCCCACCACCGGCCGGGTCCGCGAGCGCTGGGAGCGCCTGGCCCTGGCCCAGCGCCGGGGCGAGCCGATCCCGCCGATCGACGTGTACCAGGTCGGCGACATGTACTTCGTCAGCGATGGCCATCACCGGGTGTCGATCGCCCTGGCCACCGGGCAGAAGACGATCGACGCCTACGTGACCGAGGTGCTCACCTCGGTGCCCCCGGACGGCATCCAGCTCCGCCGCGATCTGCTGTTCAAGAGCTACGAGCTGCTGTTCCGGTCCCGGGTCAGGCTCCGCCCCGCGGACTACGCCAGGATCCGGGTGTCCGACCCGTGGTCCTACGCGGAACTCGGCGAGGCGGTGGAAGCCTGGGGATTCCGGCTCATGCAGCACGAGCACAAGTTCTGCGACCGCGCCGAGGTGTCCCGCCGCTGGTTCACCGAGGAGTTCACCCCGGTGGTCCGCGCGCTACGGTCCGCCAACCTGATCGGCACGAACACCGAGGCCGAGGCCTATCTCATCATCGCCACCGAGCGGTACCGGCTGATCCGCACGCACGAGTGGAATGACGAGGTCATCGAGGAACTTCAGCGCAAGTTCCACGCCCCCCGGTAGCGGGCCCGCTGAGCCCGGCCCGGTCTAGCTCGCCGATTCGCCACCCGTCCCGGCCGCGGTGTCGGTGCCGGTCCCGGCGGCTGAATCCGGCCCCCCGGGGGCGGCCGGGTCCGTGGCTGTGGCCGTGTCCGTGGCCGGGCTGGCCGCCGTCCCCGCGCCGGCCGCGCCGCCCGCGGTGGTGCTGGCCGGCCCGCTGGACTGCTCCAGCGTGAGGTTGCGCCCGGTGGCCGGGTCGAACACGTGGACCGACCGCACGTCGACCCACAGCGTCGCGTTCTGTCCCTCGGAGATCTGGGTCGCCGGGTCCAGCCGGGCTACCACGGTCTCCGCCGACGAGCCGGTGTCGGCCCGCCCGGAGTCCCGGGCCAGCTCGGCCAGCTCGGCGGTCTCCACCGCGCCGATTTCCTTGCTGAAGTAGACGAACTTCTCCGAGCCCAGCGATTCGATCACGTCGATGGTGGCCGGGAAGGTGATCCCGTGCTGCCGGTTCTCGCTGGCCACCAGCGCCTCGTCCTCGAAGCTCTCCGGGCGGATGCCGACGATCACGTCCCGGCCGACGTCGGCCCCGCTCAGCGTCTGCTGCAGCCGCCCGGTGATCGGGATGTCGCCCAGCGCCGTGCGCAGCTTGCCGTCCTCCAGGGCGCCGGACATGAAGTTCATCGAGGGTGAGCCGATGAAGCCGGCCACGAACAGGTTGGCGGGCCGCTCGTAGAGCTCCTGCGGCGACGCCACCTGCTGCAGCAGGCCGGTCCGCATGACCGCCACCCGGTCGCCCAGGGTCATCGCCTCGGTCTGGTCGTGGGTCACGTACACCATCGTGGTGCCGAGCCGGCGCTGCAGCCGGGACACCTCGGTCCGCGTCTGCACCCGCAGCTTGGCGTCCAGGTTGGACAGCGGCTCGTCCATCAGGAACGCGGCCGGGTCGCGGACGATGGCCCGGCCCATGGCCACCCGCTGCCGCTGGCCGCCGGACAGGTTGGCCGGCTTGCGGTCCAGGTGCTGGGTCAGGTCCAGGATGCGCGCCGCCTCCTCGACCTTCTCGTTGATCACGTTCTGCGGGGTCTTGGCCAGCTTGAGCGCGAACCCCATGTTGTCCCGCACGGTCATGTGCGGGTACAGGGCGTAGCTCTGGAACACCATCGCGATGTCCCGGTCCTTGGGCGTCATGTTGTTGACGACCTTGCCGCCGATGCGCAGCTCGCCGGAGGAGATGTCCTCCAGGCCCGCGATCATGTTGAGCGTCGTGGATTTGCCGCAGCCGGACGGGCCGACCAGGATCACGAACTCGCCGTCCGCGATGTCCAGGTTGAAGTCGTCGACGGCCAGCGCCCCGTCCGGGAAGCGCTTGGTGACGTGTTCCAGGATGATCTCGGCCACTGCAGGATCCTTTCGCTCAGCCCTTGACCGCGCCGGACGTCAGCCCGGCCACGATCCGGCGCTGGAAGAACAGCACGAAGATGATGATGGGAATGGTGATGACCACCGCCGCCGCGGAGATCGACCCGGTCGGCACCGCGAACTGCGAGCTTCCGGTGAAGAAGGACAGCGCGGCCGGCGCGGTCCGCGACGCGGTCGTCGCGGTCAGCGTGATCGCCAGCAGGAACTCGTTCCAGCAGAACAGGAACACCAGGATGGCCGTGGTGACCATGCCCGGCGCGGCCAGCGGCGCGATGACCCGGACGAACGCCTGGAACGGCGTGGCCCCGTCCACCTTGGCCGCCTTCTCCAGTTCCCACGGGATCTCCCGGAAGAACGCGGACAGCGTGTAGATGCCGAGCGGCAGGCCGGTCGCGATGTAGGGGATGATCAAGCCGGGCCAGGTGTTGAACAGGCCGAGCACCCGCTCGATGTTGAACAGCGGCGTGGCCAGCGCGATGGCCGGGAACATGGCGATCAGCAGGGACACCCCGATCAGCAGTGCCTTGCCCGGGAACTGCAGCCGGGCCACCGCATAGGCCGCCATCGAGGCGAGCAGCACGGCGATGGCCGTGGCGATCAGCCCGATGCCGATCGAGTTCAGCAGCGGGCGCAAGAACGTGGACGTGGTGAGGATGCCCGAGTAGTTGCTCCAGGTCCAGTGGACCGGGAAGTAGGTCGGGTCGGTGATCGACCCGGTCGTCTTGAACGACAGCGATACGATCCACACCACCGGGATCAGCACCAGCACGATCACGACGATGTTGGCGACACTCCAGCCGACCTTCTGCTGCGTCGTGGCTGCCATCAGCCGTGCACCTCTCTTACTCGCCGCGCGGCGCTCATCGCTGGAGGCTCGTTCCCGGCGCGGCCGTGCCGAAGCCCTTGATGAACAGGATCGCGATGATCGCCACGCAGATCAGGATCAGCACCGACATCGCCGAGCCAAGACCGAAGTTCAGCCCGGTGAACAGGTTGTCGTAGTTGAGGATCGACACCGATCCGGTGCCGTTGTTGCCCTGGGTCAGGATGAAGATGTTGTCGAAGATCCGGAACGCGTCCAGCGTGCGGAACAGCAGCGCGACCAGGATCGCGGGCTTCATCAGCGGCAGGGTCACCCGGGTGAACCGCTGCCAGGCGCTGGCCCCGTCCACCTTGGCCGCCTTGAGCAGGTCCTCGGGCACCAGGGACAGCCCGGCCATCAGCAGCAGCGCCATGAACGCCGTGGTCTTCCACACCTCAGCCAGGATGATGATCGCAATGGCCTTGGGCTGCGAGGTCAGCGGCGCGGAGTTGTTGAACAGCGCGGACAGGTAGCCGGTGCTCGGGGTCCAGGCATACAGCCAGCTGAACGCGGCGGCCACGGTCACGATCCCGTACGGGATCAGGATCAGGGTCCGGACTCCGCCGCGCCCCCAGATCGTCCGGTACATCAGCAGCGCGAGCCCCATGCCGAGGACGAACTCGATGGCCACCGACACCACCGTGATGATGACGGTCACCAGCAGCGCGTGCCACCAGAACGGCGAGCTGAGGATGGCGCCGTAGTTGCTCAGCCCGACGAACTTGGTCAGCTGCGGTGCGGACAGGATGTACCGCTGCAGCGATACGTAGATGGCGTAGCCGATGGGGTACGCGGTCACCGCGAGCATCACGATCACCGCGGGCGCGCACAGCAGCCAGCCCAGCCGCCGCTCGGCGCGTGCGCCCTCGGACAGGGGGGCCCGGCCGTGTCGCCCGGTGGCGGGCTCCCGGGCGGTAACCGGAGGAGTGGTAGTGGTCATGTGTCCGCCTCCTTGTGCCGATCCGGCGCACTCACGGAGTCAGCCCCTTTCCGGTCAGGGCGTCGTTGATCTGCGTTCTCAGGTTCTGCTCGGTGCTCACCGGGCTGATGGAGCTGGGCGGCGAGACCAGGTGCGAGATCGCCACCGACACGACCTGGTAGAGCGGGGTCTTGGGCCGCACGGCCCCGTCGTTGACCTGCTGCAGGATCAGATGACGGAACGGGTAGGCGCTCTGCATCTTCGGGTTGCTGTACACGCTGGCCAGCGTGGGCGGCAGCCCGCCCTCGACCGCCGCGGTCAGCTGGTTCTGCGCGTTGCGCAGGCACAGAATGGCCTGCTGCGCGAGCGCGGGGTGCGGTGAGTACGAGCTGACCGCCAGGTCGATGCCGCCGATCGTCACCTTGGCCCGGGTGCCGGGGATGACGCTCGGGTACGGGGCCCACTTGAACACCTTGAACAGCTTGGGGTTGTCGGCCTTCATCGACGGATAGACGTAGGGGTAGTTCAGCTCGAACGCCGCCGTGTCGGCCTCCATGGCCAGCCGGTTCTGGTCCTCCATCTGCACCCCGAGCGACGGGTCGGCCGACGACGAGTGGGCCAGCGTCTTCATGATGTTCAGCGCCCGGAGCGCGGGGGGGCCGAGCTTGGCCGCGCTCGAGGTCGCGTTCAGGATGCTGCCGCCGGAGCTGGCCACCAGCGTGTTGAACCAGACCACGACGCCCTCGTACTGGGCGCCCTGGATCTCGATCAGGTGCGGCTTGCCCTGCTTGGCCAGGGCCTGCGCGTCCGCGAACATCTGCGCCCAGGTGGCCGGCGGCTTCTTCACCAGGTCCGACCGGTACCAGAGCAGCTGGGTGTTGCTGTTGTACGGCACCGCGACCAGCTTCCCGCGCCAGGTCGCGGTCTTCAGCGGCCCGGCCAGCGTGCCCGCGATGGCCTGCTGCTTGAGCGCGCCGGTCCACGGCCGGATCCAGCCGGCGGTGGCGAACTCGGGTTCCCAGGTGACGTCGAGGCCGAGGATGTCCATCGTGCTGTCGTGCGCGGCCAGCCGCCGCGCCATCTGCAGCCGCTGCTGGTCGGCCGCAGTCTGCAGCTTGTTGTAGACGATCTTGTAACGGCCGTTGCTGGCCTTGCTGCAGTTGTCCGCGGCCGACTGGACCGCGCCGGACGGGTCCGGGAAGTTGTAGAACTGCAGCGTCACCGGGCCGGTGCTGCCGCTGCCGCTGCCGCACGCGGCCAGCGCCGAGCAGGCCAGGACGCCACCTCCGGCGGCGGCGATCAGCAGGCGGAGCCGGGGCCGGCCGCGCTGCCCGGGCATCCGGGCCCGTGCGCGCCGTCTTGAGCCGGGCCTGCGATCACTGCCACCAATCATGGCGCCTCCTGCGACCGGATGCTTCGTCGCACCTGTCACCCCTGCCTTTGCCTGACACGCTAAAGGCTTTCCTTACCCGCAACAAGGGATGCACTTTGCGGAGACTTTTGCTAGCCTCCGCGCGGTACCGTGAACAAACCGTGACGCGATTTGTCTGGCCTTCGGGTAAGTATTTCCTTGCCTGATGGGCTCATATCACCGCGCTGCGCGCGGTTAAACACTGGCGACCCGGCTGGTGTCAGCCAGCGGCGGCGATGGTTCCGCTGCCGAGCACGGTGATCCCGTCGTAGAGCACCGCGGCCTGGCCCCTGGCCACCCCCCGGGCCGGCCCCCCGAGGCGGATCCGCAGCAGGTCACCGTCCATGTCCGCGGTGGCCGGGTGGACCTCGCCGTGCGCCCGAAGCTGGACCAGGACCTCCCGCGGCGCGGCGGGCGGCCCGCACCCGGTCCACACCGGCCGCTCGGCCACGATGTCCCGTACGTCCAGCGCCTCCCGGGGGCCGACGGTGACGGTCCGCGAGACCGGCTCGATGTCCAGCACATACCGTGGCCGGCCGTCGCCCGCGGGCACGCCGACCCGCAGGCCCCGGCGCTGGCCGATGGTGAACCCGTACGCGCCGCCGTGCTGGCCGACCGGCGTCCCGTCCTGGGTCACGATCCGGCCCGGCGCATCGCCCAGCCGGCCCGCCAGGAAGGCCCTGGTGTCCCCGTCCGGGATGAAGCAGACATCGTGGCTGTCCGGCTTGGCCGCGACCGCCATGCCGCGCGCGGCCGCCTCGGCCCGGACCTCGGCCTTGGTCGAGTCGCCCAGCGGGAACATGGCCCGGCCCAGCTGCTCCCGGGTGAGCACGGCCAGCACGTACGACTGGTCCTTGCCCTGGTCCACGCTGCGGAGCAGGCGGCCGTCGCGCAGCCGGGCGTGGTGCCCGGTGCACACCGCGTCGAACCCCAGCGCCACCGCCCGGTCCAGCACCGCGGCGAACTTGATCTTCTCGTTGCAGCGCAGGCACGGGTTGGGCGTGCGGCCCTGGGCGTACTCGGCCACGAAGTCGGCTACCACGTCGCGGTCGAAGCGCTCAGCCATGTCCCACACGTAGAAGGGGATGCCGATCACGTCCGCGGCCCGGCGGGCGTCCCGGGCGTCCTCCACCGTGCAGCAGCCCCGCGCGCCGGTCCGGTAGGACCGCGGGTTGGCCGACAGCGCGAGATGGACGCCGGTCACCTCGTGCCCGGCGCCCGCGGCCCGCGCCGCAGCCACGGCGGAATCGACGCCGCCCGACATGGCGGCCAGCACCCGGAGTCGCTTCATCGTCTACCGAGGGTACGCGCACCCGGGCGGCCGCCGTGTCGGCCGCGGCCTGCCCCCGCGAGGCCGCGGCCGGCGCCAGGTCACGGGGCTGATGCCGCCGAGGGTGGCGGCGTGGCGGTGCTCGACCGCACCACGCCTTCGGTGACGTACAGCGTGTACTGCAAGATCGTGCCGGGGGCGTCCAGGTTGTTCCCCGGCCGCGGCGGGGAGACCGCCACCATCCGTTCCTCCAGTACCGCCGTGCTGGCCGGGTCGAAGATCAGCTCGCTCCGTGTCCCGCTGGTGACCAGCCCGATGCCCTGGCCGGGGCGGCCCAGCCGGTCCCGCATCGGGCCCAGGTTCGCCACCCCGGGGAGAGCCTCGATGACCTGGTAGAGCGCCGCACGCAGGGCGGGCGGGGAACCTGCGTTCAGGAACGTGGCGGCGTAGCCGAACGTGGCGCTCGGCCGGGAGCGGCCGTGCTCGAAGCGCCGGACGATCGCGCGCTGCAGCGCGGCTGGGTTGGTGGGCAGCTCATTGGCGTGCACCGCGCCGTAGAGATCCCAGGGCAGTTCCCCCTTCCGGTAGGTCGCGTCGAAGTTGGACCGGGCGCAGCGCGCCGGGAAGGTGCCGATCTGCCGTCCCGAGCCGTCGGCGGACACCCAGGCCTGCTCGGTCACCGGGACATCGCCGCAGGGATCTACCGTCGGGACGTCGAGCCCCTTGGCCGTGACCTCCTTGACGTACAGGTACTCACCGGGGCCGGGGGGGCGGCCGGCGTCCGCGCCGCGGGCGGCGGTCACCGCGGCCGCGTCGAGGACGGCCGCCGCTGAACCCCCGGCCGGTGCGGGCCGGTGTGGCGCCGGCGGCAGCAGCGCCACCGCGACGGCCACGGCCGCACCGGCCGCGGCCAGGCCGATGAGCGCCGTCCGGGTCCGGTGCCGGGGCCGCCGGCCGGCCATCCGCCAGCCCGGGATCAGCCCCCTCGCCCGGGGCCGCGGGCCGGCCGCTGGCCGACGGCCGTCACGGCCCGGGGGGAGCGCGACGATCTGCTGGTAGAGGCGGGCCGCCGAGGGGGCGTCCGGCCCGCCGAGATCGACGCGCCGGGCCGGGTCGGCATCCATCATCAGGGTGTCAACATCCATCGTCAGCTCCTGGCAGTCGGGCGGGCGGCCGGGGATTGACCGGCCGGGGATTGAGCCGCTGGGCAGTGATCGGCCGGGGCCGCAGCGTGGCTGGCCGGGCCGCGGATGAGTTCCGCGCGCAGCCGCGCCCTGGCCCGGTGCACCCGGATGGTTACCGCATTGGCCGAGCAGCCGAGCACCTGGGCCGCCTCGGCGTGCGACAGCTGATCCCACAGCACGAGCTGGAGCGCTTCGCGCTCGGCCGGGGAGAGCCGGCCGAGCGCCTCCAGCACGCGGTCGCTGGTGGCGTCCCAGGCACCTGGCAGCTGAGGCGCTATTCCGGGAGCGGCCCGCAGCCGGGCCGTCAGGCTCTGCAGCCGCCGGGCAGACCGGCGCCGGCCGGCCACGACCCGCTGCGCCACCCCGTACAGCCACAGCCGGTCATCCGGGGCCGGCGGCACCTGGTCGATCCGCCGCCAGGCCACCGTGAAGACGTCCGCGACGATGTCCGCGGCGTCATCGGCGGGTCCCAGGCGGCGCACCGCGTAGGCCAGGATCGGGCGGTAGTACGCCTGGTAGAGAGCGCGAAACCGGCGCTCCCGGTCCGGGTGGCCCAGCTCCGGGCCAGGGCCTGGGGAGCCAGGGTCTGGCGGGTCAGGGTCTCCGCTGCGCAGGGCAGGCACACTGAGCTCCTCACGTCGGCCATGCCTTCACCCCTACATGGCCAGCATGCCCCAGAACCTTTCGCGGGAAGGGATCAGCGGCGGGCCAGCAGCCTGGCTGCCCGCTCGCCCGGCTGGTCCAGGAAGGTCACGCGCCGGTCCTGCCCGGGTGGCACAGCTTCAGCGGGTGACGCGGCTTCAGCGGGTGGCGCGGCGGGCGCGGTGCACGACCTCGCCGATCACCGCGCCAAGCGCGGTCACGTCCTCCTGGGTGGACGTGTGCCCCAGAGAAAACCGCAGCGACCCACGGGAGCGGGCCTCATCCGCGCCCATGGCCAGCAGCACATGGCTCGGCTGGGCCACCCCCGCGGTGCACGCGGACCCGGTGGAGCACGCGATGCCCTTCGCGTCGAGCAGCATCAGCAGCGCATCACCCTCGCAGCCGGGGAAGGAGAAGTGCGCGTTGCCCGGCAGCCGATCCGGCCCGGCGGGCGGCCCGTTCAGGACCGCGTCCGGCACCGCCGCCAGCACCTGGGCGATCAGCTCGTCGCGGAGCTTGGCCAGCCGGGCGGCCTCGTCGTCCCGGCGCTGCGCCATGACCGTGGCCGCCGCGGCGAACGCGCGGATGGCCGGCGCGTCCAGCGTGCCCGAGCGGACCTCGCCCTCCTGGCCGCCGCCGTGCAGCACCGGGACCGGCTGGACACCGCGGGCGAGCAGCAGCGCCCCCGCGCCAACCGGGCCGCCGAACTTGTGCGCGGTCACCGTCATCGCGTCCACCCCGCTCGCCGCGAAGCTGACCGGCAGCTGCCCGGCGGCCTGCACCGCGTCGGTGTGGAACGGGATGCCGTGGTCCCGGGCGATCGCGGCCAGCTCGGGTACCGGCTGGATGGCGCCGACCTCGTTGTTCGCCCACATGACGGTGACCAGCGCGACGGCGTCCGGGTCAGCGGCGATGGCCTGCGCCAGCGTCTCCGGCCGGAGCACGCCGGCCGTGTCGACCGGGAGCCAGTGCTCCTCGGCCCGCTCGTGCTCGGCCAGCCAGTGCACCGAGTCCAGCACCGCATGGTGCTCGATCGACGTGGCCAGCACCCGGTGCGGGGCCGGGCGGGCGGCCGGCGGGCGCGCCGGGCTCCCGCCCGGCGCCAGGTTCCCCCGGCGGGCCCAGAACAGCCCCTTGACCGCCAGGTTGTCCGCCTCGGTCCCCCCGCTGGTGAAGATCACCTCGCTGGGCCGGGCGCCGAAGACGTCGGCGATCTGCTCCCGGGATTCCTCGACGACACGGCGCGCCCGGCGGCCTGCGTTATGCAAAGAGGAAGGATTGCCCAGCTGACCGAGTTCCTCGGTCATGGCACTGAGCGCCTCGGGCAGCATCGGCGTCGTCGCCGCGTGGTCCAGGTACACCACGCGGTCCGGTGCCTGCCCCGGGCGGGTGCCCGCGCTGTCGGTGTACCTCATGACGGCCTTCAGCCTAGTCGGCGCCCGGCCTGCCGGGCACGCCCGGAGCTAGTTCCCCGAGCGGCGCTCGATCTCCCCGGTGAGCTGCGGGACCACCTGGAACAGGTCACCGACCACGCCGAAGTCGGCCAGCTCGAAGATCGGCGCCTCGGGGTCCTTGTTGATCACCATGATGGTCTTGGCCGTTTGCATGCCGGCCCGGTGCTGGATCGCTCCGGAGATGCCCACGGCCAGGTACAGCTGCGGGGACACGGTCTTCCCGGTCTGCCCCACCTGGAACTGGTGCGGGTACCAGCCCGCGTCGGTGGCGGCCCGGGACGCCCCCACCGCCGCGCCCAGCGAGTCGGCGAGCTTCTCGATCAGCGCGAAGTTCTCCGCGTTGCCCACCCCGCGGCCGCCCGACACGACGATCGCCGCCTCGGTCAGCTCCGGCCGCTCGCCGCGCTCGGCGGTCACCCGCTCGGTGACCTTGACCGCGCGCGCCGCGTCGGTCACCTCCACCCCGGCCGGCTCGATCTCGGCCGCGGCCGGCGCGGGCTCGGCCGCCACGGAGTTCGGCCGGACCGCGATGATCGGCGTGCCGGTGCGCACCCGGGACTGGACGATGATCGCGCCACCGAAGATGGACTGCTCGGCCACGAGGCCGCCGTCGTCGCCCGCGGCCAGCCCGACCGCGTCGGTGATCACGCCGGAGCCGGCCTTGACCGCCAGCCGCCCCGCCACCTCCTTGCCTTCGGGGGTGGCCGCGAGGAACACCGCCGCCGGGGACTGCCGGGCCACGAGCCCGGCCAGCACCTCCGCGATGGGGGCGACCGGGTAGTCCTGGATGTCGCCGCCGTCGGCCACATACACCTTGGCCGCGCCGAACTCAGCCAGCCGCTCCCGGCCTGCTTCCGAGCCCGGGCCGATCCACACCGCGGCTGGCTCGCCGAACCGGCGGGCCAGGGTGAGCAGCTCGCTGGTGACCTTCTTGACCATCTCGCCGTCATGCTCGGCGAGCACCAGGATTTCCGCCATGGGGGGCAGCCCTCCGTCCTCAGATGAACTTCTGCGCGGCGAGGAAACCGGCTGCCTTCGCGCCGCCGTCGCCTTCGTCCTTGACGACCGTGCCTGCCTGCCGGGGTGGCCGCTTGGCGAAGCTGACCACCTCGGTAGCCGCGCTGGCCACGCCGACCTCGCCGGCGTCGATCCCGGCGTCGGCCAGGCTGAGCGTCTCCACCGGCTTCTTCTTGGCCGCCATGATTCCCTTGAACGACGGGTACCGCGGCTCGTTGATCTTTTCCACCACGCTGATCACCGCGGGCAGGGTGGCCTCGATCTGGTCGTAGCCGTAGTCGGCCTGCCGGTGGACCCGCAGCTGGCTGCCGTCCACCTCGACCTTGCTGGCCAGCGACACCTGCGGCACGCCGAGCCGCTCGGCCAGCATGGCGGCGAGCACACCCATCCGCGCGTCGGTGGATTCCGAGCCCAGGATGACCAGGTCGAACCCGGTCCGGCCGAGCACCTTGGCCAGAGCCGCCGAGGTCTGCAGCGCGTCCGAGCCGGCCAGGCCGTCGTCGACGAGATGCACGGCCTTGTCCGCGCCCATGGACAGCGCCTTGCGGATCGACTCGGTGGCCTTTTCCGGGCCCATGGTCAGGATCGTGACCTCGCCGCCGTGCGCCTCGGCCAGCCGCAGCCCTTCCTCGATCGCGTACTCATCGATTTCGTTGATGACCCCGTCGACCGAGGCCCGGTCCAGTGTCGAGTCATCGGGCCGCAGCGTGCGCTCGGCCCACGTGTCTGGCACCTGCTTCATGCAGACGACGATGTTCATGACCGGCGGCCACCCCTCCTGTCTGGTTCGCTGCCCCGGATGCGGCGGAGCACCTCAAGGGTGCCAAACGCGGTCGCCCCGCGGGGCGGCCGGGGTCCGTTACGGCGCCCCGCCGACCCACCCAACGGCCCACCCACCATGTTACTAGTCAGTAGATTACCTCGCCTACCTCGTCTCGGCGGCGTCGACGACGTTCGCCAGCAGCATGGCCCGGGTCATCGGGCCGGCGCCGCCGGGCATCGGGGCCAGGTAGCCGGCCACCTCGCGGACCTCCGGGGCCACGTCCCCGACCAGCCCGGCCTCGGTCCGGGTGATGCCCACGTCGAGCACGGCGGCGCCGGGCCGGACCATGCCCGCGGTCAGCAGGCCGGGCCGCCCGGCCGCCACCACGACGATGTCCGCCGCCCTGGTGTGCGCGGCCAGGTCCTTGGTGCCGGTATGGCACAAGGTCACGGTGGCGTTCTCGCTCCGCCTGGTCAGCAGCAGGCCCAGGGCCCGGCCCACGGTGATCCCGCGGCCGATCACCGTGACGTCGGCGCCCGCGATCGGCACCTCGTACCGGCGGAGCAGCTCGACGATGCCCCGCGGCGTGCAGGGCAGCGGGCCCGGCTGGCCCAGCACGAGTCGGCCCAGGTTCAGCGGGTGCAGCCCGTCCGCGTCCTTGGCCGGGTCGATCAGGCCCAGGATCCGGTTCGCGTCGATCCCGCCCGGCAGCGGCAGCTGGACCAGGTACCCGGTGCACGCGGGGTCCGCGTTCAGCTCGGCCACCACCGCCTCGACCTGCTGCTGGGAGGCGTCGGCGGGCAGGTCGCGGCGGATGCTGGCGATGCCGACCTCCGCGCAGTCCCGGTGTTTGCCGCCGACATAGGCCCGGCTGCCCGGGTCATCGCCGACCAGCACGGTGCCCAGGCCGGGCCGCACCCCGCGCTCGGCCAGCGCGGCCACCCGGACCGCGAGCTCCTTCTTGATCTCCGCCGCGGTGGCCCGGCCATCCAGAATCTGTGCCGTCATCCCTGTGTCCCAGTCCCGGCTGTCAGCCAGCTCAGTGGAAGAAGTGCCGGACGCCGGTGAAGTACATGGTGACCCCGGCCTGGTCGGCGGCCTCGATTGACAGCTGGTCGCGGACCGACCCGCCCGGCTGCACCACGGCCCGGACCCCGGCCTCGATCAGCACCTCCAGGCCGTCCGGGAACGGGAAGTAGGCGTCGCTGGCGGCGACCGCACCCGCCGCCCGCGCGCCCGCCCGCTGCACCGCGAGCCGGGCCGCGTCCACCCGGTTGACCTGGCCCATGCCCACGCCGACCGAGGCCAGCCCGGCGGCCAGCAGGATCGCGTTGGACTTCACGCTGCGGATGGCCCGCCAGGCGAAGGACAGGTCGGCCAGCATGTCCGGGGACGCGGGCTGGCCGGTCTTCAGCACCCAGCCGGCCGGATCGTCCCCGGGCGCGTCGATCCGGTCCGGCGTCTGCAGCAGCAGCCCGCCGTCGATCTGCCGCCACTCGGCCTGGCTGATCATGGCCGAGCCGGTCCCGCTGCGGCTGGCCGGACCGCCGCCGGCCGGCGGTGGGCAGCTGAGCAACCGCAGGTTCTTGCTGGCCTGGAGGATCTCCAGGGCCTCCGGGGCGAACTCCGGCGCCACGACGATCTCGGTGAAGATGCCCGCGACCTGCGCCGCCATCTCCGCGGTGACCACGCTGTTGGCCGCGATGACCCCGCCGAACGCCGACTCCGGGTCGCAGGCGTTCGCCTTGCGGTGCGCCTCGGCCAGGTCAGCGCCCAGCGCGATGCCGCACGGGTTGGAGTGCTTGATGATGGCGACGCACGGCTGGATGAAGTCGAACGCGGTCCGCCAGGCCGCCGCCGCGTCCACGTAGTTGTTGTAGGACATGGCCTTGCCGTGCAGCTGGGTCGCGGAGGCGATGCCGGCCGGGCCGCCCGGCACGTACAGCGCGGCCCGCTGGTGCGGGTTCTCCCCGTAGCGGAGCACCTCCCGGCGCCGCCACGCCGCCCCGGCGAAGTCCGGCCAGCCAGTCTCCTCCGCCATCTCATCGGGCGCGTATTCACCCGCGAACCAGGACGCGACCGCGGCGTCATACCGGGCGGTGTGCGCGAAGGCCCGCGCGGCCAGCCGCCGCCGCTGCTCCCGGGTGAACCCGCCGTCGGCCAGCACCCCGGCCAGCCCGGCGTACCCGGACGGGTCGGTGAGCACCGCGACGTGCTCGTGGTTCTTGGCCGCCGCGCGGACCATGGCGGGCCCGCCGATGTCGATCTGCTCGACGCATTCCGCGGCGGGCGCACCCGAGCTGACCGCGGCCCCGAACGGGTACAGGTTGGAGACCAGCAGCTGGAACGCCGCGAGGCCCAGCTCATCGAGCTGGGCCTGATGGCCGGGCCGGCTCAGGTCGGCGAGCAGCCCGGCGTGCACCGCCGGGTGCAGCGTCTTGACCCGCCCGTCCAGGCACTCGGGAAAGCCCGTGACGTCCTCCACCCGGGTCACCGGCACCCCCGCCTCGGTGATGGCGGCGGCCGTGCTCCCGGTGCTGACGATCTCCACCCCGGCCTTGTCCAGCGAACGGGCCAGGTCGCCGAGGCCCGTCTTGTCATAGACGCTGATCAGCGCGCGCCTGATCGGTACTCTCGTCACCGGCCGACCCTCACCTTCCTGCCCGCCGCGGTCCACCCGTCGCGGACCATCCGGCCCACAGTCTTCACGAGCAGCGCACGCTCAGCCACTTTGACCCGCTCATGCAAGCTGGCCTCGTCGTCATCTTCGAGCACCGGGACGGCCGCCTGGGCCAGCACCGGGCCGGTATCCGTGCCCGCGTCCACCAGGAACACCGTGCACCCGGTGACCTTCACCCCGTGCGCCAGGGCGTCCCGCACCGCGTGCATGCCCGGGAAGGCCGGCAGCAGCGCCGGGTGGGTGTTGATCACCCGCCCAGCGAACTCGGCCAGCAACGGCGGGCCGACCAGCTTCATGAACCCGGCCAGGATGATCAGGTCCGGGTGGGCCGCGGCACAGGACGCGGTGAGCGCGCGGTCCCAGTCCAGCCGCGACGGGTAATCCTTGACCCGGTGGGTGAAGGTCGGTACCCCGGCCCGCTCGGCCCGGGCCAGCGCCTGGATGCCGGACCGGTCCGCGCCGACCGACACGATCTGCGCCCCGAAGTCCGGGTCGGCCGCCGCGTCCAGGAGCGCCTGAAGGTTGGTTCCGGCCCCGGAGACCAGGACGATCAGGCGTGCGGGCATGCGGCCACGATAACGGCACCGGCCGGCTGGACCTGACCACCGGCCGGCTGGACCTGACCACCACCCGGCCCGCCCACTTCCCAGCACAGACCAGCCCGCCCGCGCCCCGGCCCCCCCCCCTCCGGCCCGGACCGGCCCGTCCCCTCCCCGGCACAGGGCAAAATGGGGCCTTGTGTTCCTGCCCGGACGACACGGTCTAGCCGGATCATCGTCGCCGGGCGAACGAAAGTGTCTTGCCGCCGACCGGTCTGGCACGGATGCTGCTTGCGAGCGACCCGTGACCTCCTGGAGCCCCCCTGATGGCCCACCTGCCCCCCGCTCAGCCCCCCGAGCAGTCCGCCGATGAGGCGCCGGCCGCCGATCCCGCGGCCGGGCTGACCAAGCCGCCCGCCGACCAGGCGCAGCGCCCGTCGGCCCAGCCGTCGGCGCACGCGCCATCGCGGCCCACCGGGAAGGCACGCGGTGACCGCCCGGCCGACCCAGCCCACCAGCAGCGCTCGGTCGCGGCGCTGTTCCTCGCGCTGCTCAGCCTGCTCGGCCTGCTCGGGCTGACCAACTTTCAGCGCGGCCGCTACATCGTGGGGTTCGCCCTGGTGGTGGGGGTTCTCGCCGTGTGGTTCGCGGTCACCGCGATCATCCGGGCCAGGCGCCGGGGCACCGCCCGCCCCCGGGCCTCGGTCACCGCCACGGTTATCGGTGCGATCGGGGTGCTGCTCAGCGGGCTGCTGCTGGCTGGATTCGCGATGTTCGGGCCCCAGGTGACCCACTACTCACAGTGCCTGAGCGGGGCCAACACGATCTCCGCGCAGCAATCCTGCCAGCACCAGTTCATCCAGGGGATCGAGAACGCCACGCCCTGATTTCCGGGCGGCGCGCCACCCTCCCGGCCGGCCCTGGCCAGACCGGCCATCCCGCCCGGCCGGCCCCAGGTGCATCGCCACCCCGGCCGGCCGAGCCCCAGCTACGGCAGCGCAGCCGGATCCGGCGGATGGCTGGGGGTCTCGCCCCCGCCCGCGCCATCCGACCACGGGTCGAGGTAGATATGGTGCCCGCCGTCCTCATCTCCACCCGGGCCAGCCACCATCCCGGCCGACCCGGCGGCCGCGTCCACCTGGCCGGCCGGTTCCTCCCCGGGCGCGACCCGACGGCGCGCCTGGAGCCAGGTGACAGCGCCCGCGCTGACCGCCGAGGCGACGCCCACCTCCAGCATGGCCACCACCGTGGCCTGCCAGCCGGACGGCCCGACCTCGGTCAGCCGCCCACTGCCCAGCGGGCCGCCGGCGAACGCCGCGAGCACGCCCAGGGCCACCCCGGTGGCGGCGCCGCAAGCGAATCCCCAGAGCGGCGCGAGCTCGACGGCCACGGCCGGCGCCGCGCGCGCGGTCAGCAGCCCGCCGAAGACCCCGGCCAGGTACGGCACGCTGAGCAGGAGGACCGACGCCCAGGCGGGCACCGCCGAGTGCGGCTCGGCCGGGAGCGCAGCCAGCATCGGGAGCATCGGCAGGGAACCCAGCGCGGAACCGGTCGGCGCGATCACCGTGCCGGTGCCGAACGCGAAGCCCGGGCCGAGCGTGTAGCAGATGGCCCAGACGATGGCGTTCGGCACGAAACCGATCTGGGCCAGCAACAGCAGGACACCGCCGACCGCACCGGGAGCCAGGGCGGCGTTGACCGACCTGAAGTCACTCATGCTGGCGCCGAGCGAGGCGCCGGACAATACCGCGCCGGCCGCGATCAGCACGGTCAGTGAGCCAACCGAGCCGAGGAACACCGCACGCGACCGCGGCGGCAGCAGATGAACGAGACGGCCCCAGGGCGCCAGCGCCCGCGCCCCGCCCAGACCGCCCGCCACCAGGGCGACCAGGAAACCCGCGAGCACGGCCTGCAGCAGCGAGGGGCTGGCCAGCGCGGACTGGCCAGCCAGCGCGAGCGCGCCGGCCAGCAGCGCGTACGGCACGGCCAGGGCCAGGGCGGCGTAACCGACCTCAGCGAGCCTGGTCACCTCACCCTTGCGCACCACCCAGCGGCCCGCTCGCCACAGCAGCGCGCCCGGCAGCAGCAGCAGCCCGAGGGGGAGCATGCCGATCCGCCCGGTCCCGGTCTTGCCTGGCCCGATTCCGCTGACCCCGTGCACGGTGAAGCCGACATGGTGCCCCACCAGCCACAGGTCAGCGGCCGTGCGCAGCACGCCGGGCAGCCCCAGCCCGGCATGCGGGGCCGCGATCCAGCCCGCCAGCACCAGGAGCGTGATACAGACCAGGCCGGTGCCCGCGGCGGCGCAGGCCGCGATGGCGCCGGTGATCACCAGCGGCTGGGCCGGGCCCGGCCGGAGCCCGCCCGGGTCCCCATCGCCGCTGTCCGCGCGCTCGGCGGGCAGGGCAGAAGCGGTCACAAGACCCTATCCTGGCCACCAATCGGCGCCGGTTCCGGTAGGCGCGCCGCGCGGCGCCCGGGTCCCGGCGTGGCCAGCGGCCGCCGCGCCACCTGGCCCAGACCCGCCAGCCTGGCCAGCGGCCGCCGCGCCACCTGGCCCAGACCCGCCAGCCTGGCTAGCGGCGGCCGGGCATGACCTCGCGGACCAGACGGGCGGTCTCGCTCGGCGTCCGGCCGACCCGCACGCCCACCTTCTCCAGGGCCTCCTTCTTGGCCTGGGCCGTCCCCGCCGAGCCAGAGATGATCGCCCCGGCGTGCCCCATCGTCTTGCCCTCGGGCGCGGTGAAGCCGGCCACGTAGCCGACCACGGGCTTGGTGACGTGACCTTCGATGTACGCCGCGGCCCGCTCCTCGGCGTCGCCGCCGATCTCGCCGATCATCACGATCGCGTCCGTCTCCGGGTCGTCCTGGAACGCGGCGAGGCAGTCGATGTGCGTGGTGCCGATCACCGGGTCGCCGCCGATGCCCACCGCGGTGGAGAAGCCGATGTCCCGTAGCTCGTACATCATCTGGTAGGTCAGCGTGCCGGACTTGGAGACCAGCCCGATCCGGCCCTCGGTGGTGATGTCGGCCGGGATGATGCCCGCGTTCGATTTGCCCGGCGAGGCTACCCCCGGGCAGTTCGGCCCCACGATCCGGGTGGCGTTCCCCCTGGCGCTGGCGTACGCCCAGAACCAGGCGGTGTCGTGCACGGGGATGCCTTCGGTGATGACGATGACCAGCGGCATGCCCGCGTCCACCGCTTCGGTCACCGCTGCCTTGGTGCCGCCCGGCGGGACGAACACCACGGACACGTCCGCGCCGGTGGCCGCCATGGTCTCCGCCACCGTGCCGAACACCGGCACCTCGGCGTGGCCGAGATCGACGGTCTGCCCCGCCTTGCGCGGGTTGGCGCCGCCGACGACGTTGGTGCCGGCGGCCAGCATCCGCCGGCCGTGCCGGCGGCCTTCCGAGCCGGTGATGCCCTGGATCATGATCCGGCTGTCGCCGGTCAGGAAAATCGCCATGTCATGCTCCTGTCGCGGGCGCGGCGGCCAGTTCCGCGGCGCGCCGGGCTGCGTCGTCCATGGTCGCGACCTGCTCGACCACCCGCAGGTCCGCCTCGTCGAGGATGCGGCGGCCCTCATCCGCGTTGTTGCCGTCCAGCCGGACCACGATCGGGTGCCGGACCTGCTCGCCCCGGCTGGATAGCAGGGCGAGCGCGGACACAATCCCGTTCGCCACCGCGTCGCACGAGGTGATGCCGCCGAACACGTTGACCAGGACGCTGCGCACCGAGCTGTCGGACAGCACGATCTCCAGCCCGTCCGCCATCACCTCAGCCGACGCGCCGCCGCCGATGTCCAGGAAGTTCGCCGGTTTGATCCCGCCGAACGCCTCACCCGCCAGCGCCACCACGTCCAGCGTGGACATGACCAGCCCGGCCCCGTTGCCGATGATGCCCACCTGCCCGTCCAGCTTGACGTAGTTCAGGTGCTTGGCCTTGGCCCGGGCCTCCAGCGGGTCGGTGGCCTCCGGGTCGGCGAAAGGCGCGTGATCCTGCCGGAAGGCCGCGTTGTCGTCCAGGCTGACCTTCCCGTCCACGGCCAGCACGTCACCCTGCTCGGTCAGGGCCATCGGGTTGACCTCGACCAGGGTGGCGTCCTCGTCGGCGAACACCGACCACAGCCGCTCGGCCAGCACGGCCGCCTGCTTGAGCGCCTCCGGTGGCAGGCCGCCGGCCTCGACGATCTCGGCCGCCTTGGCCGCGTCCACCCCGGTGAGGGGGTCGATCGGGATCCGCGCGACCGCTTCCGGGTTGGTGTGCGCGACCTCCTCGATCTCCATGCCGCCCTGCACCGAGCAGATGGCGACGAATGTCCGGGCCGCCCGGTCCAGCAGGTAGGACAGGTAGTACTCCTGCGCGATGTCGCTGGCCTCGGCCATCAGGACCTTGTGCACGGTGTGGCCCTTGATGTCCATGCCGAGGATCGCGGCCGCCTTCTGCTCGGCTTCGTCGGGGCCGTCGGCCAGCTTGACGCCGCCCGCTTTCCCCCGGCCGCCGGTCTTCACCTGAGCCTTCACCACGGTGAGAGACGAGCCCTCGGCCGCGAATCCGGCCGCGATCTCACGCGCCTCCGCCGGGCTTGCGGCGACCCGGCCGCGTTGCACCGGTACCCCGTATTCGGCGAACAGCTCCTTCGCCTGGTACTCAAAGAGGTCCACTACATGTCCGTCCTCGGGAGGTCACGATTCCGGAGGCAGCCTACCCGGGCACTGCCCTCCCCTTCCGCGCCCCCCACACACCATTCCCCCTCACGGCAGGGCCCTCGAATTGTGATCATGACATAGGGGCTAAAAGATTCGCCCTTAAGTCATGATCACGATGGGGGGCGAGCGGGCGGATGAGTGTCGGACCCTGCGAGGAGACTGCGGTCATGCCAAGGACGGCGGCCTTCGACGCAGCCGCGCTGAACCGGTTAGCGCGCGATCAGGAACGAGTCATCTCGCGTACTGAGGCGCTCAGCTGTGGCATGCCCGTCCATCAGCTGAGATACCGCACGCGCCCGGGTGGGCCCTGGCAGCGGTTACTGCCAGGGGTCTACCTGACGGTGACCGGCACCCCGACCCGCGCTCAGACCGAGATGGCCGCGATGCGCTATGCCGGGCCGGGCAGCGTCGTCACTGGCATCGCCGCTTTGCGGCGGCATGGCATCCGAGCGCGGGAGAGCAAAGTCATCACCGTGCTCATTCCTGCGGGGCACGTCAGGGCGAGCCGGTCCTTCGTGAGGGTCTGGCCCACGACCCGGATGCCGGAGTTCGTCATGGCGGATGGAGCCATCCGGTTTACCCTGGCCGCCCGGGCCGTGGCCGACGCCGCGCGGGAGCTTGGCAGCTTCCGGGAGATGCGGGCGGTGGCCGCCAGCGCGGTGCAACGGCGGCGGTGCCGGTTAGACCAGCTCATCGAGGAACTTGATCGGGGGCCGATGCGCCAGTCCGGGTGGCTGCGGCGGGCGCTGGCGGAGGTGGCGGACGGGGTCCGGTCGGTGGCCGAGGGGGACCTGCGCACCCTGATCAGGGCGGCCGGGCTGCCTGCCCCCGTGTTCAACGCGCGGCTCTATGTGGGGCGCACCCTGCTGGCCGTGGCCGACGCGTGGTGGCCGGATGCCGGGGTGGCGGTGGAGGTGGATTCCCGGGAGTGGCATCTGTCTCCGGACGACTGGCAGCGCACGCAGCGCCGACACGCCCGGATGGGCGCGCACGGGATCATCGTGGTGCCCATCACGCCGCAGCAGATCCGCACCGAAGCCGACCGGGTGGTCGCGAATATCGGGGACGCGCTGCAATCTGGGCGGGCCCGCCCGGTGCCCGGCATCAGGACCCTGGCCGCGAGCAGCTGAGCGGCTCCGGCGACCGGAATCAGGCGTTAGCCGCCCTGCCCGGCCGGGACCTCGGCGGCGGATTTGCCGCCCAGGGTGGACCGGACCCACTGGACGATCTCGTGGGTGGGCGCGCCGGGGGTGAAGATCTTCGCCACGCCCAGCCGCTCCAGCTCGGCGATGTCCGCCTCGGGCACGATCCCGCCGCCGAACACCACGATGTCGCTGGCGCCCCGCTCGGCCAGCAGCTCGAGGACCCGGGTGAACTGCGTCATGTGCGCCCCGGACAGGATGGACAGGCCCACCGCGTCGGCATCCTCCTGGATGGCCGCCGCCACGATCTGTTCCGGTGTCTGGTGCAGGCCGGTGTAGATCACCTCCACGCCGGCATCGCGCAGCGCCCTGGCGACCACCTTGGCGCCGCGGTCATGACCATCCAGGCCGGGTTTGGCGATGACGACCCGGATCGTTCCCATGCGTGCCTCCTGGCCGGGCGGCGAGTGTCCCGTTAACCGCAGGGTAACGCGCGGCTTCCAGCGCGCCGTACCAGCGGGCCCAGCCAGTGGGGTCCAGCCAGCGGGACCGGCCAGCGGGTCCAGCCAGGGGCCGCCAGCGGGGTCCGGCCAGCGGGGCTACAGCTTCTCGATCGGGGCGTAGCGGAGCACCAGGTGCTTGATCCCGTAGTCGCCGCCAAAATCGATCTTGGCCTCCGGGTCGTCGCCGCGGCCCTCGACGGACAGCACGGTGCCCAGCCCGTAGGCGTCGTGGGTCACCTTGTCCCCCGGGCTGAGCGAGGGGACCCGCCGGTTCCCGGGCGCGCGCACGCCGGGCCGCTGGGCCAGCCGCTCGGCGGCCGGGGCGGCCGCGGTGGTCCCGTCGCGGCGCCACTGGATGAGGCTGGCCGGGATCTCGTCCAGGAACCGGGACTGCTTGTGATATTCGGGCCGGCCCCAGGTGCCACGGGCCACCGCGCGGGTCAGGTAGAGGCGGCGCTCGGCCCGGGTGATCCCGACGTAGGCCAGCCGCCGTTCCTCCTCGAGTTCCTTGTCATCGTTCATCGAGCGCTGGTGCGGGAAGACATGCTCTTCCAGCCCGGTCAGGAACACCACCGGGAACTCCAGCCCCTTGGCCGTGTGCAGGGTCATCAGCGTGACCACGCCGCCATGGCGCTCCCCGTCCGGGATCTCGTCGGCGTCCGCGACCAGGGACACCTGCTCCAGGAAGTCGGTGAGCGTCCCGTCCGGCTGCTGGGCGTCGAACTCGCGGGCCACCGAGACCAGCTCGTTCAGGTTCTCGATCCGGCTGGCGTCCTGCAGGTCGGTCGACGCCTGCAGCTCGGCCAGGTAGCCAGACCGGTCCAGGATCATCTCGGCCAGGTCGGCGACGGGCAGGCCAGCCGCGGCCTCCGCCCGGAACCCGGCCATCAGCTGGTTGAAGGACTCGATCGCGCGGGCCGACCGGCCAGCCAGGCCGGGGGCGTCGTCGGGCCGGGCCAGCGCGGCCGGGAACGTGATCCGGTCCCGCTGGGCCAGCGCGGACACGCACGCCTCGGCGCGGTCACCGATCCCCCGGCGCGGCACGTTGAGCACCCGCCGCAGCGAGACCTCGTCCCCGGCGTTGGCCGTCAGCCGCAGGTAAGCGAGCAGGTCGCGAACCTCACGCCGTTCGTAAAAGCGGACGCCGCCGACCACCTTGTAGGGCAGCCCGGCCCGGATGAAGACCTCCTCGAACACCCGGGACTGCGCGTTGGTCCGGTAGAACACCGCGACCTCGCCCGGGGACGCCTCGTGCTCGTCGGAGAGCCGGTCGGTTTCCTCGGCCACGAACGCGGCCTCGTCGTGCTCGCTGTCCGCCACGTAACCGACGATCGGCGGGCCGTCGCCCGCATCGGACCACAGGTTCTTCGGCACCCGGTTGGGGTTGCGGGAGACGACCGCGTTGGCGGCGGCCAGGATGTTCTGGGTGGACCGGTAGTTCTGCTCCAGCTTGATCACGCCGGCGTCCGGGAAGTCCCGGGTGAACTCCTCGATGTTGCGGATTGTGGCCCCGCGGAACGCGTAGATCGACTGGTCCGCATCGCCCACCACGCACAGCTCCCCGGGCGGCAGGGCGTCCCCCGGGGGCAGCGCGCCACCGGCGGGGGCATCCGCCGGGCGGCCCGTCTCCGGATGCCCCACCAGCTCCCGGACCAGCACGTACTGTGCGTGGTTGGTGTCCTGGTACTCATCCACCAGCACGTGCCGGAAGCGCTCCCGGTAGGTGTGGGCCACGTCCGGGAACGCCTGGATCAGGTTGACCGTGACCATGATCAGGTCATCGAAGTCCATCGCGCCGGCGGCGACCAGGCGGCGCTGGTATTCGGCGTACGCCTCGGCGAGGGCCTTGCCGCGGTACCCCTCGGCCCGGGCCAGGCACGTTTCGTAGTCGATGAGCTCGTTCTTGAGGTTGGACACCTGGGCCAGCATGGCCTTGGGCGGGTGGTTCTTGGCGTCCAGGTCGAGCTCCCGGCAGACCAGCGTCATCAGCCGCTGCGAGTCGGCCTGGTCGTAGATGGAGAAGGAGGAGGGGTAGCCGAACCGGGTGGCTTCCCGGCGCAGGATGCGCACGCACGCGGAGTGGAAGGTCATCACCCACATGGCCCGGGAGCGCCAGCCGGTCAGGTCGGCCACCCGGCCGGCCATCTCACCCGCCGCCTTGTTGGTGAACGTGATGGCCAGGATCTCCCGCGGGCTGACCTCGCGCTCGGCCAGCAGGTAGGCGATCCGGCGGGTCAGCACGCGGGTCTTGCCCGAGCCAGCCCCGGCCACGATGAGCAGCGGCCCGCCCTGGTGCACGACGGCGGCTCGTTGCTGCGGGTTCAGGCCGTCCAGGAGCGATTCAGCGGGCGTGGCGGTCACACCCTCCAGCCTAGGCGGTGCCGCCGACGCTGACCGCCCGCCGGGCCGCACGCCCTGCTAGTCCTCCGGTACCAGGGTCGGCGTCGACCGGGTCAGCACCTCGCCGCGGAAGAAGGCCGGATCGCGGAGCCGGCAGTACCAGTAGCAGAGCAGGCCGACGATCCCGGTCGCCACGGCGATCACGAACGCGCCGCCGATCTGCCAGTGCAGGCCCGGCACGGTCCACATCGTGTAGTCGTTCTCGGTGGCCACGTCGTAGTCCAGCCACAGGCTCCAGCCGCCCAGGAAGAACAGGATCAGCCCGCCGGCCAGCGGCAGGATGCCCTGCATCCACAGGTTGCGCGCGCTGCTGGTCAGCGTGCGCCGGTAGTACCAGGCGCAGGCGAAGCCGGTCAGCCCGTAGTAGAACGCGATGTACAGGCCGATCGCGATGACCGCGTCGCCGATCACCCCAGCGCCGTTGGACGAGTAGTTCAGGCCCACGTAGATCAGGATCGAAACGACACCCATGACGATCGTGGACACGGTCGGCGTCAGGTAGCGCGGGTGGATCTTGGCGAAGACCTTGGGGATCGCCCGGTACACCGCCATCGACAGCGTGGTCCGCGCGGTGGGCAGGATCGTCGTCTGGGTGGACGCGGCCGCCGAGGACAGCACCATCAGGATCAGCAGGTGGCTGAGGATGTTGCCGACCGTGCCGGTGCCGAAGATCGAGCTGCCCTGGATGGACAGCACGTCGCCGGCGTTGTTCACGTTGCCCAGCCCAGTGCCCTTGCTCCCGATCCCGGCGTAGGACTGCATGGAGAAGATCACCAGCGCGTACGTGACCAGCAGGATGAACGTGGACAAGATGGCGGCCCGGCCGGGGGTCTTGTTCTTGTCCTTGGTCTCCTCGTTCACCGCCACCGCGGTGTCCCAGCCCCAGTAGATGAACACCATCAGGATGATGCCGCTGGTGAACGCGCTGAAGCTGGAGATGTGGAACGGGTTGAGCCAGGACATGGCGGGCGTCAGATGACCGGGCGGGGCGTGCCCGGTGCCGACCTTGACCAGCGCGGTGATGGACAGCACGAACAGCATGACCAGCTCGATGCCGAGCAGCGCCTTCTGGAAGTTGGCCGAGACCTCGATGCCGCGGTAGCAGATGTAGGTCATCACCACGATCCACACCACGCCGACCAGCAGCACCCAGCCGCTGGTCGGGTTCTCGCCGATGCCCTTGGCGTTGAACAGCAGGAACCCGTACTGCCCGGCCACCTGGGCCAGGCTGGCCATGACCAGCACGTCGGCGGCGATG
>Ga0335078_10001072_pt1 | contig 41630 bp, 40 predicted proteins | sample Lox_Sample_32_FD_206711 | JGI IMG/M metagenome (GOLD analysis project Ga0335078, IMG submission 206711) | Soil microbial communities from Loxahatchee National Wildlife Refuge, Florida, United States - Lox_Sample_3.2 | ecosystem: Environmental > Terrestrial > Soil > Wetlands | place: USA...
ACCGAAGAGTAACATAACCGCCCCGGCAAGGGAAGCGGGATCGGGGTCGTTCCCCCGGGAATTCACCATGAAAACGCGCGGCCCCGCCATGTCCGGCGGCACCCGCCAGGGCACACCCGCGCCCCGCACTTGGCACCCCGCGCCCGGCACCCCGCATCCCGCATCCCGCGCCCCCGCGCCCGGCATCCCGCGCCCGGCATCCCGCGCCCGGCGCTTCTTGCTGTTATCAATACCGTTGGTCGCCGCGACAAAGATAGTGGATGTTCGGGTACATCCCGGTGTACCCAAACATCCACCATCTTTGGTGAACGGCCGGCTGACCGGGCCAGGCTACTCAGCCACACTCCGCGCCCTGGGTGTCGAGACTGGTCGGGCCTGGTCGCGCTCCCCGTCCTTGGCGCCTACGGCCGGATCGGCCGGGACGGGGCCGGCCACCGAGCGCTTCTTGCTGTTATCTTCGTGACGGGCGAGCGGAGCGGGAGCACGCTCTCGTTCTCGACCGCGGGTGCCTGCTTAGCGGCGCGAAGCGGCGGGGACCTAGGACCCGGGGATTGGCGGACCTCCGGTGCTGGGCACGGAGCGCGCGGAGAATGATACTTGTGGATCATCCAGCGGGAACTGCGCTTCGGGAGGGCACGATGCGGGAACTGGCCACCGACAGGGCGGGGCTTGAGATCCTCCATCTCGGGGACTGCTTCGGCCTGCTCAAGTCCGTACCGGTGGGGCGGGTGGGTTTTGTGGCGCGCGGCGAGGTGGTGATCTTGCCGGTCAATTTCGCGGTGGACGGGCAGGATGTGGTGTTCGTGACCGCGTCCGGGTCCAAGCTGTCCTGCGTCGAGGTGGGGCACTACGTGGGGTTCGAGGCAGACGCCTATGACACGGCGATGAGGACCGGCTGGTCGGTCGTGGTCAACGGGTTCGCCGAGATCGTCGACTCGGAGGAGGAGGCCGCCCGGCTCGACGGGATCGGGATGAGGCCGTGGGGCGGCGCGGCCGCCGCCCCTGACCGGGTGTGGGTGCGCATCCGGCCGACCACGGTAAGCGGGCGGCGCATCCCCGCCCGCCCCGCTTAGTCAGCGGGCTCGTGCGTGGCGCGGTAGGCCTCGACGGTCTGCAGCTTGTGCCAGCGAGCGTACCGTTCGATCTCGGCGGTGTCGCCGCCCTCGAGTAGCTCGATGAGGCGCTTGTGCTCCCCGATCGCCGCGGTGGAGCGGTCGGGCAGGTAGGTGAACATCGTGTCGCGGATACGGTCGAGACGCTGGTTGGTCTGCTCGAGCAGCTCAAGCAGGTAGGCGTTGGCGCAGCGGGCGATGATCGTGGCGTGCAGCCTGCGGTTGAGCCGGCTGAACCTGGCCAGGTCTCCCTCGGCGGCCACCTGCTCCATCTCGGCGGCGAGCTGCTTGACCTTGGTCAGGTCGGACGGCTTGAGGTGCGCGGCGGCGTCGGCGGTGGCGGCACCCTCGAGCACCGCGACCGCGACCATCTGCTGCTCCCACGCGGTGGCGTCGACCGGAGCGACGATCGCGCCCACGTTGGGCTGGAACTTCACCCAGCCCTCGGCTTCGAGGCGGCGCAGCGCCTCGCGGACCGGGATGGCGCTGACGCCGAGCTCCCTGGCCAGCCCGTCGATGTTCAGCCGCGCCCTCGGGGCGAACGCGCCGGAATGGATCCGGTCCCGCAGGACCGTGTACGTCCGCTCCTGTTTGTTCACCCTTAGAGCGTAGCGGCGCAGGCAGCGAGTGCCGTACTCCCGTGACTGGCCTTGCGGGCGGTTACCTCGTGCTTCGGCTGAGGCGACGAGGTCCGGCCTCAGCGAAGGCCCACGAACGCCGCGAGCTGCTCCGTCGCGTGCAAGAACAGGGCGTCGGCCGGCTCGAACGACCCGACGAACTGGCCGAACAGCTCGAAACTGATCATGCCGAACAGCTGCGTCCAGGCGATCACCGCCCGCACAAGCACGTCCGGCGGCAGGGCGGCGTGCGCGGCACCGCCCGCTCCCCCGGCACCGCCCGCTCCCCTAGTAACGGGAACGGGCTGCGCGAGCGAGGCGGACAGGGCGTCCGCCTGCGCGGCGAGCGAGCCGGTCACCGGCAGCGCCCCGCCGCCCCCGCCGACCCCGCCGACCCCGCCGACCCCGCCGAGCTCGCCGCCGGCGAGCGCCTCGCCGAGGACGCCGACGAACGCGAGCGGTACCCGGGCCGCAGGCCCGATGGTCGCCTCCGGGGCGCGGTAGCCAGGCACGGGCGAGCCGTAGATCAGCGCGTACTCGTGCGGGTTGGCCAGCGCCCAGTCCCGGACGGCGTGGCATGCCGCGATCCACCGGTCCCGGGCGGGCGGGGCGGGCCGGGCGAGGTCGGCACTGCCGGCCGCCGCCTGGCCGGCCGCGATCGCGCCCTCCGCCGCGGCGCCGAGCGCGTTGTAGGCGTCGATGATCAGCGCGGTCAGCAGGTCGTCGCGGCTCGGGTAGTAGCGGTACAGCGCCGAGGACACCATGCCGAGCTCCTTGGCGACGGCACGCAGCGACAACTCCCCGGCGCCGCTGGCCGCGAGCTGCCGCCGCGCCTCCTCCTTGATCTCGCGGGACAGTTCGGCACGCGCGCGCTCGCGCACGGTGGCGGCGCGGGACGCCGCGTTCGGCGGGGCCATGGGCGATCACCCTTCGAATTCATAGATCATTGATCAAAATAGAGAGCAGCGCTCTTGACATCGCTGCACTAAGTCGTGTTGACTGATCTTAACAGAGAGCAACGCTCTCGCAAGGATGAAGATTGGACGGTCATGAACGACACCGCAGCCCGCTACGTCAAGCCCAAGTCCGCAAGCAACCTGTTCAACGACACCGTGGGCCGACTGACCCGCCTCGGCGTCAGCGTCTACGGCTCGCGCGTGCTGTACGTCAAGGGCCGCGCCTCCGGCGAGTGGCGGAGCACCCCGGTCAACCCGCTGCGGCTCGCGGACGGCACCCGGTACCTGGTCGCACCGCGCGGCAACACCCAGTGGGTGCGCAACCTGCGCGCCGCGGGCACCGGCGAGCTGCGCATCGGCCGCAAGGTCGAGCCGTTCGCCGCGACCGAGGTCACCGACGACGCCAAGCCCGCGATCCTGCGCGCCTACCTCAAGCGCTGGAAGTTCGAGGTCGGCGTGTTCTTCGACGGCGTGGACGCGAAGGCACCGGAGGAGAAGCTGCGCGAGATCGCCCCCGGCTACCCCGTCTTCCGCATCGAGCCGGCCAGGTAAGCCGGCGGTAACCGGCCAGGCGGTGCCGAAGCCGGCGGCCAGCTTGTCCATAAGCGCGTCCAGCCTGGCGTCGGCGACCTGCCGCGCGGGGTCCTCCAGGTACCACCGCACGATCTCCCGCGCGCCCCGCTCGAACGGCACGACCGCCCGCCAGCCGGGCACCACGGACTTGATCTTCGCGTTGTCGAACACCGCCGAGTGGGTCTTGTCCCCGAGCAGTCCCGCCCCCCACTCCGGGTCGTGCGCCGCGATGACGTCCGACGGCACGTGCACGAGCCGCGGCGTCACGCCGAGCGCGACCCCAAGCGCGTAAGCGATCTGGTCCCAGGTCAGCACGTCGTCGGAGGTGATGTGGAACGCCTCGCCGTAGGTCCGCGGGTGGCCGAGCAGCGGCACGAAGGCCCTGGCGAAGTCCGTGTTGTGCGTCACCGTCCACAGCGAGGTCCCGTCCCCGTGCACGATCACCGGCTTCCCCGCGACCATCCGCGCCAGCGACGTCCACCCGCCGGACAGCACGGTCTTCGTCGCGTCGTAGGTGTGCGACGGCCGCACGATCGTCGCAGGGAAGCCGTTGTCACGGTACTCGGCGACCAGCAGGTCCTCGCACGCGATCTTGTCCCGCGAGTACTGCCAGTACGGGTTGCGTAGCGGCGTCGACTCGGTGATCGGCAGCCGCGACGCCGGCTTCTGGTAGGCCGACGCGGTGGAGATGAACACGTACTGCGCGGTCCTGTTCCTGAACAGCTCCACGTCGGCCCGCACGTGCTCAGGGGTGAAGGCGACCCAGTCAACGACCGAGTCAAAGTCAAAGTCCTCAAGGGCAGCCAGAACGGAGGCTGGCTCGCGCACGTCACCGCGCAGCTCCGTCACCCCCGACGGCAGCGGCCTGGCGGCGGACCGCCCCCGGTTGAGCACGAACAGCTCGATGCCGGGATCGCCTGCCGCCTCCCGCACGCACGCCGACGAGATGACCCCGGTACCGCCGATGAACAGAACCCGCACCTTTCCCATAGTCCCAAGGCTAACGGGACTCTTATGGCCCAAAGGCTAAAGGGGCCGTCCGCGGCGGGCGGGTCGTCCGCGGCGGGCGGGTCAGCCGCAGCGGGCGGGTCAGCCGCAGCGAGCGGGTCAGCCGCGGCGGGCGGGGTCAGTCGGCCGGGAAGCGGGTGAGGACGTCGAAGGGGTCCGGGCCCGCGGGCGGGTAGGTGAGGCGGTCGCGGACGGCCACGACACCCTGGACGTGGCGGGCGCGGCGGACGACGTCGTGGCCCTGCGTGCAGGTCCGCGGCGTGCCGGTCAGGGTGACCACGCCGTCGGCCACCGACACGTCGAACCGCTCGGCGTCCGCCTTCGACTCGCAGACCGCGATGTCGTTCCTGATCTCCTCGCCGATCTCCACGTCCGCGCGGCCGTACACGGCGAGCACGTCCGCCCTGCTGACGATGCCGACGAGGCGGTCGTCCGCGTCGATGACCGGGAGGCGCTTGACCCGGCGCACGTACATCAGCCGGGCGGCGTGCTCGACGGTGTCGTCGGGCGAGACGGTCGCGGCGGGTGCGGTCATCAGGTCCTCGGCGGTGATGCCGCGGGCCTTCTCCATCTCGTGCTGGCGCAGGATGCCGGTGATCATGCCGGGCATCCCGCCTTCACCGCCCTCGAGTGCCAGCTTGGCGAGCAGGTCGGACTCGGAGACGACGCCGATCACGTGGCCGGCGTCGTCAAGCACGGGAAAGGCGCTGACCCGGAACTGCCGCAGCGAGGCGGCGATCGCCGCGAACGGCGTGTCATGCTCCACCCAGACCACCTGCGTGGTCATCACGTCCTTGACAAGAGCGTTCATCACGCGCCTCACTCTTCTTCTTGCTCGCGGGTAAGCACGACCTTGAGCGCGCCGCTCGCGGCGTCGCCGAAGACGTCGTAGGCCCGCTCGAAGTCGTCCATGCCGAATCGGTGGGTTATGAACCGGCTGGCGTCCAGCTGGCCATTGCCGACCAGGCGCATCAGGATCGGGGTGGACGCGGCGTCCACCAGGCCGGTGGTGATGGTGATGTCCCTGGTCCACTGCTCTTCCAGGTGCAGCTTGGCGGGCTTGCCGTGCACGCCGACGTTCGCGATGCGCCCGCCCGGGCGGGCCAGCTTCACCGCGAGCTCGAAGGTGGCCGACGTGCCGACCGCCTCGATCGCGACGTCCGCGCCGAGCCGCCCGGTGAGGGCCTTGATGATGGCGACGGGGTCCTCTGTGGCGTCGTTGACGGTGACGTCCGCGCCGAATTCCGCGGCCCGCTTGAGCCTGGTGTCTGACAGGTCGATGGCGACGACGTGGCTGGGGCTGAACAGCCGCGCGCAGCTGATCGCGGACAGGCCGACCGGCCCGGCGCCCACCACGGCGACCACGTCGCCCGGGCGCACGCCGCCCGCGAGCACGCCGACCTCGTAGCCGGTCGGCAGCACGTCGGCAAGCATGAGGGCGTCGGAGTCGGACACGCCGCCGGGGATCAGGTACGCGGAGGTGTCGGCGTACGGGACGCGGACGTACTCGGCCTGGGTGCCGTCGATGCGGTGGCCAAGTACCCAGCCGCCGCCCTCGGTGCACTGCCCGTACCGGCCCTCGCGGCAGAACCGGCAGGTACCGCACGCGCTGATGCAGGACACGAGGAGCCGGTCGCCAGGCCTGACCCGGCGCACCTCGTCGCCGATCTCCACGACGGTGCCCACGGCCTCGTGACCCAGGATCCTGCCGGGCCGCACCTCAGGGACGTCGCCGGCCAGGATGTGCAGGTCGGTGCCGCAGATGGTGGTGGCGTCGACCTGGACGATGACATCGCCCTCGTCGCTGATCTCCGGGCCTGCGACTTCTTCCCAGGCGCGCTGGCCTGGACCGTGGTACACGAGCGCCCGCATATCGGCCTCCTCATCGCTTGCCTCCTAGTCCAAGACTCGCCTCGTTCCCCGGGCAGGGGGAGGGGCGAAGGTCCTTACGGACGGGATGAAGGTCAGTTCGCCGGCCGTGACCCGTCGTCGCTAGGGTTTCCCTTGGGTCGCCAAGCCGGGAAGGAGCAGTCGGGATGACTGACCGCGTGATGGAGGAGCTCGACGAGGACCAGTGCCGCACGCTGATCGCTGCGGGCGGGATCGGACGCATCGCCTACGCCAGCCGGTTCGGGCCGGCGGTGCTTCCGGTGAACTACGCGTGGCGGGACGGGGCGATCGTGTTCCGCACCGCCGCGAACGGCCCGCTCGATGAGGACCTGCGGACCGGGATCTCGAACGCCGACTACCGGGTGGCGTTCGAGATCGACAGCATCGACCCGGCTGCCAAGCAGGGCTGGAGCGTCCTCATCCAGGGGCCGGCCCACCACGTCACCGGAGCCGAGGAGGACGCGGCCCGCCAGGCCGGAGTCGAGTCCTGGGCCCCGGGAGACCGTGAGCTGTTCGTCCGGATCGTGCCTTCCCGCATCACCGGCCGCCGCGTCGGCCCCGCCAGGTAAGGACAGGACTTCCGGCCCTGACGACCCGGCGTGCGTCGCCGCATGCTGAGAAGAGGGGCGGGTAGTGACTGCATTCCCGGCAGGGGGTGATCGCATGCTGCAGGTCACAGGGAAAATCCTGGCCGCTCAGAGGTTCCTGAACGGCATGGGCGCCGCCGAGCTCGACGAGCTGGCCAGCGCCGCGTCGGAGGTCATGTTCCCCGCGGGCCACCGTATCTTCGCCGAGGGCGGCTACGCCGACAAGTTCTGGCTGGTCGAGTCCGGCCACGTCGCCGTCGACGTGCAGGTGCCAGGCGAGGGCGCCGCGGTCATCGCGAACGTCGGCCTCGGCGGCCTGCTTGGCTGGTCCTGGATGGTCCCGTCGCACAGGTGGACGTTCGGCGCGATATGCGTCACCGAGGTCCGGGCGTACGAGTTCAACGCCGCGGCCGTCCGGGAGCGCTGCGCGGCCGACCCGGCACTCGGTGCAGCGCTGATCGGGCGCCTGTTCCAGGTGGTCGCCGGGCGCCTCAAGGACACGAGGACCGCGCTCATCACCAGGTCCGTGGACGCGAGCCTGCACGCGGCGTCGTGACTTGACCTGGCGCAGCGGTGCCGCCGTTTCGGGCGGCGGCACCGCTGTTCTTGCCTGCTGCTGTTCTTGCCTGCTGCTTTTCTTGCCTGCTGCTTACCCGCCCCGGCCGGCCCGGCTACTGCGACCGGATGCGGCGGCCGGTGAGCTGGGTCGGGACGATCCTGACGTACAGGTCGTGCTCCCCGGCTGGCCACGGCCGCAGGCCGCAGCCCTCTTGGAGCTTCCGCAGCTCGCCCGGCTGGAGAACCCGGTGGGCTTCGCCGCGGACAAGAACGCTCCATCCCTGGCCAAGTTCCAGGTCAAAGTGGTCTGCCTGGAAGGAGACCGGGCCGTCGGCGTGGGCGGCGATCAGCGAGCCTGAGCCGGTCCTGATCACGATGCTGTTCGCCGTCACCGCGTAATTCACCGGGAGCACCGCAAGACCGGAGGCGGTGCCGAAGGCGATCCGGCCGATCCCCTGGGGTGCGAGCAGCCGGTAGCACTCGGCAGGGAACAGGCGGTCAACCACGCCTGCCGCGCCCCAGCAGGCCTTGGCCGGATCGCGGCCGGGCGGTGCCTCCTGCCCCGCACCGAGCAGGGCAGCGGACGTGGTGCGCAGCGCCGCGGCCAGCCGGCGCAGCGTCGCCGCACCCGGCTGGCCAGGGAAGCTCTCCAGGTAAGCCAGGTAGCGCGGCTCTACTTGTGCCCTGTGGGCCACCTGGCTGAGGCTGAGCCGCAGCTCCGCTCGCCGTGCCGCCAGGCGCCTGCTGAGGTCACCCGGATCGCGTGGCACCGGCCAGTGCCACGGGCCGTCCGCGCCGCCTCCGGCCCTCGCGGTCGCGCCGTGCACCTGGTTCACGGTCATCACAACCACCTCGATTTCACCTGTCTGCCTTCCCTCCAGCCTGTCGGTGCGAGCCGCACGGCAAGAGGGGCTTTCTGCCCGTTTCCGCGGGACCAGAGGCCCGGCGCCCGGTTGACGAGCTGGTCAGTCCTGCGCGAGGAGGAGGCGGGCGTGGTCGGCCTGCGGGCACTCGACCGTCATACCGGTGAGGTCCTCGACCATGGCCCCGGCCGCCTCAAGCGCCGCGCGGGACGCACGGTAGTGGTGCCCGCACAGCCACAGGTCCACGGAATGCGCGCGGCCGGCGGCCGGCGGCATGACGACCTTGACGGCCGGGCGCGCGGGGCAGCAGCAGGACCGCGACGGGACGGCGGGATCCGCGAACCGGGGGCTCTCCAGCTGGGGAGCTTCGTCCGCGTGTGGACTTCTTCTGAACATTTCTTCCGCCTTTCCGCAGCTCATAACCGCTTGCCGGAAACGTGGGCCGCGACCGCGGTCTCGCCGATCAGCGCACCCCACCGGCGGGCCCGTGCGGCCTCGCCAGGTCGCAGCGTGTTCTGACTGCTGACCAGGAAGCTTTCCGGCGGGACGACCAGGCGGCAGCCACGCCCGCGCAGCAGCCGCGCGATGCCCCGGCTGGCGTGGCCGGTCAGCGCGGGGATCCCGTTGAACCGGGTGTCGAAGGACGCGGCGAGCACATTCTCCGCATCCAGCCCTGCCAGCCAGGCGCGCATGCCCGGGCCGTCGGCGTCGGGGTCAAGTAGCAGCCCGCTGCCCTGCCTGCCGGCCGCCGCCGCCGCCGACCGCCTGGAGGCGACGGTAGGCATCCCGTGCATGTGCGTCGGGCTACCGGCGACGATCAGGTTGGCCGCGGCGACGAGTTCGCGGCCGGCCCGGGTCACCGGCACCACGGTCACCTCGTGCGTGACGCCAAGCCCGGCGGCGATGTCGACCGCGAGCGCGCGCGTGTTCCCGTACATCGATTCGTAAACCACGAGCGCCCGCATGATAACCACATCCCTTCCAGTTCAAGCACAACCCCTGGGTGGCCCGTTCCCTAGGGGCATTGGCCTGCGCCGGCGGGGACGAAGGTCGCGAGCCCGGCCGGGAACCGGCGGTCAGCCGACCCGGCTTGGCACGCCGGCCTGCTCGACACCGATCCAGGCCGCGATGTCCCCGGGCGTACCGGGCAGCTCGCGGACGATCGCCTTGGCGGCCGCGAGTGCAGCACGGGAGACGCGGTAGTGATGGCCGCACAGCAGCAGCTCGGTCGTGTGCGGCCGGTCCGGGCACGGCGGCATGATGACCCGCACCGCGGGCCTGGCCGGGCAGCAGCATGCGCTGCCTGCGGCACCAGGGGGCTCCTTGCTGAGCCAGGTGCCCCAGTCATCGGGACCTGTCTGCGCCGCGGGAGCTTTGCCAGCGGCGGACGGGGGGAGAAACCTCGCGTTCATGCCTCTAGCGTCGCCGGGCCGCAGCCACGCGGGGAGAGACGAAATTCACCACATCCGGTGCCGAAGGTCCCAAACGAAGGGCCCTGATCCTGTCCGGTATCTGGCGGTTGGCTAGCCGTAGAGCCCACTCAGGAGGACACGATGGCGGCAGCCACGACCGCATGGGCGGCACGGGAACGGCCTACCGCGAGCTCGGCGCGCGCGGTGGCACCGGAGCCGCCGGACAGCTTCTGGTACTCGGTCAAGTGCCGGCTGCTCGGGCCGCCGCTGGTCACCGGGCAGCTGGCAAACGAGCGGCTGTCCAGGCCCTTGGCGCTCGGCGTGCTGTCCTGCGACGGGCTGTCCTCGGCCGCGTACGGCACCGAGGAGATCCTTTACGCGCTGCTGCCGTTCTTCGGGCTCGCCGCCTTTACCCTGGTCCTCCCCCTGACCCTGCTTGTCCTGTTCGGCGTGCTGCTTGTCGTGCTTTCCTACCGCGAGGTCGTCTCCGTGTACACGCGCGCGGGCGGCTCGTACGTGGTGGCCAGGGAGAACTTCGGGCCGCGTGTCGCCCAGGTGGCTGCGGTGGCGCTGCTCATCGACTACGTGGTCACGGTCGCGGTGCAGACCGCCGCGGGCAGTGCCGCGATCGTTTCCGCGTTCCCCGCGCTGTCCCGCGCCCCGGTCATCGGCCCGAAGATCCTGCTGGTCATCTCGGTCACCGCGATCGGCGTCATGTGCCTGGGCAACCTGCGCGGCATCCGTGAGGCGGGCCGGGTATTCGCGCTGCCCACCTACCTGTTCGCTGGGTCGGTGCTCGTGATGATCGTCGCCGGCCTGGTCCGCGAGCTGGCCGGCGGCCTGCCGCGGATCGTGCCCGCCGCGGGCGCGGTCGGCATCGGCTCGCACTCGGGGCTGATCGCCGTCGGCGCGGTGTACGTGATGGCGAAGGCCTTCGCCAACGGCGGGTCGTCGCTCACCGGGATCGAGGCCGTCTCCAACGCGGTCAGCGCGCTGCGCCCGCCGGAAGGGCGGCACGCGCGGCAGATACTCGCCACGCAGGGCACGATCGTGGCCATCCTGATCGCGGGCATCTCCTGGCTGGCGCACGTCACCCACGCGATACCGTACACGGCCGGCTTCCCCACCGTGCTCGCGCAGGAGGGGAGCGCCGTGTTCGGCTACAGCGCCGCCGGGCAGGTCATGTTCTTCGTGCTGCAGGCCGCGACCGCCGCCATCTTGTTCACCGGCGGTAACACCAGCTTCACCGGGTTCCCGTTCCTCGCCAGCTTCGTCGCGGAGGACTCGTTCCTGCCCCGCTGGCTGGGCAGGCGGGGGCACCGGCTGGCGTTCTCCAACGGGATCATCCTGCTGGCCGCGCTGTCGGTGGCGCTCATGCTGGTGGCCGGCGCGACGGTGGACGCCCTCATACCGTTCTACGCGATCGGCGTGTTCACCGGGTTCGCCATGGCCGGGTTCGGGATGGCCAGGTACCACCGCAGGACCAGGGAGCCTGGCTGGCGGCGGCGGCTGGTGATCAACATGGCGGGTGGGGTGTACACCGCGCTGGTGGTGCTGCTGTTCGCGGTGGTCAAGTTCACCGAGGGCGCGTGGCTGATCGTGATCGTCTTCCCCGTGCTCGTGTTCGCCCTCATCCGGCTCAACGGGGAATACCACGCCGAGGCGGCGTGCCTCGCCGAATCCGGCCACGACGGCCCTCAGGCGCAGCCGGCCAACTTCTCCCGCCGGGTGGTGCTGCTGCTCGCCGACGACTACGACCTGGCGACCGTGGCCGCGCTCAGGTACGCGAGGAGCCTGCGGCCCACCGTGCTGCGCGCGGTACATTTCAGCCTGGACAGCGCGCGCGCGGCACAGCTGCGGCGCCAGTGGCTCGCCGCGGGCACCGGAATCCCGCTCGAGCTTGCCGACTGCCCGGACCGCCGCCTCTCGCACGCGGCGGCCAGGCTGGCAACCTCGCTCGCCGCCGAGCCGGGCACGCACGTCACCGTGGTGCTGCCGCGCCGCTGCTACCCGCCGCTCGCCGGGCGGCTGCTGCACGACCACACCGCCGACCGGATCGCCCGCGTGGTCAGCCGGGTGCACAACGCGACCGCCACGATCGTCCCCTACGACGTCGGCCATAAGGTGGAGCGGGAACGGGCGAGGCGGGGCAGGCAGGCCGCGGCGGCACGGCATGGGCGCCTCGAGTACTACGAGCGGCCGGCGCCGCCGCCAGGAACGGACCCGATCGGGTCACTGTGCCAGCCCGGTCACGCCATCGTCGAGGGCCGCCTGCGGGCGGCAGAGATCCGGTCAAGCCGGCCGGCCGGGGCCAGCGTGCTTGCCTGTGAGGTCGCCGACTCGACCGGAGAGCTCACCGCCGTGTTCCTCGGCAGGGCGCACATCGCCGGCCTCGAGCCCGGCCACCGCATCCGGCTGGAGGGCAGGGTCGGCATCGGCGCCGACGGCCACCCGGTGATGACCAATCCCGCCTACGAGCTGCTGCCGTAGCGGCGGGCCGGTGGGCCCGCTGGTCGCGGGACGTACGGCCCTAACGGCCGGCTGGTGACGCGGCAAGGCTGAACTGGAGCGGGGCAACGACAGGAAGTGGGGATCACCATGAACACCAGGCGTGTGCTTGCGGCCGGCGTCGGCGCGGCGGCGGTTCTCGGCCCGGCCGCGTACCTGCGCTTCTTCCGGAGCAGGTGCCTCAACTGGGGTGCCAGGGCCGACGAGGTCGCCGCGAAGCTGCCAGGCGACGAGTTGCTTGCCGACCCAGGCCTGGTGACCACGCGCGCCATCACCGTCCGCGCGCCCGCCGGGGCGATCTGGCCATGGCTGGCGCAGCTGGGCAGCGGCCGCGGTGGCGCGTACAGCTACGACTGGATCGAGAACCTGCTCGGACTCAACATGCACAGCGCCGGTGAGATCCTCCCCGAGTACCAGGACATCAAGGTGGGTGACGAGCTCCCGCTCGGCCGACCCGACGCTGTCCTGCGGGTGGAGGTGGCGGACCCGCCGCGCGCCCTGGCGGTCCGCAGCACCGACCATAACTGGGCCTGGATATTCGCGCTGCTGCCCGAGGGTGACTCGACCAGGCTGATCAGCAGGAACAGGATCGCCGCGCGGGCCCTGTCACCCGCGAGCCGGCTGTTCTACCTGCTGTTCATGGAGCCGGGCAGCCTGGTGATGGAACGCAAGATGCTGCTCGGCATCAAGCGGCGCGCCGAGCACGGGGAGTACGCCGCCGGCGAGTGACCACGACGCGCCGCGGCTCGCCTGCGCGCTACTGCGAGCCCTTTGCTGGCGCTGCCTGGCCCGCAGGCCGGCTTCGCGGTAGCACCCCGCCCCGGGAGCACCGTAGGTCACCGCAGCCTCACGCAGCAAGGGCGGAGGGGCGGCAACCATCCGGTTCGACCGTCGGCACCGTCACGTAGTTGAGCCGGAGCTACAGGGATTGAAGTGCCGGGTTCCCGGCCTGACGGCGACCAGACCGGAACAAGCCGGAACTGGAGGTACCGGGCTGGCCGGGCCGCGCCGCCGGATTTACCGGTAAACATTTCACAGCGGGAAAACAAAAGACGCCGAGGACGCCTTTTCTTTACATCGGGTGAAAAGTTTACCCGCTGACAGAAATTTACCGGTAAAACCGTGCACTGAGGGGGCGCCTGGTGCCGCTGTGGGCGCGTCCTGGCGCGTCCTGGCCGCGCCCGGGCCGCGCCCGGGCCCAATGCACGCCGCAGGGCCGCGTCTCGCATGGCAGGGACGTTGCTCATGGAGCGCGTGCAGAACTCGGTTACGTGGAAGTCTTGCCCGTCACGGCGTGCGCCGCCGCAGCGTGAGCGCGCCGCCGACCAGGGCGGCGACCGTAAAGGATACGATGATCGCCACGTCCGCGCTTGCCGCGCTCGTCCACGAGGCCGCGGTGGTGATCCGCTGCATGGCGTCGACCGCGTAGGACAGCGGCAGGATGTCCGAGAGCCAGCGGAGCACGGCCGTCATGTGGTCGCGGGACACGACGAGGCCGCACAGCAGCGCCTGCGGTAGCACGAAGGCGGGCATGAACTGGACGGCCTGGAACTCGGTGCGGGCGAACGCGCTGGCGAACAGCCCGCAGGCCATGCCGAGGATGGCGTCGAGTACCGCGACGACGGCCAGCGGCACCGCCGAGCCGGCCACGGTGACGCCCAGCCAGGTCAGCGAGATCACCAGCGCCAGGGTCACCTGCACGCAGGCCATCAGCCCGAACGCGATGCCGTAGCCTGCCAGCAGTTCCAGCTTGCCGAGCGGCATCGCCATCAGCCGCTCGAGCGTGCCGCTCGACCGTTCCCGCTGGGTGGTGATCGCCGCCACGATGAACATGCTCACGAAGGGGAACACGCCGATGTACTCGGGCGCGATCCGGTTCAGCAGCAGCGAGTCTGACACCACGTAACGGAGCAGGATCATCATCACCGTCGGCACCGCCACCAGCATCGCGATGGTCCGCGGGTCGTGACGCAGCTGGGTAAGCACCCGGCGGGCGGTCGCGCCCGCGAGCACCGGGCTGAACCCCTGGGTCGCGGGCGTCTCGCCGTTCACTGCCGCACCGCCTGCCCGGCGGGCACGGCCAGCGCGAGGAACGCCGACTCGAGGTCGGGCGCGCCGGTCCGCCGGAGGATCTCCGCGGGCGGCGCCTCGGCAAGGAACCGGCCCTCGCGCATGAACAGCAGGTTGTCGCACCGCGCCGCCTCGTCCATCACGTGGCTTGACACAAGCAGCGACGTCCCGTCGGCGGCCAGGCCGTGGAACAGCGCCCACAGGTCCCTGCGCAGCACCGGGTCGAGGCCGACCGTCGGCTCGTCAAGTACGAGCAGGTCGGGGCTGCCGAGCAGGGCGACCGCCAGGCCGACCCTGGCGAGCTGGCCGCCGGAGAACGTGCCGACAAGCCGCCGGTCAAGACCGCCGAGGTCCAGCCGGGCGACGGTCGCGGCGATGGCCTCCGCCAGGCGGCGCCCGCGCAGCCCGAGCACCGTGCCGAAGTACCTGAGGTTCTCGTCAAGTGTCAGGTCCTGGTAAACGGCCGGCGCCTGGGTGGCGTACCCGACGCGGGCGCGCAGCCGGGGGTGCCCGGCGGGCAGCCCGAGCACCGTCACCTGCCCGGCGGTGACCGTCTGGACGCCGACAAGGACCCGCATCAGCGTCGTCTTCCCGCAGCCGCTCGGCCCGAGCAACCCGGTGACCTTGCCGGCGGCGAGGTCAAAGGCAAGGTCATCGAGCACACGGTGCCCGCCACGGCGGACGACGAGACCCCGCCCGCTGACGACCGTCCCGGCGCGGTCACCGGGCTCCGCACTGCCCATACGCCCATTCAGCCACGCCGGCGGGCGCGGGGGTAGGGGTTTCCTGGCCGCCAGGTTGCTCCGGGCCGAGCGACAGGGCCCGGCGAGCGAACCCTCGCCGCGCTGCCTGGTCACCCCGGGCACGCGCACCCGGCGCTCAGCGTCAGCGGCCGCCGAGCAGGCCGTCAAGGAAGGCCGCGGTAGCGCTGAGCATCCTGGCGCCCGCGGTGATGACAAACACAAGCAGGTGCGCCATTCCCTGCGGGTCCCGCACCACCATGGCAATGAGGAGCGGTATTACCAGCAATATCACCAGCAGTCTGCTCAACGCTCTCACCGGCTTCCGGTGCCCGACCTGCCGAGGCATTCCTATTTCTAATATGCGGCCCTTCCGCTGCTTCCGCATCGGGCATAAGTCCCCATGGGCAAGGACTTCCGGATCATCGACCAAGGTCCTCCCCTTGGCTGACCCAGGCCCCTGGATGCGTGGCTGAAGGCAACCTACTCTTACGATGGCGGAATTGTCGGAAAGGCGGTACCCGCGGTGGCCTTTGAGCGGCGGCAGTACGAGCGATTCCGGCGACTCGTTCCTGAATTCGCAAAGTTCGCGGTTATCGGTATCGCCGGGGTCTTCGTCACGAACGGCGTCTACGACCTGCTTTACCTGCACCATGGCGTGGGGCCCGTGCTGTCCGCCACGATCGCCACCATCGTGGCCGCGGTCGGCACCTACCTGGGCAACCGCTACTGGTCGTTCCGCGCCAGGCGACGGACCAGCGTCGCCCGCGAGATCAGCGTCTTCGCGGTGCTGAACGGCATCGGCCTGCTCATACAGGACGCCACCGTGGCCGTCAACTGCTACCTGCTCGGCCTCGGGCATGACAGGCTCGCGGCTTTCCTCGCGCTGAACCTCGGCATCGCGCTTGCGACGCTGTTCAGGTTCTGGTCCTACCGCCTGTTCGTCTGGGGCGCCCCGCCGGCCGGATCCCCGGCCACGCCCGCTACGCCAGCCGGATGGCACGCCCGGACGTGAACTGCCCGGACGTGAACTGCCCGGACGCGAACTGCCCGGACGCGAACTGATAGCACACAGGAACGGCGTTCGGTACGTCCAGGGCGGCGGAAGCGTCGTCGCTGACCCCTTCCAGGTGCTTGACAAGCGCGCGCAGCGTGTTGCCGTGCGATACCGCGAGCACGCAGCCGTGCCTGCGCAGGTCGGGGATGATCGCGTCGCACCAGTACGGCAGCAGCCGCCCGGTCACGTCGTGCAGCGACTCGCCGCGCGGCCGCGCGTCAGCGGGCAGCGCGGCGTAGCGCGGGTCGTCGTCCGGCTCGCCGAGGGGCGGCCGCACGCGGAAGCCGCGGCGCCACGCCATGAACTGCTCCTCGCCCGCCTCCGCCCTGACCTCCTGCTTGTGGCGGCCCTGCAGCGCGCCGTAATGGTTGGAGTTGAGCCGCCAGCTGCGCCGCACGGGAACCCACGACCGGCCGCAGGCGGCGAGCGCGAGGTCCGCCGTCACGATGGCGCGGCACTGCACCGACGTGTGGACCACGTCGGGAAGGAAGCCGCGGGCCGTGAGCAGCGCCCCGGCCCGCCGCGCCTGCTCCCTGCCGCGCTCGCTCAGCCCGACGTCGGTCCAGCCGGCGAACAGGTCCGCGGCGTTCCAGGCGCTCTCCCCGTGACGCAGCAGCACCAGGACCGCCATCAGGCCGCCTGCCGCGCCGCGCGCGGGTACTTGGCAAGGAGTTCCTGGAGCCCGGCGGCGAACGCGAGGGACTCGTCGTGACCGCGCTGCCACGCCGCAGGGACGCCGGCCCGCTTGTCCGGGTACGGGAAACTGCCGGTAGCCGGCCCGGCGGCAGATGGCCATCGCCTCCAGGGTCTCGGTGACGGTGCCGATCTGGTTGACCTTGTGTTGGTCATGTCATCAGTCCATGCCGTTCCGTCCGTCGCTGGTAGGGGCCAATGCCCCGCTCCGGCAGGAGCTTACGGCGCCGGACGAGGGCGCGCCTGATCTCGTCGGCGCCCCAGACGATGAACGGGAACGGCGCGACCGTGGCGAGCTGACCGCCGGACAGGGCGGCCGTGCCGAAGAACCCCTGCAGCGGCGGCAGGTAGACGACGAGGGCCGCGAACGCAAGCGCGACGGCGATGGCGGCGAGCAGCGGCTTGTTGCTGAGCACGCCGACCACGCGCAGCGAGGCGTGGTCGGTGCGGACGGCGAACGCGGTGCCGACCTGGCAGGCCACGATGCCGAGCCAGGCGACGGTGGTGGCCTGCCGGTATCCGGGGTTCAGCGCCGAGCCCGGCCCGGTCGCGGCACCCGGCTGCCAGCCGGCGTGCCACAGCGTGAGGAAGAAGCCGGCCATCACCAGCGTGGCCGACAGCAGGCCGAGGAATGCCCGGGCACGGGCGAGCATGCCGCGGCTGATCACCCCCTCGGTGCGCGGCCGCGGCGGCCGGTCCATCAGGCCGGGCTCGGCGGGCTCCCTGCTGAGCGCGAGCGCCGGGAGGGTGTCCGTGCCCAGGTCGATGGCGAGGATCTGCATCACGGTGAGCGGCAGCGGCACGCTCCCCCCGGCCAGGGCGAAGACAAGGAACGGCAGCACCTCGGGCACCGCGTGGGCGAAGATGTAGCAGATGAACTTGCGCACGTTGTCGTAGACGCGGCGGCCCGCCTCCACCGCCGCCGCGATCGTGGCGAAGTTGTCGTCGGTGAGCACCATCGTCGCCGCCTCACGGGCCACGTCCGTGCCAGAACGTCCCATGGCGACGCCGATGTCCGCCCGCCGCAGCGCGGGCGCGTCGTTGACACCGTCGCCGGTCATCGCGACGACCTGGCCCTTCTCCCGCAGCGCGTCGGCGATGCGCAGCTTGGCCTCCGGCGAGCTGCGCGCGAATACCACCTCGGCGCCCGAGCGTGATCGTGGGCAGCAGCCCTTCGGGGACGTTGGCGACGAGCAGCCCGATCGCGAAGCTGGCGGCGGCGGCGACGCTCAGCCCGGCGGCCAGGCCGATCGGCAAGAACGCGATGCCCGCCCCGATCGCCACCAGGGCGATCAGCCGGGCGACGCGCTTGACCTGGCGCTCGAGCGGGCTCTCGTCCCGCCCCGTCCGCTGGCTGAGCGAGGCGATGCGGCCAAGCTCCGTGCCCATGCCGGTGGCGGTGACCAGGGCACGGTGACCTCCAGCCGTCGCGCCGCTTCGCGGCCGGACAGGCCGGCGGACGTCGAACGCAAGTCCTGGAGCAGCTGAGCCAGCGGCTCGCGCGGTTCCGTGGACTCGACAGTCATTCCAACGGCCCTGCTCCCTGGTGCGGCACCCTGCCACGCCTGCGCTCTTAGTTGACTACCGTCCGGGTTCGCGGCCTAGAGGCGTAGGTCCCGCTCACCGGGCACGCCGGCCCGGTGAGCCGCCGGCGCGCCAGGGACCTTAGGCTCTAGGGGTGGCAACCGGGGGGGGTGCATAGTGTGACCATGCATGATCTGACGCCAGTGCCTGACCTCGTGCAGGGCGCTGGGCTTACCGGGGCCGCGCGAGCTCGCCGGCCGGTGTACGTGGACCTGCTGCCGCCGTGCAACGCCGCCTGCCCGGCGGGCGAGAACATCCAGGCATGGCTGGCCGCCGCGCGGGACGGTGAGTTCGAGCGCGCCTGGCGGCTGCTCACCGACGACAACCCGTTCCCCGCGATCCACGGGCGGGTCTGCTACCACCCGTGCGAGAGCGTGTGCAACCGCGCCGAGCTGGACAGCGCCGTCTCCATCCACGCCGTGGAGCGGTTCCTCGGCGACCTTGCGACGGCGAACCACTGGGCGCCAGGCATGACGGAAACCGAGCCGAGCGGCAAGCGGGTGCTCGTCGTCGGCGCCGGCCCGAGCGGGCTGTCCGCCGCCTACCACCTGGCCCGCCGCGGGCACCGGGTGGAGGTGCGGGACGCGGGCGCCGAGCCCGGCGGCATGATGCGGTACGGCATCCCCGCCTACCGGCTGCCGCGCGACGTGCTCGCCGCGGAGATCGGCCGGATCGAGGCGATGGGCGTGCGGATCAGCTGCGGGCACCCGGTGACCGACCTGGACGCCGAGCGCGCCGGGTTCGACGCCGTGTTCGTCGCCGTCGGCGCGCACCTGTCCAAGCACGTGGACATCCCGGCGCGGGAGGCCGGGCGGATCGTCGACGCGGTGCCGTTCCTGCGCGAGGTCGCGGCCGGCGGGCACCCGGTGCTCGGGCGGCGGGTCGCGGTGTACGGCGGCGGCAACACCGCGATGGACGCCGCGCGCACCGCGAAGCGGCTCGGCGCGGGCGACGCGCTGATCGTCTACCGGCGCAGCAGGGAGCGGATGCCGGCGCACGAGGAGGAGGCCGAGGCCGCCGAGCGCGAGGGCGTCACGATCAACTGGCTGCGCACGATCACCGCGTTCGACGGGCCCGAGCTGACCGTCGAGACGATGGAGCTCGACGACTCCGGCTACCCGCGGCCCACCGGGCGCTACGAGAAGCTGTCCGCCGACACCCTGATACTCGCGCTCGGCCAGGACGCGGACACCGGCTTCCTGCGGGAGATGCCCGGGGTGGAGTTCAAGCGGGACGGCACGGTGCTCGTCGGGCCCGACATGATGACCGGCTGCCCTGGCGTGTTCGCCGGCGGCGACATGGTGCCCGCCGAGCGGACGGTCACCGTCGGCACCGGGCACGGCAAGAAGGCCGCGCGGTTCATCGACGCGTACCTGCGCGGCGGCCGCTACGCGCCGCCGCGCAAGCACGAGGAGGCCGGCTTCGGGCTGCTGCACCCGTGGTACTTCGCCGACGCGCCACCTTCCGAGCAGCCAGAACGAGCGGCGGCTGCGCGTGTCGCCGACTTCGCTGAGGTGACGGGCGGGCTGACGCAGCAGGAGGCGGTCCGCGAGGCGGCCCGCTGCCTGTCGTGCGGCAACTGCATCGAGTGCGACGGGTGCGCCGCCGCCTGCCCGGAGGACGCGGTCATCAAGCTGGGCCGCGGGCACCGCTACGAGTTCGACTACCAGCGGTGCACCGGCTGCTCCGCCTGCTACCAGCAGTGCCCGGTGCACGCCATCGAGATGGTACCCGAGCCTGCGGAAAACATCGTGCCCGCGCAAGACAACCCCGCGCAAGACAACAGGGAGCAGCGGCGATGACCCGCGTGACGATCGACGGCAACGAGGCCGCCGCCTCCGCCGCCTACCGGCTGAATGACGTGTGCTGCATCTACCCGATCACCCCCTCCTCGGCGATGGCCGAGCTTGCCGACGAGTGGTCGAGCAAGGGCCAGCCGAACATCTGGGGCGGCGTGCCGACCGTCGTCGAGATGCAAAGCGAGGGCGGCGCGGCGGGCGCGCTGCACGGCGCGCTCCAGGGCGGGTCGCTGACCACGACGTTCACCGCGTCGCAGGGCCTGCTGCTGATGATTCCGAACATGTACAAGATCGCCGGCGAGCTGACACCCGCGGTGTTCCAGGTGGCGGCGCGGTCGCTCGCGGCGCAGGGGCTGTCGATCTTCGGCGACCACTCGGACGTGATGGCGGTGCGGCAGACAGGCTTCGCGCTGCTGTGCTCGGGGAGCGTGCAGGAGGCGCACGACCTCGCGGTGGTGGCGCAGGCGGCGTCCCTCGCCACCCGGGTGCCGTTCGTGCACTTCTTCGACGGGTTCCGCACCTCGCACGAGCTGAACGAGTGCGAGCTGCTCGCCGACGACGAGCTGCGCGCGCTGGTGCCCTACGACCTGGTGCGGGCGCACCGGCTGCGCGCGATGAGCCCGGAGCATCCCGTGGTGCGCGGCACGGCGCAGAACCCCGACGTGTACTTCCAGGCGCGGGAGACGGTGAACCCGTTCTACGCGGCGGTGCCAGGGGCGGTCGCGACGGCCATGGAGTCGCTGGCGTCGCTGACCGGCCGGGAGTACTCGCTGGTGTCGTACCACGGCCACCCGCAGGCCGAGCGGGTGATCGTGATCATGGGCTCAGGCGCGGAGACCGCGGCGGCCACGGCCGGGTACCTGGCGGCGCGCGGCGAGCGGGTGGGCGTCGCGGGCGTGCGGCTGTTCCGCCCGTTCCCCGCGGCGGAGCTGCTCGCCGCGCTGCCACCTTCCGTCACGCGGGTCGCGGTGCTCGACAGGACCAAGGAGCCTGGCTCGCTCGGCGAGCCGCTGTTCCTCGACGTGCTCGCCGCGCTCGCGGAGGCGTCTTCCGCCGATGGCCGGCGGATGCCGCTGGTGACCGGGGGGCGGTACGGGCTGTCGTCAAAGGAGTTCACGCCGGGGATGGCCGCGGGCGTCTTCGCCGAGCTCGGGCGGCCCGCACCGCGCCCGCGGTTCACCGTCGGCATCAACGACGACGTCTCGGGAACGAGCCTGCCGTACGACGACCTCGACATCGAGGATCCCAAGACGACCCGGGCGGTGTTCTTCGGCCTCGGCTCGGACGGGACGGTGAGCGCCAACAAGAACAGCATCAAGATCCTCGGCGACGCCGGGCTGCACGCGCAGGGCTACTTCGTATACGACTCCAAGAAGTCAGGCTCGGAGACCGTGTCCCACCTGCGGTTCGGGCCGGCTCCGATCAGCGCGCCCTACCTGATCAGGCGGGCCGGGTTCGTCGGCGTGCACCAGGCGCGGCTGATCGGCCGTACCGAGGTGCTCGACCGGGCGGCACCAGGCGCGGTGGTGCTGCTCAACACGCCGGTGCCGGCCGACGCGGTGTGGGACTCGCTGCCAGAGCTTGCCCGGTCGCGGATCGTCGCGAAGAAGCTCACGCTGTACGCGATCGACGCCGCCGCGGTGGCACGGGAGGCGGGCCTTGGCGGGCGGGTGAACACCGTGCTGCAGACCTGCTTCTTCGCGATCAGCGGCGTGCTGCCGACGGATGAGGCGATCGCGGCGATCAAGAAGGCGCTCGCGAAGAGCTACGGGCGGCGCGGGCCCGAGGTCGTGGCGCGGAACAACGCGGCGGTGGACGCGGCGGTGGCCGGGCTGTACCGGGTTGAGGTGCCCGCGGCAGGCCTGCAGGGAACCGATGGAGCCGAGGGGCCCGAGGGCCGGGTCCCCGCGCGGTCCCCCGTTTTCCTCGGTGCCCCCGAGTTCGTGCGGACGGTGACGGCGGCCATGCTTGCGGGCCGCGGCGACGACCTGCCGGTGAGCGCGCTGCCCGCCGACGGCACCTACCCGCCGGGCACCTCCAGGTACGAGAAGCGGAACATCTCCGACCTGGTCGCCGCGTGGGACCCGGACACGTGCATCCAGTGCGGCAACTGCTCGTTCGTCTGCCCGCACAGCGTCATCAGGTCCACGTTCTACCCCGACGGCCTGCTCGACGGGGCGCCGGACGGGTTCAAGTCCGCGCCGCTTGACTCGCGCGGCCTGCCGGACAGCGCCTTCACGTTGCAGGTATACGCCGAGGACTGCACCGGGTGCGGGCTGTGCGTGGAGGCCTGCCCGGTGCCGCTGCGCGGCGCCGTGCCCGCCGAGCCGGGAACGGCGCCGCGCAAGGCGATCAACCTGGAGCCCTACGACAGGGACGCGGTGCGGCGGGACGTGGCGTTCTTCGAGACGCTGCCGCTCGCCGACCGCTCCCGGGTGGACTTCGGCACGGTCCGCGGCGCGCAGTTCCTGCAGCCGCTGTTCGAGTTCTCCGGCGCGTGCGCCGGCTGCGGTGAGACGCCGTACCTGCGGCTGCTCTCCCAGCTGTTCGGCGACCGGCTGCTTGTCGCGAACGCGACCGGCTGCTCGTCGATCTACGGCGGCAACCTGCCCACCACGCCGTGGACGACCAACCGCGACGGCCGCGGACCCGCCTGGTCGAACTCGCTGTTCGAGGACAACGCGGAGTTCGGGCTCGGCTTCAGGCTCGCCGCCGACCAGCAGCTCGCGCTGGCACGGGTCCGGCTGAGCGAGCTGCGGGACGCGGTCGGGACGGAGCTGGCCGACGAGATCCTGGCCGCGCCGCAGGCGCGCGAGTCGGAGTACGCGGCGCAGCGGGCCCGGGTCACCGAGCTGACCAGGAGGCTGACGGCGCTGGACGGGGAGCACTGCGAGCTCTTTTCTCCTGACCGTTCCGATGGGCGGTTCCTTCAAAGCAAGGCAGGAGAAAAGAGCTCGTCCGTTCGCGACCTGCTGTCCGTCGTTGACCACCTGGTGCGGCGCAGCGTGTGGATCGTCGGCGGCGACGGCTGGGCCTACGACATCGGCGCGGGCGGGCTCGACCACGTGCTGGCGAGCGGCCGGGACGTGAACGTGCTTGTGATGGACACCGAGGTGTACTCGAACACCGGCGGGCAGGCGTCCAAGGCGACGCCGCTCGGCGCGGTCGCCAAGTTCGCCGCGGCGGGCAAGCGGGTGCCGAAGAAGGACCTGGCGCTGCAGGCGGTCGCCTACGGCAGCGTGTACGTGGCGCGGGTGGCGATGGGCGCCGACCCGCAGCAGACGCTGCGCGCGCTGCGCGAGGCCGAGGCGTACGACGGCCCGTCGCTGGTGATCGCCTACAGCCACTGCATCGCGCACGGCATCGAGTCCGGCGGCCAGCTGCTGCGCAACGGCATGGACCAGCAGTACCGCGCGGTGGCGAGCGGCTACTGGCCGCTGATCCGCTACGACCCGATCACCAGGGCGTTCCTGCTCGACTCGCCGCGGCCGCGGCTGCCGCTTTCCGCCTACACGGGGCAGGAGCTGCGGTTCCGGATCCTGGAGCGGACCGACCCTGAGGCGGCGGCCCGGCTCGCCGAGCTCGCGCAGCAGGAAGTACGCCAGCGCTGGACAACCTACGAGGAGATGGCCGCGCGGGGCCCTGAGCGGTTCCCCGCGCCGGATAAGACCAAGTCAGGCGGGAGCGCGTGATGGACCTTCGCACTCGGTACCTCGGCCTTGAGCTGCGCGGTCCGCTGATCGCGTCGGCGGGGCCGCTGACCTCGACCGCCGCCGGCGTGCGGCGGCTCGCCGAGGCCGGCGTCGGCGCGGTGGTGCTGCCGTCGCTGTTCGAGGAGCAGCTCAGGCACGCGGCAAGCAGGGACTCGTGGCTGGCCGCTGGCGGCACGGACTCCTTCCCCGAGGCGCTGAGCTACCTGCCAGGTACCAGCTACGAGGCCTGGCCGCACCAGTACCTGCACCTGATCGCCGAGGCGGTGCGGGCGGCGGGTCCCGGCGTGCCGGTGATCGCGTCGCTGAACGGGGTCTCGCCCGGCGGCTGGACCGGCTACGCGACGGCCATGCAGGAGGCGGGGGCCGCCGCGATCGAGCTGAACGTCTACGACCTGCCCGGTGACCCGCTCATCCCGGCGCGGGACGCCGAGCGGCGCTACACCGAGATCCTCGTCGCGGTCAAGGCCGCGGTGCGGATCCCGGTGGCGGTCAAGGTCGGGCCGTACTTCAGCTCTCCCGGCGAGATGGCCACCGTGCTCGACCAGGCGGGCGCGGACGGGCTGGTGCTGTTCAACAGGTTCCTGCAGACCGACATCGACCCGGAGACGTTCACCGTCTCCACCGGGTTCCGGCTGTCGTCGCCGGGCGAGGCGTCGCTGCCCCGCTCCTGGATCCGGCTGCTGCGCGGCAAGGTGCGCTGCTCGCTTGCGGCGACGACCGGGGTGGAGACGTGGACCGACGTCGCGGCGTACCTGCTGGCGGGCGCGGACGCGGTGATGACCACCTCCGCGCTGCTGCGGCACGGCCCCGCTTACGCCACCGAGCTGCTCAACGGGCTGGCGGTCTGGATGCACCGCAAGGGCTTCGCCACCGTGGCCGACGTGCGCGGCCTGCTGTCGGCAGAGACCGGGCTCGCGGAACCCGGACGGCCCGGTTACCTGTCCGCGATCGAGCAGGCGACGCACGCGTACGGCGGCGCCGAGGTGGTCTCGTGAACGCCGGGCCTCTCGCGAGCGCTGGCGCCGGGGCGGCCGCTCCCGGCGTGCTGCGGCGCGACGACCTTGACCGGCTGCTCGACGCGATCAGGCGGCGCGGGTTCCGGCTGGTCGGGCCCGTGGTCAGGGACGGTGCCATCTGCTATGACGACATCTCGTCGGCGGCCGACCTGCCCGCCGGGTGGACCGACGAGCAGGACGCGGCGACGTACCGGCTGCGGCGCCGCGATGACCAGGCGCTGTTCGGTTACAACGTCGGGCCGCAGTCGTGGAAGAAGTACCTGTTCCCCGCCGTGTCCCGGCTGGGGGTTCCGGGCACGGCGGATTCGGCAGGCGCGGCCGAGCCCGAGCGCTTCGCGTTCATCGGCGTCCGGGCGTGCGAGCTGCGGGCGATCGCGATCCAGGACCGGGTGTTCACCGGCGGCCGGCACGCCGACCCGGAGTACGCGGCGAACCGCGAGTACGCGTTCCTCGTCGCGGTCAACTGCGGGCAGGCCGCGAGCACCTGCTTCTGCGTGTCGATGTCGGCGGGGCCGCGGGCGGAGGCCGGCTTCGACCTCGCGCTGACCGAGCTGCTCGACTCTGCCGACCACCCCGGCGGTCACCGGTTCCTGGTGGAGGCCGGGACGCCGCGCGGCGCCGAGGTGCTCGCCGAGGCCGGGGCGTCGCCCGCGCCTGCGGGCGACGTCGCCGCGGCGGACGCGGTGACGGAACGCACCGCCGCCGCCATGGAGCGCAGCATGCCGGCCATCGACCTGCGGGACCTGCTGTACGACAACCTGGAGCACCCCCGCTGGGACGACGTGGCAAGCCGCTGCCTGGCCTGCGGGAACTGCACGATGGTGTGCCCGACGTGCTTCTGCTTCAGCGTCGAGGAGACCACGGACCTGACGGGGGCTGGCGGGGCGGGCGACGAGCGGCAGCGGTCGTGGGACTCGTGCTTCACGCTCGACCACTCCTACCTGCACGGCGGCCCGGTGCGGACCTCGACCCGGTCGCGGTACCGGCAGTGGATGACGCACAAGCTGGCCACCTGGCAGGACCAGTTCGGCACCTCCGGGTGCGTGGGGTGCGGGCGCTGCATCGCGTGGTGCCCGGTGGGGATCGACATCACCGAGGAGGTCGGCGCCATTGCCGCAGACGATTGAGCAGGAGCTGCACCGCCAGGAGTTCTTCGCCGGGCTCGACCAGGAGTACCTGGCGCTGATAGCGGGGTGCGCGCGGAACGCCGCGTTCGGCGACGGGGAGTTCCTGTTCCGTGAGGGGCAGCCGGCGGAGACGTTCTACCTGGTGCGTGAGGGAGCGGTCGCGCTGGAAATCACCGCGCCGGGCCGGGTTTTCACCGTGCAGACGGTCGGCGCGGGAGAGCTGGCCGGCTTCTCCTGGCTGATCGGCCCGCAGCGCTGGCAGTTCGACGGGCGGGCTGTCGGGCGGGTGCACGCCGTCGAGCTGGCGGGCGCGTGCCTGCGGGCCAAGTGCGACGCCGACCCGCGGCTCGGCTACGACCTCATGCGGCGGTTCGCGGACCTGGCGGCGCGGCGGCTGCAGGCCACCCGGCTGCAACTGCTTGACGTGTACGGTCATGCGCACGCTGGCTGAGGCGGCGGCGGGCCGCCCGTGGACGGAGTCACCCGCCTGGCGGGTGACGGCTAACCGGCCGGAGTCGCATGACACGGTGACGCTCGAGCTCGAGCCGCCGGAGCCGTTCGGCTTCGAGCCTGGCCAGTTCAACATGCTGCGGGTGCCGGGCATCGGCGAGGTGCCGATCTCGATCAGCGGCGACCCGACGCGGCCAGGCCCGGTGCTGCACACCATCCGCGACGTCGGGGCGGTCACCCACGCGCTGTGCACGCTGCGGCCCGGGCAAACGGCCGGGGTCCGCGGCCCGTACGGCACGAGCTGGCCGGTGCGGGCGGCCGAGGGCGGCGACGTGGTGATCGTGGCGGGCGGCATCGGGCTGCCGCCGCTGCGCCCCGCCATCTACCACGTGCTCGCGCACCCGGGCTCGTACGGCCGCCTGGTCCTGCTCTACGGCGCGCGCACCCCGGCCGACCTGCTGTTCACCGGCGAGCTCGCCGCCTGGCGGGCCCGGCCAGGTGTCACCGTCGAGGTCACCGTGGACACCGCGGGCCGCGACTGGGACGGCAAGGTCGGAGTGGTGCCCGACCTCGTCGCGCCCAACCTCAACGGCAAGGCCGCGTTCGACCCGGGGGCGGCGGTCGCGTTCGCCGTGGGCCCGGAGATCATGATGCGGTTCGCGGTGCGGGCGCTGCTCGCGGCGGGCGTTGCCGAGGACCGGGTGTTCCTGTCCATGGAGCGTGACATGCAGTGCGCGGCGGCGCTGTGCGGGCACTGCCAGCTCGGGCCGTTCCTGCTCTGCCGCGACGGCCCGGTGCTCGGCTACCGGCCGCTGGCCCGCTGGATGTCGGTGAGGGAGCTTTGATGAGTGACGCCGAGCGCACGCGGCCCGATGAGTCCCGCAAGCCGACACTCGCGGTGTGGAAGTTCGCCTCCTGCGACGGCTGCCAGCTCACCCTGCTGAACTGCGAGGACGAGCTGCTCGCGGTGGCCGGCGCGATCCAGGTCGCCAACTTCACCGAGGCGTCACGCGAGGTGGTGGACGGCCCGTACGACCTGTCGCTTGTCGAGGGGTCGATCACCACGCCGCACGACGCCGAGCGCATCCGCGAGGTACGGCAGGCGTCCAGGTTCCTTGTCACCATCGGCGCGTGCGCCACCGCGGGCGGCATCCAGGCGCTGCGCAACTTCTCCGCTGACCTGGCGCCGCTGGTGTACGCCACGCCCGCCTACATCGAGACGCTGCGCACGTCCACCGCGATCGCCGACCACGTGCCCGTCGACTTCGAGCTGCGCGGCTGCCCGATCGACCGCCGCCAGCTGCTCGAGGTGATCTCGGCGTACCTGCTTGGCCGCAAGCCGCGGGTCCGCGGGCACAGCGTGTGCATCGAGTGCAAGCGCGCCGGGCACACCTGCGTGATGGTGGCGCACGGTACGCCCTGCCTCGGCCCGGTGACGCAGGCCGGCTGCGGCGCGCTTTGCCCGTCGTTCGCCCGGGGCTGCTACGGCTGCTTCGGTCCGATGGAGACGCCGAACACCGCCGCGCTTTCCGCGCGCTGGCGGGAGCTCGGCGCGGGCGACGGCGACCTGGTCCGCGCGTTCCGCACGTTCAATGCCGGCGCGCAGGCGTTCCGCGAGGAGGCAGAGGTCCATGACACAGCGGCCGATGACCCGCGTTAAGGTGCCCGTGCTCGCCCGCGTCGAGGGCGAGGGCGGCCTGGAGATCGTGACAGAGGACGGCCAGGTCACCGAGGCCAGGCTGGACATCTACGAGCCGCCACGGTTCTTCGAGGGCCTGCTGCGCGGCAGGCGGTACACCGAGCCGCCGGATATCACCGCGCGGATCTGCGGTATCTGCCCGGTGGCCTACCAGATGAGCGCGTGCCTGGCCATCGAGGACGCCTGCGGCGTCACCGTGCCCGAGCAGGTGACCGCGCTGCGCAGGCTGCTGTACTGCGGCGAGTGGATAGAAAGCCACGTGCTGCACATCTACCTGCTGCACGCGCCCGACTTCCTCGGCTACTCCAGCGGCATCCACCTGGCCCGCGATCACCCCGAGATCCTGCAGCGTGGCCTGCGGCTGAAGAAGGCGGGCAACCGGCTGATGGAGGTGATCGGCGGCCGCTCGGTGCACCCGGTCAACGTCCGGGTCGGCGGCTTCTACCGCGCACCGGACCCGCGCGACCTGCACGCGCTGGCCGGGGAGCTTGAGTGGGCGAGGCAGGCGGCGCTTGACACCGTTAACTGGGTGGCGGCGTTCGACTTTCCTGAGTTCAGCCGCGACTACGAGTACGTCTCGCTGCTCGACCCCGCCGGGTACCCGGTCATGGGCGACCGGGTCGCCTCAAGCCGCGGCCTGGACATCCCGGCCCGCGACTACGACAAGTACTTCACCGAGCTCCAGGTGCCGCACTCCACGGCGCTGCACTCGCTGCTCGACGGCGGCCGCACGTACCTGGTCGGGCCGCTGGCCAGGTACAGCATGCACTCCGGGCGGCTGCACGAGGCGGCCGCGTCCGCCGCCCGCGCCGCCGGGCTCGGCGCCACCTGCGCCAACCCGTTCCGCAGCATCATCGTCCGCGCCGTCGAGCTGGTCTACGCGTGCGAGGAGGCGCTGCGGCTCATCGGGCGGTACGAGCCGCCAGACCCGCCGAGCGTCGACGTGCCGCCCGCCGCGGCGACCGGGTACGGCTGCACCGAGGCGCCGCGCGGCATGCTGTACCACCGCTACCAGATCAACGCCGACGGCACCATCGCCAACGCGAAGATCGTCCCGCCGACCTCGCAGAACCAGCGGGTCATCGAGGCCGACCTGCGCGAGTTCGCCGGGGCGCGGCTCGCCCTGCCGCACGAACAGCTGACCTGGCAGTGCGAGCAGGCGGTGCGCAACCACGACCCGTGCATCTCCTGCTCGACCCACTTCCTCGACCTGCGGGTGGTGAACCGGGCGGCTGCGAGGCCACCGGCCGGGGCTGGTCCGGCTTCGACCCGGACCTGATCCCAGCGCGTGGCGGGAGGATGCGACCCGCGACCTGCTCAGGCTGTTAAGAAGCAGCACGCGCAGGAGCGGATGGTGTGGCTGCCGAAACGGTAGCTGCCGCCATGAAGTCGGCTGAGTCAGCGACCGGTGCCGGGCTTGCTGAAGCGGCGAGCAAGACGGCGGGGGTGGCGCCGACCAGCTTCGCGCAGTCGTGGCAGAGGTGAGCCTGGTCGAAGTACCCGCACTCGGCTGCGGCGAGAGCGAGCGTGATCGGCGCCGGACCCGATGCCGCCAGCCAGCCGCGGAGCCGCTGGAATCGCAGGATGGTCTGCAGGGTCTTGGGCGGGAGGCCGACATGGTCATCGAAGCACCGCCGGAGCTGGCGGTCGCTAAGGCCCGCATGGCGGGCAGCATCGCCGACAGTAGCGCGCGGTTCACCGAGCTTGGCTACCGCGGCAATGACTCGCGGGTCGGGCCCCGCGCCGCGGGCGAGGCGGGCGATGACACCCTCGGTCAGGACGGCGCGGCTGGCGGCCGGCGTCGCCGTCCGTGCTAGCGCGGCTTCGAGGCCATGCGCGGACGCCCGGTCCCATACTCCCGTAAGGTCAGCGACATCAGGCAGTTCACGAAGGGGCATGCCAAGGACCACGGCCGCCCAGCCGGGCCGGATCCGGATTCCGGTGACCAGGGCGGACTCGCCCACCGGACGGCGCACCTGCCGGGGCGCCGGGCGCAAAGCCCGGGCACGCTGCCCGTCCCAGACCAGGTCCAGGCACCCGTCGGGCAGCAGCCGCATCTGCCGGGGCCGGCCGGCGAAGCCGTGCCAGGTGCAGGCCACCATGCGTGTCACGGCCGGCGCTGGCCGGTACTCGCGGTAAGCAGAGACCACCGGCGTCAGACCGGACCGGGACAGAGCCGCGACAGGTTGGAGTGGAACCGCCATGTGCCTCATTATCGGCCTACGGCGGGCACCGGGATATGGCCGGTTTGTCCAAGACAATGGCGTGGCCCTGGCTCAAGCTGGTCCTCATGGCAGCGAAGAGCCCGGCCAGGGATAAAGGCGCGGCTGGTTTCCTGACAACTACGTCCGCGGCTTACCTGGCACCGGCCGAGTACGTCGACAGCGATCACCCGCTTGTCACCGCCCGGGCGCGCGCGTTGTGCGCGAACGCGGGCACCCGCCGTAATGCGGCGCGGGCGGTGTACTACTTCGTCCGCGACCTGCGGTATGAGGGCGGTGACTTTGAGGACCTGGAGATCTACCGGGCCAGCAGCGTGCTGGCGGCCGGGCACGGCTACTGCGTCGGCAAGGCTGCGCTGTGCGCGGCGCTGGCCCGCGCTGCCGGGATCCCGGCCCGGCTAGCCTTTGCCGACGTCCGCAACCACCTCGCATCGCCGCGGCTGCTCGCGGCCATGGCCACCGACGTGTTCGCCTGGCACGGCTATGCCCAGTTGCTCCTGAGTGGCCGCTGGATCAGTGTCAGCCCGACCTTCGACACCCTTACCTGCCAGCGGGCCGGCGTCCCGCCGCTTGAGTTCGACGGCGTGCACGATGCTCTGCTGCAGTCGTTCGACGGCGGCGCCGCGACGATGGGCTACATCAAGCGGCATGGCCTGTTCCACGACGTCCCGGCGCGTTTCCTGGCTGCTGAGATGCCGCGGCTCTACCCGTTCGCCCGTGACCACGGCATCACCAGGTTCCAGGCTGCCGGCCGTGCCGGTTCCGTGACTGACGTGGCACGGCCGGGCTGGGTGCCCGACACCCGGGCCAGGCAGGCGTGATGTCGCGCATCGATTACGACGAGCGCGTGGCTGCGGCGTTCCAGGCTGGCCGCCAGCTGCCGCCCGCCGGCCTGGCGCAGTGGCGTGCCGCGATCACCCGTCACCTGGAGCCGTGGCGGGGAATGCGGCTGCTCGACCTGGGCGCCGGCACCGGGATGTGGGCAACGGCGCTGGCCGGCTGGTTTGACATCACCGTGGTGGCCGTCGAGCCCTCACCCGCCATGCGCGCGCGCTCGTCCTGTCCCGGCATGGTCGGCGGGGACGCACTGGCCCTTCCGTTCGCCGACGGCACCATGGACGGCGCGTGGCTCTCCACCGTCATTCACCACCTGCCCGACCTGCCCACCGCAGCGCGCGAGCTCGCACGGGTCTTGCGCCCCCGCGCCCCGGTGCTGATCCGATCGGCCTTTGCGGGCCGATGCGACCGCATCGGACTGATCCGCTACTGGCCAGAGACAGCCGCCGTGCTGGACGCATTCCCCACCGTGACCCAGGTAAGCACCGCGTTCGAGACCGCCGGGTTTGACTGCACCGCACTGGAACCGGTGCCCCAGGTGACCGCCAGCTCGCTTGCCATCCTGGCCGCCACAACGCGACGTGAGGCGCACACGCCGCTGACGCTCATCAGCGACACCGCCTACAAGGCAGGGCTGGCCCGGCTGCGGGCCGCCGCTGCCACCTGCACCGGGCCCGTGATCGACACTCTCGACCTGCTGGTCTTGCGTAACGCGGGTCCCGGCACCCGGGCCCCCGCAACGTGCATACTCGGGCACACGGTTCCGGGACGGCCGGCCGCGATCACGACGCGGGCGACCACAGCGCGGACGCGAACGGGCCGCCGTCGCCGCTGACCTTCCATCAGATACTGGCGGTCGCGGTGGACTGCTTCAACAGCCGGCGGCGACGTGTTCGGCGAATTCGGTGGCCAGGGGGGCGAGCACGTTCCATTGGCGGGCGGCCCATCTCGCGGCATCGCAACCGAAGGAGCCATAATGACCGAACCCCGCTGGCCCGCCGACCGCCGGATAACCGTGCGCGACCTGCAGGCCGCGACCGACCGGGGTGAGCGGTGGGCCATGCTCACCAGCTATGACACGCTCACCGCGCAGCTGTTCGAGCAAGCTGGCGTGCGGGCCATCCTGGTCGGCGACACCAGCAGCGAGATGGTGTTCGGCTACCCGGACACGGTCCCGGTCACCATGGAGGAGATGATCCCTCTCGTCCAGGCCGTGGTCCGCGGCACCAGCCGCGCGCTGATCGTCGCGGACCTGCCATTCGGCAGCTACCAGGGCGGTCCCGGGCAGGCCCTCGCAAACGCCGTACGGCACTTGAAGGAGGGCGGTGCCCAGTGCGTCAAGCTCGAAGGCGGACGCCCGGTCCTGCCGCAGGTGTGCGCACTCACCCAGGCCGGCATCCCGGTCATGGGCCACCTCGGGCTCACCCCGCAAAGCGTCAACACCCTCGGCGGCACACGCCGCGTGCAGGGCCGGGGGGAGGCCGGCGACCGGCTCGCCGAGGATGCCCTGGCACTGCAAGACGCCGGCGCATTCGCCATCGTCCTGGAATCGGTCCCCGCCGAACTGGGACGGCGCGTGTCGGACTCGCTGCACGTGCCTGTCGTCGGCATCGGAGCCGGCCCGCACTGCGACGCCCAGATCATGGTCTGGCAAGACCTCGCCGGACTCACCACCGGCCACGTCCCCCGGTTCGTCAAGCGCTATGCCGACCTCGCAGGTACGCTGACCACGGCGGTCAGCCAGTACGTAGCCGAGGTCGCCCGCAACACCTACCCCGACGACGCCCACAGTTACGGCTAACCGCCCAGGGGGCTTGAGTACCTCATGAACGAAGAAGGATGGCGGGCGCCATTCGCCGATGCGGCCGGGTTCCTGGCACTCCCGCCGGAACCGTTGATGGTCTTCGGCTCCCCGGCCGGGCTCCCGTCGAGCCTGCCGGTAGGCAACGTGGCGATCGCATGCGTCGCGGTCGCGTTGACTGCCGCCTCCAGGTTGCAACGGCAACGCGGCGGGCCGCCACCGCAGCAGGTCCGGCTCGATGCTGCCCACGTGGCCGCCGCGGTCCGCAGCGAGGCGCACGTCCGGGTGAACGGATCCAGCTTCGGCAGCGGTTTCGCGCCACTGTCGCGGTTCTGGCGCGCGGCCGACGGGTGGGTGCGCACTCACGCCAACTACCCATGGCACCAGCAGGCACTGCTGCAGGCACTCGGCACCGCCGCCGACCCCGGTGCCGTGGCAGCGGCCATCGGCGAACGTCCCGCAGAAGCGGTCGAAGCCGGCGTCGTCGCTGCGGGCGGCGTTGCCGCAGCGGTCCGTACCGCCGGGCAGTGGCGCCAGCACCCGCACGGACGCGCGATCGCCGGGCGGCCACCGATCGTCAGCGCCGCGATCGACGGCGCCGCTCAGCGCCGCCGTGAGGCCGCCGGCTTGCCGGCGGCCGGGCTACGGGTCCTGGACCTCACGCGCGTCATCGCCGGGCCGGTGGCCACCCGTTACCTCGCCGCGCTCGGCGCCGACGTCCTCCGCGTCGACCCGCCGCACCGTCCAGAGCTCACGGTGCACCGCTACGACGGATTGCCGGGGAAGCGCAGCACGGTGCTTGACGCGCGGACCCCCGCCGGGCTCAGCCGGCTGCACGCGCTTGCCGACGATGCCGACATCGTGGTCCACGGCTACCGCCCGGGCGCCCTGGCAGCATTCGGCCTGGACGCTGGCTCGCTGGCCGAGCGACACCCCGGCCTGGTTGTCGTGTCCATGTCGGCCTGGGGAGTACCGGGACCATGGTCGGGCCGGCGCGGCTTCGACAGCATCGTCCAGGCGGCCTGCGGTATCGCGATGACCGAGTCCCCCGACGGGGAACGGCCCGGCCGCCTGCCCTGTCAGTTGCTCGACCACGGCACCGGCTACCTGGCGGCCGCGGCCGCCCTGGAGGGAGCGCGGCGGCAGTCCGAAGCGGGCGGCACGCACGTGTTCGCTTTGTCGCTCGCGGCTACCGCGGGCTGGCTGCTCAGCCAGCACAGAACGCCAGCAGCGGCAGCGGCCTCCGAAGCCGTGCCGCCAGCCAGCGAATACCTGACCACACTGAAGTCCGGTGCCGGGCCAGTCATGATGGTCGGCCCGCCAGGCACACTTGGGAACTGCGCCCTGGCCTGGCCTTCGCGGCTGACCACCTACGGCCAGGACCCGCCAGCCTGGTAGGCCCTGATAATGCTGTTCGGTGCCTGACGGCACCGATCTGGCTCTGTTGTCGTGGATGTCCCCGCTGCCCATGGCGGCAGACGTGGTCGCCACCGGAAACCTGAGCTGCTCCCGGCCGCGCCCTTGTCTATCACATAAGATGAAGATATTATCATGCTTTGTGAAAATCGGCCCGTCCATGCTGACGCCTTTCCTGCGCTCCGACGCGCAGGGCGCCGTGCTGGCAGAGACACTGCTCGATCCGACGACCGAGCTTACGATCTCAGAGATCGCCCGCCGTGCGGGCGTGCTCCCGGCCGTCGCTCACCGTGAGGTCAGCCGCCTCGTTGATGCTGACGTGCTGCGCGATCGGCGTGAAGGCAACAACCGGCTGGTGCGCGCCAACACGGAGCACCCGCTATGGCCACTCATGTCACAGATCGTAGTGGAAACTTACGGGCCAGCCCCGCTGCTGCGTAACCTGCTCGCCGAACTGCCCGGCATCCGCGAGGCCTACATCTACGGCTCCTGGGCGAGCCGGCGCGTCGGGCAGCCCGGCCCTCCGCCACGCGACATCGACGTCCTTGTCGTCGGTAGCCCCTCCCGGACCGACCTGCTTGATGTCGCCGACGCGGCTCGGCAGCAACTGCACACCGAGGTCAACATCCGCACCGTCGCACCCGAGGCGTGGGCCGCGAAAGATCAGCCCTTCCTGATGACGGTCGCGTCCCGTCCTCTCATCACCCTCGCCGGCCCGGGGAGAGCCGGTGACTGAGCGCAACCCGCCCGCGGACGACCTCGGCTGGTTGCCTGACGCCCCCGCCACTGGGTTCCTGCTCGACCGCGGGCAGATCGAGCGCGTTGAGGCCGACCCGGCTCACGCCCGCACCATCCTTGCCCAGGCCCGGATGCATCTGTCCTCCGCCCGCATCTTGGCCGCCACCGAGGACGCCGCCGCAGCATTCGTAACCGCGTACGACGCTGCGCGGAAGTCGTTGTCGGCCATGCTCGCCGTCCAGGGACTGCGCGCCCGGGGCGGCGACGGCGGGCACCGCGTCCTCAGCGAGCTCATGCAGGCACAGATCCCGCAGCACAGGCGCACCCTGCGCGAATTTGACTGGATGCGCCAGAAGCGCAACGATACCCAGTACCCAGACCCCGCTAAGCCGACCGCCACGGCGAACGACGTCACCGACGGCATCGCCGCAGCGCAACGGATCGTTGAGCTGGGAGAGCAGTTCCTCGGATCCGTCACCGCTAAGCGAAAGACAGGGCAGGAGCTTTAGACCAGTCGGGCATTGCCTGCCAATGCCGGGTCCAATGAGCCGGCCCAGTGCGGTGTCGAGACCAGGCCTGTCTCGTTGGACATGCCAAGGCCCCACCAACCTCAGCACCTCGCGTTCGCGGCCGGTGATCCCGGTGAGCTCCCGGGGCTTACGGCTGGGGCAGCATCAGCATGCGCAGGCCCGCGCGGGCCAGCGGCTGGTCATCGGCCAGGATGACCCGGATGGTCATCGGGCTGGCGTGGGGAGTGGCAGCCGGGCTGCGACGCGGAAGCCGCCGCCGGGGCGCGGGCCGGCCGAGAAGTCGCCGCCGAGCAGCACGGTCCGCTCGCGCATGCCGGTGATGCCGTAGCTGGTCCCGGCCGCGCCCTTCTCAGTCAAACCGCCGCCGCGTCCGCTGTCGGTGACCTTGATCGACAGCTGCCCATCGCGCTGATCGATGCGGACCTGGCACTGGCCGGCGCCGGCGTGCCGGACCACGTTGGTGACCGCCTCCTGGATGATCCGGAACGCTGCCAGGTCGATGTCAGCCGGGAGCGGCTCCCGGCTGCCGTGCCAGTCCACCTCGACCTCCACGCCCGCCTCCAGCGTCAGGGCGGCCAGCCGCCCGAGGTCGGCCAGGCCGGGCGCCGGGCCCAGCGGTGCCTGACCCGGGCCTGGCTCCGGGTCGGCGCGCCGCAGCCCGGTCATCATCCCCCGCAGCCCGGACAGCGTTTCCCTGCTGGTGTCCTCGATCGCGGCCAGGGCGTCGCGCGCGTCGGCGGGCCTGGCGTCGAAGACCCTGCGGCCCGCACCCGCCTGGATCGCGATGACGCCGATGCTGTGCGCCACGACATCGTGCAGTTCGCGGGCGATCCGCAGCCGCTCCGCCAGCGTGGCCTGGGCGGCCGCCTGGGCGCGCACCAGCTCGGCCCGGGCGTGTGCTTGCCGGACCGAGTTACCGATGAGCCAGGCGATGACCGCGACCAAGACAACGGCAGGCAGCGCGTTGGGGTTGTCGCGGGGAGAGCCCGGAGAGGACAAGCCTAGGAGCCAGACTGGAACCAGCAGGCCGATGCTGGCCATAACGAGTCCAGTCACCGAGAGCCTGCGGGGAAGCGTCGCCGCTATGTAACAGATCTCAATGTCCGCCGCGAAGGGGAGCACGAACTGCAGGGCGCTCATCGGCCGCAGTTGCAGCGCCATGATGGCCACCCCTGCGCAAACCGTCACAGTCAGTGCCAGCAGCGGCCAGCGGCGAAGCAGCGGAGCGGAAACCAGCAGACCGCCGATGGGCAACGCCAATGCCCAACTCATTGAGCGCCTCCAGCCTGCCAGGTCATGCTCACGCCACCGATCGTAGCCACAACTCGTTCGGAGTTCGCCTGGTGCAGGCATACGCCTGCGGGCGACCGCGGCCTTCGACGACCCGCACAACGGCCACCACGTCGTCATCGGGTGTGGCCGGGTGATCGCCGGCACCTCCGTCGCCGACCTCATCGCCGCCGCCGACCGAGGCTGGCACGCCGGGCGGCGCATCCTGCTATGCCTGGCTGCGGGTCAGCAGAGGGATGAGCACCTGCGCGTTGGGGCTTCCCCAGCCCGTCACCGGGTCCCATCCGGGCCCGGCCTGGTAACCGGTGACGATGGCCTGGCCCGCGGTCACACTGTTGTTACCGGTAGTAATATCATGAAATGCCTGGCTGTAGCTGGAGCCCCGGGCGATCCGGTAGATGAGGGGGTTAACGAAGCCGAGGTCGTGATGAGCGTACTGGCCGGCCAGCGCGATGAGCCCGCCCCACAGCGGCGCGGAGCCGCTGGTGCCGGAAGCCGCGAGGATCCATGTCCTGCTGCCGGCAGCGGCGACTATCGGGGTACCGCCCGGCTCGCCGGCGTCACCGGCCACGTCGGGCACGCCCCTCATCTGTGACATCCCAGGGACGCCGTCCTGATAGGCAGGACGGGCATACAGGTGGCTGAAGCCGCCGCCCGATGCCTCGGAACCCTGATTCCATGCGGTCTCGCCGATGTAGGTGCCGGCCGAGGGATCCGCGGTGAGTGCAGTGCCGCCAACGGCCAGCACCAGCGGGTCGGAGGCCGGCAGGCTGACCTCTTTGACCGGCATGCCCCACCGCGGGACGCTGAGCGCGCCGCTGTCGCCGGAGCTGGCGATCACCGTGACGTGGTGAGCGGCCGCTCCCAGCAGTATGGAGTGCATCTCGGCCACCTGAGCCTTGGTGAAGTAGTGTTCCCCCAGGCTCCAGCTGACCGACGCCACGTCGGTGCCGGAGACGGCGAGCCGCAACCCGGCGAGCATGTCCGCGGTCGCGTTCGCGGCGCTGGCCAGGACGCTGGAGGGCATCAGGACCACCCGGAGAGTCGCAGCGGGGGCAACCGTGTGCAGCTTCTCGAAGTCTCCGACCTCCTCGCCAGACGCCGCCCATGGCGCGGCTGCGCCGGCGAGCGTGGTCACGACCTGGATCCGCGCGGCGGGCAGCCGGAACATGCCGTCGAACGCCGCCAGGTCCTGGCGGATATCGGTGGCGGCCGGGGGCTGGCTGCTGCCACGGGGTGGGCTTGCCGGGGCGCTGGGGGACGGGGCAGGGGCAAGGATCGTCACCGTCTCGCCACGGCCATCGATCCCCCGGTCCAGCAGGGGCTGGATGCCGTACGCGACCAGGAACAGGTTCGGGGCATAGCAGGAACCCGGGTGAAGCAGGCAGCCGGAAGCCGCGGCGGACGGCGCGGGCCCGGTGGGCACGGTCGTGGCCGTGCTGCCCGGGCCTCCTCCACATCCTGCCGCCAAGACCACACTCAGGAGCACCGCGACGGCGAGCAGGCGCGCTCGCCCTGAGCGGGTCAGCCACGCTGGATGGACGCCGTCGCGCACCTGGTCTCCTTCAAGTGTCCTCCGGGCCGTGAGGCTGGCACCGCCGGCGGCAGGCCGCCCGGCGCCCTCGTGCCGTTTCGTGACTCGCATATCTCGATCGGCGCGTTCATGGGGAGAAGATGCCCCAGTCCGAGGCACGACGCATCGGCCTGCGGACCCATCTGCACGATGCCGCAGTAGCCTGCGGACGTATGCCCGCGGGCAGACGATCCGGCACCACAGGGCGGCCGTTGCCCTACGACCAGGGGCACGCCGCCGGCCTCGCTATGGCTGAACTCCGGGGTTCTGGCGACCGAGGTCGCCCGCCGTGCCGGGTGGCAGGGAGGGCGAGGGCGGGGATGAGTGCGGCGACGGTGATGCCGGTCGCCTGGATGACCTGAGGCTGCGTACTGCCGAGGACAGGGCGGAGGTGCTCTTGGCTGGCCAGGCCGATCCCAGCCTGGTCGGCTTGGCGGTCCAGGCTGGTGACGTCGCCGCCGAACTGGGGGAACTGGCTGCCGGATACCCGCTGCGCGAGCGCTTGCATGCCCTGCGCATGCGGACGCTGTGCGCGGCAGGCCGCCCGGCCGAGGCGCTGGTTGTGTTTGAGTGGCTTCGCCGCACGCTCCGCGAGGAACTGGGAGCCGATCCGGCTCCGTCCCTGTGCGAACTGCATGCGCAGATCCTGCGCGGCAAGCCCGATCGCGGCGCACCGGGCCGCTTGCGGTACCCGCTGACCAGCTTCGTGGGGCGCGATGAGGAGCTGGAACGGATTGGTGACCTGCTCGACCGGGCACGGCTGGTGACACTGACCGGGACGGGCGGGGCAGGCAAGACCAGGCTCGCCGTCGAGATAGCGAGCAGGCGGGCGGGGGAAGCCGGGCTGGTCGAGCTGTCAGCGCTGCGCGAGGAGGCCGAGGTCCCGGCGGCCATCCTTGTGCGGCCGATCCCGAACGCGAACAGCAGGATCAGCCCGCAGCCGACCAGCCAGCGCACCGGGCTACCGTGCGACAGGAAGCCGAGGATCACGACGAAGGTGAGGACAAGGACCAGCCGCGGATCACGAGCACCGCGCCCAGTAGCCACGGCCGAGCAGGACGAGCCCGGTCACGTCCAGGCGCGCCGGCGCGGTGGCGGGACCTGGGCGGTCGGAAGGCAGCAGCCGCCAGGCGAGCGCCAATCCGAGCGTGATCACGGGCACCTTGACCAGGAACAGCCAGCGCCGGCTCAGCCAGTTAAGCATCACCCCGCCGACCATCGGGCCGAGGATTTGCCCGAGCGCCAGCGGCAGGCTGATGGTGGCGATCCCGCCGACGATCAGCGCCAGCACCGCATTCCGGACCTGCGGAGTCAGCCCCACCGCGCTGTCTGTGCGGTCAGCCGGCCACGCCCGTACAACCTTCGTCGCGCGGCCGTGCGGCTGTGGCTGAACTCCGGGATGCCCCGGCCGAGGTACGGGTCCGGGGGTAGTCATGCCGCGCCATGACGGGCCGAAGCCGAGCACGCAAGGTGCCTAGCGGGCTTGCGGCCGCCCGTGTCCGTCGGCCCGGTGCTGGCCCAGGATGGCGGTGACCAGCGCGTCGGTGAAGCTCCGTGGGATCGGTGCTCCCGTCAGCGCGCGGTAGACGATCGGGCCGCAGAGTGCGTCGAGAGCGGCATCGACGTCGAGTGCTTGCGATAGCTGCCCTGCGGTGATTCCGCGGTTGAGCATCTCGCGTTCCTGCCGGCGCTGGGGGTCGAGGTAGCGCTGGTGGAAGGTGCGGGCCATCGCGGTATCGTGCTGGGCCTCGCCGATCAGCGCGAGCAGGACCTTCCCGGCCGGCTCCTTGGTCAGGAACCGCGCGAGAGCCCGTAGGTAGCGGCGCGTGTCGCCGACGGCCGAGCCCGTGTCGGGGACGGCCAGCTGACGGCTCGCGTCATCGACCAGGGTGTCGAGCAGCACATCCACCTTGGAGGGCCACCAGCGGTAGATCGTCTGCTTGGCGACGCCGGCGCGGGCGGCGATGCCCTCAATCGTGACGCCGCCGAAGCCGCGCTCGACGAGCAGGTCGTCGGCGGCGTGCAGGACCGCGAGGCGCGCGTTCTCATCGCGCCGGTGCGGGGCGCGTCCCTTGGTGGCGGGTGTCTCGGCTGTCATGACGACGCCATCATAGCGCAACGCGGCGTCTCGCCTCATCTATACGAGACGCAACGGTTCGTCTAGACAATACGCACCGTTGCGTCTACAGTAATGACTCATGAGTAAGCAGATCACGTGGCAGGAGCCGCATGGGCGGGAAGCGCGGGCCGCGCCTCCTGAGCCGAGGCGGCCGGGGGTGCCGGCCGTTAGGCCGGCGAAGCGGCAGGCCACCGTTGCCGGGGTTATCGGGGTGATCGCCCCGGCAGCGGTGCTAGTGCTCGGGATGGTGGCCGCGGTCAACATCTTGATCCCGCGGCTCCAGGCGAGCGGCCTGCATCCGTCCGTCTCCGGGACCGCATGGATCGTGGACAGCTACACGCTGGTGTTCGCGTGCATGCTGATCCCGGCGGGCGCGCTCGGCGACCGGTTCGGCCGCAAGCGCGGGATGCTGATCGGCCTGGTCGTGTTCGCGGCCGGGTCGGCGATGGCCGCGCTGGCGCCGAGCGTCGCGGTGCTGATGCTCGGGCGTGCCATCTGCGGCGTGGGGGCGGCGCTTGTGCTGCCCGCGACGCTCGCGGTCACGCTTGCCCAGCTTGAGCCGGCCGACCGGCCGCGGGCGGTGGCGCTGTGGTCCTCGCTAACCGGGGTCGGCGGGGTGCTTGGCAACCTCGGTGGCGGCCTGGCTGTTCAGGCGGGGGGCTGGCGGTGGCTGTTCTGGGCCGGTGTGCCGATCGCGCTCGCGGCGGCGGCGCTGATCGCCTCGCGGGTTCCCTGTCAGGTCCCGCACAAGGATCCGGTGGACGGCGGTGGCGCGCTACTCCTGACCGCGGGCAGCGTGGCGCTGCTGTACGGCATCATCGATGGGCCGCAGCTTGGCTGGACCTCGTGGCAGGTGACAGGGCCGCTTGGGGCCGCGGTCGTCCTGCTCGCCGTCTTCACCAGGTATGAGCTGCGTCGCCGCCATCCGATGCTCGATCCGCGGCTTTTCAAGCTCGCCGGCGTGCGTACAGGGTCATTCGGGATCGTCGCGCTGTTCTTCGCGCTGTTCGGCCTCTTCTACGTCAACGCCCAGTACCTGCAGGACGTCAAGGGTTACTCGGCACTGCTCACC
>Ga0335078_10001073_pt1 | contig 41625 bp, 32 predicted proteins | sample Lox_Sample_32_FD_206711 | JGI IMG/M metagenome (GOLD analysis project Ga0335078, IMG submission 206711) | Soil microbial communities from Loxahatchee National Wildlife Refuge, Florida, United States - Lox_Sample_3.2 | ecosystem: Environmental > Terrestrial > Soil > Wetlands | place: USA...
GGGCGGCAATGGCGTTGACCACGTCCGCCGGCGAAAGGCCGCGCGCCTCAAGCGCGTTCAGATCCAGATCGACCTGAATCTGGCGCACCTTGCCGCCGTAGGGGAAAGGTATTTGCGCGCCCTCAACGGTGGCCAGTTGAATGCGAATGGTGTTGGTGCCGAGGTCATTCAATTGCTGCTCGGTCAGGCCCGGCCCGGAGATTCCCAGCTGCAGCACGGGCACGCTCGAGGCGTTGTATTGGATGATGAACGGGGGAAAGGTGCCGGGCGGCAGCGAGCGGATCTGCACTTGGCTGATGGCGGAGATCTCGGCCACGGCCTGGGCGATGTTCACATTGGGATGAAAGAAGACTTTGATGACCCCGACGCCTACCAGAGACTGCGATTCGATGTGGTCGATGTCATTGACCGTCGTAGTCATGCTCCGTTCGGCGTTGGTCACGATGCGGTTGGCGATCTGATCGGCCGACAGACCGTTGTAATACCAGACCACGGTCACGACGGGGATGTCGATGTTGGGAAAGATGTCCGTCGGCATCGATTCGATGCTGAAGATGCCAAGTATCAAAATCAGCAGCGCGAAGACGACAAAAGTGTAAGGCCGCCTCAGCGCGAGCCGGACAATCCACATCATAGGGCTAGTTTCCGTTCCACGGCCGGCGTCCGATCTTAGGGACTAGAGACTGAGAGCAAGGACGAAAAACGGGCGATGCGCGTCAGCCGGCACAGGCACGGAAATCTACGTCCCTAGTCCCTGGTCCCTATGCCCCTGCTGCTCGCGCCCGCTTCTCGGGTTTCGGCCGGATCGCGCTTCTGCGCAGTCCGGCCAAACTTCCACTTAAATAGAATATGGTAGCTGAAAGCCGAGGACGATGAAGACGCTCACAGACACACGCTTTTGCCGCACATCAATCCCGCAAGGATTGTCCGGAAGACGGCGGGATTCGGTCTTTCCGGGCTTTGCCGCCGGCGGGCCGGACTCCTGCCGAAAACCTGCTTCGCCCAGGTTGTCCTGTGCGGCGGCGGCGCGTCTAAAGGACATACTGTATTGCCGGGTATCGAGAGATGCACAGGCGCCGCAACCCGTCTGAGTCCGGTAGACTGGGAGATGAATTCCAACAAGGGGTTCGGCCCTGCATCCTACGCCTGGCGCGGCAGGGAAATTGTGGGAAAGGAACGGTTCGAGAGTTAGAAGCCGGCTTGAGATTTTTCAACCAACGGAGAGGAATGTTGCGACGGTTAGAAAGCTTGGGCGGGGTGGCTGCGGTCCTGTAGAATCAATCTTTCCTAAAGGTAAGACCTGATTTTCAGCAATTGGGGTGTGCATATTCTTCCTGTGAAGCAGAACTATGGTACGAAACAGTATTTGTGCTCGCCGCAGCAGGGCTCAAACCCGGTGAAGATCAAGCACACTTTCATGTGGCGCGCAGGCTCGATTGCGCGGCGCGCGGCGCGCTTTGCCGCCGTACTGGCTTTGCTGTGCGCTGCCTCGGCGGCTCTGGCGCAGACCCCGGGCACCATCGACCAGATTCGCGTGATCGGCAACCGGCGCATCCCCAAGGAGACCATCCTGGCCCGGATGTTCACCCATCCCGGCGACACCTACGATCCCATCTCCATCGAGCGCGACTTCCATTCGCTGTGGAACACAGGCTACTTCGAGAATCTCCGTATTGAGCGCGAAGACTCTGAAAAAGGCGTCATTCTCGATGTCTTTGTCAGGGAGAAGCCCAGCATCCGCGAGATCAACTACAAGGGCCTGAACAGCGTCTCTCAGTCCGATGTGCTCGACCGCTTCAAAAAGGAGAAGATCGGCCTCTCGGTGGAGAGCCAGTACGACCCTACCAAGATCAAGTCGGCCGAGGCCTCGATCAAGCGGCTGCTCGCCGAGCACGGCCACCAGTTCGCCACCGTTAAGACCGACGTCAAGAATATTCCGCCGGCCTCGGTGCAGGTGAATTTCAACATCAAGGAAGGCCCGGTCGTGAAGGTGGGCAAAATCAGCTTCGTGGGCAACCGGCATCTGAACGGGCTTTACCTGCGCCGGTCCATGAAGAACCTGAAGCCCATCGGCATCCCGTACTCCATCATCTTTGAGGACCTCTTCGCCCAGACCTACGACTCCTCCAAGCTCGAAGAGGACACCGAGCGCGTGCGCTCGGCCTATCAAGACAAGGGCTATGCCAACGCCGCTGTCGAGGAGCCGAAAACTCAGATTCGCGACGAAGGCGGCCTGAACTGGTTCACTTTCCGGCCGCGCAAGGGCAAGCGCATCGATATCCAGTTGACCATCGAAGAGGGCGGCCGTTACAAGCTGGGAAGCATCACCTTCACTGGCGCCACGCAGGGCAGAAATGTGAAGGCTTTGCGCGCCCAGTTCCCCCTCAAAGATGGCGATTGGTTCAACGCCACGGCCATGCGCAAAGGCCTCGACAACCTCAAGAAGGCCTACGGCAGCTTGGGCTATATCAACTTCGGCGCGGTTCCCAAGGAAACCACCGACGAGCAGAACAAAACCGTCTCCTTTAACATCGACATCGACGAAGGCAAACAGTTCTTCGTCTCGCGCATCGAGTTCCAGGGCAACACCATCACGCGCGACCGGGTCATCCGCCGCGAGCTGATGCTCGACGAGGGCTCGGTGTATAACTCCCAACTTTGGGAGTACAGCTTGCTGCGCCTGAACCAGTTGGAATACTTCGAGCCGCTCAAGGTCGATCAGGATTCCGAGGCTCACCAGGATCCCGATGCCGGCACCGTCGATCTGCTCCTCAAAGTGAAAGAAAAGGGCAAGAACTCGATCGGCATGAATGGCGGCCTCAGCGGATATTCCGGCGCATTCCTCGGCCTCAACTACTCGACCAACAACTTTCTGGGATTGGGCGAAACCTTGAGCCTGCAGGCCAACCTGGGCTCGATCAGCCGCACCTTCCTCTTTGGCTTTACCCAGCCCTATATTCGCAACCGCCCCATCAACCTGGGCTTCCAGGTCTTCAACAACAAGCAGGACTACAACGCCTCCAAGAACTACCAGGCCACAACCGGCGCGTCGCTGAACCTGTCTACGGCCGAGCAGTCGCTGCAGCAGAATTACAACGTAGGTTCGGACGGGTTCAACTTCTCCGTCAGCTACCCGTTGAAGCGTCACGCGTTTCAGCGTATCGGCGTCACGTATTCGCTCACCAAGTCCACAATTACGCCCTTCAGCACCGCTTCGCAGACCTTCTTCCAGACGATTGCTTTCCGTTCCGGAGTGCAGAACTCGAATCCGCTGGCGGGCATTATCAACAGCTCCCTCGGCTTCAGTTACGCCTACAACACGGTCTCGAACCCGCTGCGCCCGCGCGACGGCAAAGAGTACACCGCTTACCTGCAGGTTGCCGGCCTATGGGGCGACGTGCGCTATATCAATCCCGCGGTTGCCTACAAGCGCTTCATCCCCATACACTACCTCATCCCCAGTTCGACGGGGCGCAATGTGCTGGGCATTCGCGCGCAATTGGGTTACATCCAGGGCTTCTCGGGCGCCGTGGCGCCGCCCAATAACCGCTTCTACACGGGCGGCGAATTCGACTTACGCGGCTTCGACGCGCGCTCCAGCACGCCCTACGGCTATGTGCCCACACGGGTGATGTTCAACCTGGTGAATCCCGACAGTTCGGGGATCGGAACCGGCAACTGCGTGCCGCGCGATCCCACGAACCCGCAGGTCAACCAGTGCATTCAGGTGCCGCTGCCCGTCTACGGCATTGCTTCAATCGGCGGCGACACGCAACTGACCACCAACCTCGAATATCGTATTCCCGTGGTGGGGCCCTTTACCTTCGCGTTCTTTGACGACTTCGGAATCGATTCGGCGGTCAACCACAGCCAACTGGAACAAAGCCCCGAGGGCTTTGCCGCGCTCACCGCGCCGCTTTACGGCTGCCCGGTCTACAACAACGGCTCCTGCCAGGGCGGAATTCCCGGCTCCCAAGTCGGCTTTCGCAAAAACATCCGGCCGGTGGCCGGCACCAACTTCGTGCCTCGCATGTCCACGGGCGCGGAGCTATCGGTGCTCATGCCTATTATCAACGCGCCCTTCCGAATCTACTACGCCTACAACCCGCTGCGCCTCTACGAACAGCCCTTTTGCAATGACCTGATCTCCGGGACGAAGCAGTACAGCTGCACGGGCCAGCTGATCACCAGAGACTTATTCCCGTCGGGCGGCGCGGGCGATTACACCTATCAGGAAGCCATTCAGTCCTACGGCTCGCAATACATCTTCCATGAGCCGCGCAAGACCTTCCGCTTTACCGTCTCGACGACGTTTTGAGAACAGGGGCAGGTTTCAGGGGTAAGGTTTCAGTGGGGCCGCTCGCCAAGAGCGGCCCCTTCCGCCTTCGTGCGCATTCCGCCGCCTGCCGCGCTCCCTCAGTATCTTAGTCCCGGCCTTTCGCGGTTTGACGCTCCCTGATCGGGAACCTATAATCCCTTCTAGTTCCCGGCGATGCCTCGGCGCGCAGTTTTGAGATATGCCGTGCGTGTTGGAGTCCCTTCAAGCGATCCCAAAGGACATTGAAGGATAGCCGCGATTGCGGCGGCCGCATGAGGGAACTCCAAGGAGTCCTCGATTCGCATGAAGCGCCTGCCCCTATTCGCTCTTTTCCTGGCTTCTGCATCGGCCGTCGTGGCCGCCGGCCAAACGCCTGCCGCTCCCAAGCCTGCTGCGGCCGCACCTGTTCCCACGGCCAAGGTCGCGGTGATTATGTTTCAGGCTGCCGTTACCCAGACCAACGAGTTCCAGCGCGACGTGGCCGATCTGCAGAAGAAATACGATCCGCGGCGGGCGCACCTGAAAACCCTCAGCGACGAGATTGACAACCTGACCAAACAGTTGCAGGCGGACGACGCCAAGTTGACCGATGCCGAGAAGGTCAGCCGCGCCCGTGCGATCGACGAGAAGAAGAAGCAACTGGACCGCGACACGCAGGACGCGCAGGGCGACTTCCAGAGCGACATTCAGCAGGTCATCAACGGTGTGGCGCAGAAGGTGGGCGCGCTCATGACCGACTACGCCGAAAAGCACGGCTACACACTGGTGCTGGATGCCGGAGAACAGCAAACCCAGACCGTCCTCTACGCCGTCCCATCGACGGATATCACCAAAGAGATCATCGACGCCTATAACACGAAGTCGGGAATCCCTGCGCCGGCCCCGCAAGCTGCAAGCCAGCCGGACGCGCCTCAGCCCCAGCCGGCGGCGCATTGAAAGCAGCGGTCAGCGATCGGTCGACAGGGGATGTGGTCGGTCAACAGCAACATCGAGCTGCTCTCGGTTGCCGATCCGTGGTCATGGATGTTCAGCCCTTCGAACCCGCGACAGGCTTGGAGTCGAGCGCCTCGATCGCCGATCACTGACCACTGACACTCAAGTCCCTATTCCCTAGCGCCTATTCCCTAGTCCCTACCCCCTGCCCTATAATCCCCTCTAGTTCCAGCTGACGTCTCCGTATACGTCTTTTTTTGAGCCGCGCCGGTCCGGCGCGGAGTGCCCGCAACAAGCCGGGATAAAAAGATTGGTCGTGGGGCGGCTGAGGCTTGTCTCTGCGTCTAACCACAGGAGCCAGGCAGAGGTTCCGAAGGAGTTTTCGATCCAAATGAAGCGTACTTTTGCACTCGTTGTCACGCTGGCCTCGGGGATGACCCTGAGCGCCGCCGCCCAAACCCAAGCTGCGCCGGCCGCTGCGGCGCCCACTGCAGGGGCCACTGCCGTTCCCGCCAAAATCGCGGTCATCCGTTTTCAGTTGGCTGTAGCCCAAACCAACGAAGGCCAGCGCGACTTTGCCGACTTGCAAAAGAAGTTCGCACCCAAGGAAACCTCCCTCAAGACCCTCAATGACGAGATTGACAACCTGACCAAGCAGCTGCAGAGCCAGGGTGCCACCCTGTCGGAGGCGGAGCGCAACAACAAGGCCAAGGCCATCGACGACAAGAAAAAGCAGCTCGACCGCGATGTGGAAGACGCGCGCAACGATTTTCAGCAGGATATGCAGGACATGTACGCCACGTTGGCTTCCAAGGTGTATGACGTCATGCAGTCCTACGCCGAGCAACAGGGACTCACTCTGGTCCTCGACGTCTCGCAACAGCAGACGCCGGTGCTCTATTCCGGCAATGGCAGCGACATAACCAAGGCCATTATCGACGCCTACAATCTGAAATCGGGCGTGCCGGCCCCGCCGCCTTCCGCGGCTCAACCTGCGCCAGGCCCAGGGCTGCAAGCAAAGCCGCCTGCGCCTAAGCCGCCGGCGACACACTAAAGATTTTGGCGGCGGCGACCGTGGACCCCATGGCGCGCACATACATTGCCGCCGGCGGCGTGGACGCCGCCGGCACAGCCGGTCAGGCGACCGGCGCTACTCCAATGCCGACTTCCGAATAAGTTCAAAGTTGCAACCGAAACGCTGCAAAGGCTCCGCCCGGCGGGGCCTTTGTTTTGCCCAATTCTCTTTGTAGACCCCCATGCTGTGGAAAATTTTGTGGAATTCTTCGGGAAAGCTTCAGGGAAAGGCGGACATTTCTCTCTTGCCATCGCACGTTTCACTCTGCTAAATTGCCTAACTACTTATTTTTCAACAATAAGCTCCCTGGATTGCAGCGCATGACAGGAAAGCATCGCGATTTTGTCCGCGATCACCGGGAAATGTATCTTTCCACAATCTAGCGTAAAAATTCATTCACAATGCCGGAATAGAGCCACGGCCAAAAGGAAAACTGAGCCATGCCGGTGGGCGCGACTCCTACGGGGCTGCAAGGGGTCTTGCGGTCCTTTGTCTCAAGGTAGCCCGGTCGTTCACCGGGGCGAAATCGGCGTCTTCCCCGGGCTGTTTTCATACACGGCCCCGAGCCGGCGCTCCGCGTACTCCACGGCTGCCGTCCGGCGTTTCTGCGGACATTGAAAGCGGCGCCCTTGGCAAAAGGCAAATGCAGGTTCTTCCACTTCCGCCGCGGCGGGCCCCGTTCATGATGACCGAGCTTAAGTTGGAGGCGATGTGTGCGGCCATTGTGAAGTTGCCGTAATGCTACTTCTGCTCTTCGCCGACGCGCAGAACCGCCAGGAACGCTTCCTGGGGGATGTCGACCTTGCCGATGCGCTTCATGCGCTTTTTGCCTTCCTTTTGTTTTTCGAGCAGCTTGCGTTTGCGCGTGATGTCGCCGCCATAGCACTTGGCGAGAACGTTTTTGCGCAATGGGCTCACGGTTTCGCGGGCGATGATCTTAGCGCCGATGGCGGCCTGGATGGCGACTTCGAACTGCTGGCGCGGGATCAGCTCGCGCATTTTGGAGACCAGCGCCCGGCCGCGCTCGTAGGCATGGTCCTTGTGCACAATGATTGAAAGCGCGTCCACCGGCTCGCCGGAGACGAGCACGTCAAGCTTCACCATCGGCGACTCCCACTCGCCGGCCAGTTGGTAATCGAGCGATGCGTAGCCGCGCGAGATTGACTTAAGCCGGTCGTAGAAGTCGAGCACGATCTCGTTGAGAGGCAGCTCGTAGCTGAGCATGACGCGCGTCGGTGTTACGTATTCAAAATTGACCTGCTTGCCGCGCTTTTCCTCGACCAGCTTGAGAATCCCGCCGACGTATTCTTCGTTGGTCAGGATTTTGGCGGCAATCACCGGCTCGCGGATGCTCGCGATCGCCTGCGGCTCAGGCCAGCGCGAGGGGTTATCGACCTCAGTTTCGCTGCCGTCGGTGAGCGCGATGTGGTAGCGCACGCTCGGCGCGGTGGTGATGAGGTCCAGCTCGTACTCGCGCTCCAGCCGTTCCTGAATGATCTCCATATGTAAGAGGCCGAGGAAACCGCAGCGAAAGCCGAAGCCGAGGGCTACCGAACTCTCGGGCTCGAAGAAGAACGAGGCGTCGTTGAGGCGCAGCTTTTCCAGGGCGTCGCGGAGCAGCGTGTGCTCGTGCGCGTCCACGGTGTAGAGGCCGGAGAAGACCATAGGCTTGATGTCTTCAAATCCGGGCAGCGCCGCCGCAGCCGGATGCGCGTCACCGGTGACCGTGTCGCCGATCTTGGTGTCGGCGACGTTCTTGATGGTGGCGGCGAAGAATCCCACCTCGCCGGCGGAAAGCTCGGCGATCTCGACCGGCTTGGGGCAGAGCACGCCCATCGAATCGATGTCGTAGGAGACGCCATTCGACATGAACCGGATGCGCTGGCCCTTGCGCATGGTTCCTTGCATCACGCGCGCCAGCACGATGACCCCGCGGTACGCGTCAAACCAGGAATCGAAAATAAGCGCCTGGAGTGGCGCATCGGGATCGCCCTTGGGCGCGGGCAGGCGATGCACAATCGCCTCCAGAACCTCGTCGACGCCCTGGCCGGTCTTGGCGCTCACCGGGATGGCGTCGGTCGCGTCCAGCCCCACCGCCTGCTCGATGGCCTCCTGGGTACGCAGAATGTCGGCCGAAGGCAGGTCGATTTTGTTGATCACAGGAATGATTTCGAGGCCGTGATTGATGGCGAGATAGGCGTTGGCCAGCGTTTGCGCTTCCACGCCTTGGCTCGCGTCGACGATGAGAAGCGCGCCCTCGCACGAAGCCAGCGAGCGCGAAACTTCGTAGCTGAAGTCCACATGGCCGGGCGTATCGATGAGGTTGAGCTGGTAGCTATCTCCGTCCTTCGCCTTGTACATCATGCGCACGGCGTGCGCCTTGATGGTGATGCCGCGCTCGCGCTCCAGATCCATGGCGTCCAGTACCTGAGCCTGCATTTCGCGGTCGCTGAGCGCGCCGGTCTTTTCGAGCAATCGGTCGCTCAGCGTCGACTTGCCGTGGTCGATGTGGGCAATGATGGCGAAATTGCGGATGAAGCGTGCGTCCATGTGCCTTCAAAATGAATGGGTTAGAACGCAGTCGCGCGCGCGGCGACGGAGCGTCCTCCATGGCATAGCTTATCATCGGCACTATCCCTCGACTGCGGCAACTGACTGGGATTGGGCCGTACTGCGGGTCTGCAGCCGCCGGCGCCCCGGGCTGGAGACCGGCGCCTCACCCGCTCCATGCCCTTGGCAGCCACCCATCGCTTATCATCGGCATAGTGCCCAACCTGACTCCATCAAGGCCGTGCCGGTCCTGCTCTTCCATGCGCCGCGCACTCCTTGTCCCGGCCTGCGCACTGCTCCTGTTGCCGCTGGCCGGCTGCACGCCGGCACACACTTCGGCAGGTCCCTCGAAACTGCCAGTGCAGGCCACAGCGCCGCCGGTTTCCGCTCCCGTGGCGCCGCAACCCGCGCAGCAAACGCTGCCTCAGGCCGCTCCCCAGATCCCGGAGGCCCCGCCCAAGCCCCCTTCCGTTGAGGAACAGCGCGTAAGCCAGCTCATTGCGCAGGTTGAGGCCGCGTATGCCGCCGGCGACGCCGATTACCACAAGGGAATGCTTGCAGAGGCCAAGATTCAGTTCGACCGCGCCGTCGATCTGATGCTGACGAGCGGGCTCGATATCAAGGCCGACTCACAGCTTGAGGACGAATTCAACAAGATCGTAGACCAGGTGAACGCGCTGGAGATGGAAGCCCTGAAGGAGGGCAACGGCTTTGTGCCTCACGAGGAGATTACGCCCGCAGAAGCTGCCAGCGACGTCACCTTTGCCGTCGATCCCAACCTGGTGGCCAAGGCCAGGGCCGATCTGGCCACGACCAAATCCGACCTGCCGCTGGTGATGAACGAATACGTGGCCGCTTTCATCAATTTTTTTGCTTATACGCAAAAGGGCCACAATACTCTGCTCCACTCCTTTGAACGCGCCGGCCGTTACAAGGCGATGATCCAGCGCGTACTGGCTGAAGAAGGCGTGCCGCAGGACCTGATCTACCTCGCCGTGGCCGAGTCGGGCTTTCAGCCGCATGCCGTCAATCGCCGCTCCCGCGCCGGCGGCATGTGGCAGTTCATGCCCCACGGCGACTACGGACTGGCCCGCAACATCTACGTCGACGAGCGCTTCGATCCCGAGAAATCCACGCGCGCTTATGGCCGGTATATGAAGTTCCTTTACGACGAGCTGGGCGACTGGTACCTTGCGATGGCCGCCTACGACCACGGCGCCGGCAATATGCAGCGCGCCGTCCAGAGGACCGGTTATGCCGACTTCTGGGAGCTTTACCAGCGTCATGAGCTGCCCCGCGAAACCGGAAACTACGTGCCCGAGATCCTGGCGGCAATCATCATCGCCAACCATCCGCACCAGTACGGCTTCGACGACGTTACGCTCGATCCACCGGTGCTTACCGATACTGTCACCATCGGCTACTCTATCGATCTCCGTCTGGTTTCCGACCTGGTCGGCGCTCCCGTCGACGAAATCGAGGCGCTGAACCCCAGCCTGTTGCGGATGGTCACGCCGCCCGAAGCTTCGTTCGACCTGCACCTTCCGGCCGGCACGGCTGCGCTCTTTGAGCAGAGGGCGGCCCTCATTCCCGAGGCGCGGCGCAACTCCTGGCGCTACCACCCCGTGGCCGCCGGAGACACGCTGGCTTCCGTGGCGCGGGAGTATCGCGTTCCCGTGACCGAGCTGGCCTCAGTCAATCAGCTCACCGCGGGCGATAGCCTCGCCGGCGTGGAGGCGCTGGTGGTGCCCGCGCATCTTTCCGCTGAGGCCGAGGCGCGCACCCGGCTTTACACCGTGCGCCGCGGCGATACCTTGGTGACGATTGCCGATCGCTTCGGCGTGTCGCTGAGCCAATTGCGGCGCTGGAACGGCATTTCTTCGGGCATCCGGGTGGAACCTGGCCGCCGCTTGCATGTGGCTGAGCCCGTTCCCGTCCGCGCTTCCTCGGCGCGCCGCCGCAGGACCACTGCCCACGCCGGATCCTCCACGCCAAAATCGGGTACGGGGCCGGGCGCACCCTCATCCCAGGGCAAGCCAAGCAGCACCACGTCCAAACCCTCCCATCATGCCGCCTCGAAACCGCCTGCCCGGACCAGTGCTGACGGTGGCACATAAGTCCGCCGGCTCGCCCCAGAGCTCGCAACGCTGAGAAAAATCTGCGGCCCAACGCTATTCTCTGTTTGAGTTTTTCTTGTGTTAGTGTACAGTCAAAAGCTACAATCACTTGCGCAAGCCAGATAGCTTCATCTGCTCTCTGGAAATGCGAATGAAATCACGAGCAGCGGCTCTCCGCTGGAGGCGAATGGGATGGATGAAGTTTTCAAGATGTTCGCAATGAGTGACGGCGACCCCTTTGGGAAGCCGGGCGATCTGAACGCCGGTCAGGCTGATGCGTTTGCTGACGAGGAGGAAGAGGAGTTGGAAACTGCTGGCATCCTTACTTCTTCAGACGACGATGAGGTGGTCGCCGAAGAGACCGTCATCGCAGTAAGCGAAACGCCTGTACGGAAGCCTGCCAAAAAGAAGGCGGCCAAGAAGTCGCCCGCCAAGAAGGCTGCAAAGAAGGCTCCAGCCAAGAAAGCGGCGAAGAAGGCGCAGCCCAAGAAGGCCGCAGCGAAAAAGGCTCCGGCCAAGAAAGCTGCCAAGAAGGCGGCGAAAAAGGCGCCCCCTAAGAAGGCCGCGAAGAAGGCTGCCAAGAAGGCCGCGAAGGCTGCCAAGAAGGCCGCGAAAAAGAAGTCGAAAAAGTAGTATTTGGCATTTTTGAGGCAAGCGGTCGAGACGCACGGTTCGCGGCTCGCAAGCTTTGGTGCGCGCAACCGCGAGCCGCTGCCGGCACGATTGACTTGAAGGCCCGGTTCAGCACCGGGCCTTTCGGTATGTGTGTCTGGTTGGTTGCGGCGCTCCCGGCTACGGCGCCAAGAGCTGCTCCAGGTGGCGCCGATGATGATCGAGATAGTCCTCGATCAGGAAGCGCAGCGTCACGGGAGCATCGTCGCCCACGATGCATGGCGCTGCGAGCCTCTCTTCGGGAATCCGGTCCACCGCCGCCATGAGAATCTCGTGTTCGGCGCGCCACCAGCGCAGCAGGGTCTCCCACGACTCGTCTTCATATCCATGCGCCGCAACCCAGGCGTCCGGCGCGTACCCGGGGCCATTGTACTGACCGTCGATCGCTGCCCGCACAAAGCGCTGTCGATTGTTGCTCGCGGAATCGAGCAGGTGTCCGACGATCTGCTTCCGCGTCCACCCGCCCGCGCGCCAGGGCCGGTCGGCCCGGGCGGAAGGAAGGGTCAGCATTTTTGCCTGGATCCGGTTCAGTTCCAAACGGAATTCGCGTGCCGGCTGCGTGGGGCCAGTTATGGCTGGAGTCGGAGTAGAAGCGGAGTGGGTCGACATGTGACCTCGAACGCAGATCGGGAGAAAATCGGCTATTTGTAAGTTCTACGACGCCGGCGTCCTGTCTCTGAAATTCGCAGATCAATGAACTGTCATCCTGATAGGAGTTTGGCGGATTTTCCGGCCAAACGAAGTCGAAGAATCTGCGGTAGTTTTTCCACGAATTTCGGAAACACCACACTAGACGCGCTTCCCTGTTACGGAGTTACCTGGCCAGGCTAAGGAATTGCCGCCAGCACGTCCGACGCCGCGTTGGCCGGAACCACCTTCACCCATACCTTGGCGATTTTGCCTTGGGGATCGATGAGGAAGGTGTTACGGTTGGCGATGGTCATGGGTCCAAACGCTCCCAGCGAGCCGTAGGCGCTCACCACCTTGTGATCGGGGTCGGCCAGCAAGTGGAAGGTCAGGCCGTCCTTGGTGCAGAACTGCTTGTGGCTGTCGACGGTATCCACGCTCACGCCCAGAATCACGGCATTCTTGGTCTCGAACTGCGGCAGCGCATCCTGGAACTTGTGCGCTTCGATGGTGCAGCCGCTGGTCATGTCCTTGGGGTAGAAGTAAAGCACAACCCACTTGCCGCGGTACTGCTCGAGCGAAATGGGCGTGCCGTCCTGCGAGGGTAGGGTGAAGGCCGGCGCGACCTGGCCCACGACGGGCATTGCGCTATCGTCAGCGCCGCGGGCCGTAAAAAGAGGCAGTGCCGCCACAACGACGACGGCCGCCACAACGAGCGAGAGAAGAAGATACTTGTTCACTAGAAACCTCCTGGGATGGGAGATCAGGTTTCAGGGATCGGAAAAACCGCGGGGTTGTCGAGGTTCGGACCGAAACCTGACCTCTGGAATCTGTATATCACTGGCGGGTTGCCACAATTGTCACACCGGCGTCATTCGCGCGTTTCACGAGCGCCTCGCGGTCGAAGAGCAGGGTCTTTCCGGCTTCGATCGAGAGGCAGCTCGCCCCGGCGCGGAGCATGACTTCCAGGGTCGCCGGTCCGATCACCGGGACGTCGAAACGCATGTCCTGGTTGGGCTTAGCCACTTTGATTACCGTTAATTTGCGTTCGAGTGTCGATGCTTCTGATTCGAGGGTCTCCATCAGCCGGCCGGCGCGCTCGATGGTGGCGTCAGTGCCCTCCATAGCCTCGACAGCCACGCAAGCCTGCGCCGCGACGACAACCGTCTGCCCGATGTCGAACCCGGCCAGCGCCCCGGCAACGCCCAACCCGTAGGCGATGTTTTTGCGCTCCTCTTCGTCGGGCAACCGCTCAGTCAGCACACCCTCGGCGGCCAGCAGCGGCTCCAGAAACGCGGTTGAGCTGATCAGTTCGATACCCTCATCGCTGAGCACCTTGGCGACGGCGCCGATCAGCGCGTCGGTCGAGCGCGTCTTCAGGTTCAGCAGCAACTTGGCCAGCCGCCAGTCGGGCCGGATGCTTGAGAAGATTTGTTTATGCTTCACCTGGCCGGCCATCACGGCCGTGGTGACGCCGGCTTTCTGGAAGGTATCGATCAGGCGCGAAAGCTCTCCCAGCGAAAGCCAGTGCACGATGATGGAGGCATCGGCCGCGGCGCGGCGATCGATCTCAGTGTCGGTCTCTTCCTTGATGGCTGCGACGACAACGCTGTGCCCCTCGGCCCGCGCCGCATCGAGCAGCAGGAAAGGAAAGCGGCCGTTGCCGGCGATGAGGCCGAGGGTCATAGATTCCACCTATTGGTAATTGGCTGCTTCATCAAGTTTCTTTTGTGCTTCGTCGGGCCGGCCCAGGGCCTTGAGCACCTTGGCGTGGAATTGCAGGTCGCGAACAAACGGGCGTACATATTCCGTCCGCAAACTCGGAGCTTCCTTTTCAACCCAAGCGATTCCCTTGCGGCTAAAATCCTCGGCTACAGTCAGGTCGCGATCCGAGTCTGTTAGATCGCCCGCCATGCCTTCAATGGTGCCTTTCACTGAGTAAGCAGCGTTACTCCCCGAATCATCGTCGTGGCCTAGCTTGACTACCTCTACTGCCTTATCAGCCCAATCCAGCGCTTTAGACAGATCGCGATTGTTGGCGCAGGCTGTAGCGGCGTAAACGAATGCGGAGCGCTTTTCGATAAAGCGCACCTCAGGCCCGAACTTTTCAGCGGTTTCAGCAGCGTTGTTGCAGACATCTTCTGCGCTTTTGGTGTCAGCTCGTGACGAGATAGCATTGTTGCACCGGTCGAAGAGCGGAAAATACCGATCGGCGACTTGTTCATCGTCGGGCGCCGGGTGGTAGTCGGAGAGGAGAAATACGATCGACGCCGGCCCAGTTGCCGCCACGGGTACGCCATCCTTCTCGAAAGGGTGGAAGCTCCACTGCTTCAAGCAATCCATGGCTGCCTGTTGCAGCATGGCGGGCCCGCTGACAACTTTCATTGACTCGATCTTGCCTGTGGTCCCGATCCGTAGGTCAACAACAACGGTGCCCTGAATTTGCGCGGCTTTGGCGATGGGCGGATAGACGGGAGAAACCTGATGATCGATGTGCTGCTGAATCGTCTTGGCATCGACCTGAAGAACATCTTGAGCGAAGATGCAAGTCACAAGCGCCGGTAACGTCATTACGAAGAATGCCGCTTTACAAACACGCATATTCCTTGCCTTTCCTGTACGTGTTTTATTTGATCACCCCGCGCTGGCTGCGCTCGATGAAGCTGACCAGCAAGGCCACGTCGTCGCCGGCAACATCATCTTCGACGAGCGTGCGCATCTTTTCGAGCGCCTGTGTGGTGTTGAGCTTGGCGGCGAGCAAATAGCGGTAAGCTTTCTGCAGCCGCCCGAGCCGCTCCGGCGAAAAGCCCTTGCGCTCGAGGCCGATTTTGTTAATGCCGAAGGCCTTGTTTTCGCGCCGCGCCGAGGTGAGCGAAAACGGCAGGACATCTTGAGTAACTATAGTGCCGCCGCCGATGAATGCATGCGCGCCCAGCACGCAGTGCTGGTGCACCGGGCAAAACGCGCCCAGCGTTACATAGTCCTCAATGATGACGTGGCCGGCGAGCGTGGCGGAGTTGGCCAGGATGCAGCGGCTGCCGATCAGGCTGTCGTGGCCCACATGGGCGTAGGCCATGAGAAGATTTCCGTCGCCAATCCGCGTTATGCCGCCGCCGCCCGTGGTGCCGCGGCTGATGGTGACGCACTCGCGAATGGTGTTGCCGTCGCCGATTACGGTTTCGGTCGGCTCGCCCTTGTACTTCAGGTCCTGCGGCGCGACGCCGACCGAGCAGAACGGATAAAACGTGTTGCGCGCGCCGATGCGCGTGCGGCCGTCGATCACGACATGCGAGATGAGATTGCACTCCTCGCCCAGCTCCACCTCCGGACCGATGGTGCACCAGGGGCCGACGGTGCAAGAGGCCGGAATCCGCGCTCCTTCGGCTACGATCGCGCTCGGATGAATGCTCACACCGTCTCCGAAACAGAAGCCGCGGCGTTTGCCGGCGCTGCGACGGCTTCTGTTGCCGGCGTATCGCCGTGGGCGCGCTGCTCACGCTCCCGGGTCACCACCGCACAGGTCAGTGTGGCCTCGCAGGCCAGCTTGCCATCCACTGTAGCCCTGCCCTCGATCCGCCCTGCGCGTGAGCGGAACGACAGCACCTGCACTTCGAAGCGGATCTGGTCGCCGGGCGTGACAGGCCGCCGGAATTTCGCCCTCTCAATTCCCGTAAAGACGGCCAGCTTTTGCTCGTGGTCGGTAATCTCGGAGAGCATGATGAGAGCTCCCGCCTGCGCCATAGCCTCCACCACCAGCACCCCGGGCATGATGGGATAGCCGGGGAAATGGCCCTGGAAGTACGGCTCGTTCATGGTCACATTCTTGATGGCGACAACCCGTTTCTTGGGCTCGAACTCCAGCACGCGGTCGATCAGGAGAAAGGGGTAGCGGTGGGGCAGGAAATCCATGATTTCCTGGATGGTCAAGGTCATTCTGCGGCTCCTAGAGAACGGTTGGGTTGGAGGTTAACCCCGTTGGGATTATAAATATCGAGCCGCCAGGCTTTGAATGGCCCGCGCGGCGCCTCGTGAACGGCTACCGCTTGACCTTGCGCGCTTCCGCGTCCGCGTCCCAGAAGTCCGCCGGCAGGTTCTGGTTGAAGCTCCAGTGCGTCACGAAGTACTGCCGGACATCTTCGCCATTTTTCAGCCGCGTGATGGTGAACGGTACAGGGAAGCCGTCGATCGTGTGGTAGTCGTCGTACTCCTCCGTGTCGATGTTCTTATCGTGGTACTCCGGATCGCGCCACTCGAAGCTGCGCGCCAGCGGTAGATGCGTCTGCAGGTCCATCAGGATGGTGATGGCCTCGTTGTTGGGCGAGATCAGCGTCACCTGCTCCGCCAGATGCCGTTCGGACATGTGCTGGCCTTCGTAGAGAAAGATGGTGTTCGGATCCTTCATCCAAACCTTGACTGCCGTTTCGATCGAGTGGTCGCGGCGGCGCAGGTAGTCGTCCACAATATCCTTGTCGAGCGGCTTCTTGCCGCGGTAGGTCACCTCCCAGCCTTGTTGACCAACGAAAAATTCCACCACGTCGCGGTGCTTGGTCACCTCGATGCGGTCGTGGTCGGGCCACTGGTGGAATTCGAAAGTCTCTGTTGTGCCGGGGTCGGGATTGCCATGAAAAAACGCGGCGATGTGCCCCTGCTGCATCTGGTTTTTCATGTCGAGCCACGCCTGCCCCCCCAGCGCCTTTACCATGGCATCCAGCGCCTGCCGCGCCTGGAGCGCGTTCTTCTGCCCCTCGTTGTCGGCGGTTTGTGGGCGCGTTTGCGTCGCGGGCGCCGCCAGCGCCAGTGCCGCCAAGATCACCGGCAAAATCTTTCTCATGGACCCTCCCCTTTCAAGTCTATCCATAAGAATGACGCAGTTGCGGCGCTGCCGGTGGCAGCGGCGGCGAAAGAATCTTTAGAAATTTCAGACAGACGCCCAGCCTCACACCGCGCGCAGCACCCGGGCCGGAAGCAGAATGATGGCTTTGACCATCTCCAGCACTCCACCCACCGCGATGCCCACCACGCGGAAGGGCAACAGCACCAGCCAGACCAACGGATACAGCACCAGGGCCGCCAGCGCCAGCGGCCAGCACAAGAAAAGTAACATGCACCAAAGAAGAAACTTGACCATCCTCACCGCCTTGCGCACGAATGCCCCTATCGACAGCGCATAGATCTATCTTACGAAGCCGGAGCGATCGAAGTTCCGGGATACACCTGCTCTGGTTTTGCGTTAGGACGATACGACCGCGCGGTGGCGGGCAACGGCATGGTTGTGGTTGTGCGGCTTGTCGCGCATGAAGCCTTCGCCCTTGACCAGCCAGGCAACGCCGAAGGCGCCCAACGCCAACGATTCGCACCAAAAGAGCCAATGACTGGGATGACGCCGAAGAACCACTGCGCGGATGGTGAGACCGACCATGGTGATCATGCAGGCAACCATGATGAGGCCGCCGGTCTGATAGATGCGATTTCTGTGCCGCTTGCGACGCGTGAAGTGCCTTTCCGGGTGGGACTTGCGAAAGAGAAAAATGCAAATGTAGGCGAGCACGAGATACATGAGCGCGGCAAACGCCGTGTGAACGAAGCCCAATATGAAATCGAGCTCTGAGTAGTGGCTGCTGCGCGGATTGAATGAGGGGCAAAGCGCTACGCCCAAGGCGCAGGCCCCGGCCAGATAGCCTGTGATCTCGTCGTGCAGATCGTATCCGCGCGAGCAGGCAAGGAATCCGGCAATGGCGCAAAGGCTGCCCACGTAGTAGTCGCGCATGGAGGTGTAGTAGTAGTCGCTGATGGAGCGCTGCAAGATCGGATGCGGCAGGTGGTGACCGGGTCCAAGAAGAGCTGCCAGGATGGAACCGGCAGCGAGACCGAAAGGCAGGATGATTGCGATAAGACCCACCATGCGGCGCATCGTGTAATACGAGAGGACGACAGGGTTGGTTGACGTGCTGCGCGGCAACATTGCGTCCTCCGCGAATATCGCAAAACCCGGCTTGGTGTAAAGCACCACAGCATTCAAGTGGTCGCGGCCATCCCCAAGCTCCAACGGCAGTTTTTCGCCGTGAGCCGGGGCCCGCACTGAACGGCCTTGAACGCCTGCCAGAAAGCGCACAGCGACTTTGGTTTTCGCCGTGGATTCTCTGGAAAGTAGAAGGATAGCGCAGATTGGGCGCGAAGAGCATCTCAATCCATGCTGGGGCGCGCGCGGGCGACTTTTGCGGGAATGAGCTTCCCTAATAGGTCCGGCGCGCCGTAAATGCCTTCTTCACCTGCGGCGGTTCAGTGCAGGGCGGCGCAACCGCGTTTTCTAAGGTGAAGACACCGCGACGCAATGCGCCCTAGTTTGAAATCAACCCGTCAAAGTCGCCGCACGGCGCTAAGCAGGCGAAAAACCAGGGGAAAGTCTGGACCGTTTCACCTCCGCGACCAATCTGGCGCTACGACATATTCTCCTGCCGCACCATGGGGCGGTTATGTATAGCCGCGAATTCAGGTGGCCTGCTATGGAGCTTTCGGATTTTGCGGTGCGAGCGTAGACTTCAGGTCCGTCCTGAAGATGCGCGTGCCTCGATGTCGTCCGGCAGCATCCAATTCCCAGTTAGCGATCTGCCACCCTCGGAGTGAAAATATCTTCATGGACCAAGCCGCCCGCTCGCAATTCGACCGCCGGACGTTCGTCAAAGTCGCCGCCTCGGCCGTCGTCGCGCAACAAATGTTTGCGTCAAACCTCCATGCCGACTCTTCAACCGAGGACAACGGCATGATTTACCGCATCCTGGGGCGCACCGGTCAACGCGTCTCCGCCATTGGTCTTGGCGGCTACCATATCGGCCGTTCCGATATCTCCGAGCCTGACGCCATCCAGCTTATCCGCGCAGCCATCGACCGCGGCATAAACTTTCTCGACAATTGCTGGGATTATAACGACGGCGTGAGCGAAATCCGCATGGGGAAGGCGCTGGCCGGCGGTTATCGCAATCGCGTCTTCCTGATGACCAAGATCGATGGCCGCACGCGCGCGGTCGCCGCGCAGCAGATCGACGAATCGCTCCAGCGCCTCGCGACCGATCATGTCGACCTGATGCAGTTTCACGAAGTCATCCGTCTCGAGGACCCCGACCGCATTTTTGCCGAAGGCGGCGCCATGGAAGCCATGCTGGCCGCGCAGAAAGCAGGCAAGGTGCGCTACATCGGCTTTACCGGCCACAAGGATCCGTTCGTTCACCTGCGCATGCTCGACATCGCGCGCGTTCGCAACTTTCACTTCGATGCCGTGCAGATGCCGCTGAACGTGATGGACGCGCACTTTCGCAGCTTTAGCCGCGAGGTGCTGCCCGTGCTGGTGCGCGAAGGCATCGCTCCGCTCGGCATGAAATGCTTTGGCGACCACTTCATCCTCGACTCGAACACCGTTAAACCCATCGAGGCTCTGCACTACTGCCTCAACCTGCCCATTGCGGTGCAGATCACCGGAATCGACAGCCCGCAGATTCTCGATCAGGCTTTCGAAGCGGCGCGCGCCTTCAAGCCGCTCTCGGAGGCTCGCGTTCGAAGCCTCCTCGACCGCACACGATCTGCCGCCGAAGCCGGCAAATTCGAGCTGTATAAAACCACGGCGCGTTTCGATGGCACCGCGCACCGCCCACAGATGATGGGCTGACGGCCGCAGTTGGGCTAGCGGCGATACACTCGCAACCTGCATTTTGAATGATGCGAGCGAGGGCCCTGGCCGCTGGAGCCAAGTTGGTCGATGGCGGCTCTGATCTTGACTTCAGCCACGCCCCGCTTTGAGTTGGCCTGGCGTCAGCTCATAAGCGGCAGGCACTTCATCAGCTCCGTAATTCGCGCCTGCGATAACCGCCACCGTTGCGGAAGAGCCTCTTGCCCCGACGAATCGCCTGAACCTCCGGCGCCCGAGCCGCGCGCCATCTCGCCCGATGTCTCGGCTTTTTCATGCAGCAGTTCGGCAACCTCCGCAGCGGACGCGAGGTAGATACGCGGCATTCCAATCAGGTTTGACGAGTCGAACTGGACCAAACAGCACGCGCTATGACGGTACCGGTCGTGCCAAAGGTCAATGGCACGGTGCAAGTCGCCTTTATGTGGCTTGGTCTTAACGAGATAGGGGTCGATCAGGCCCCACAGTCCTTTCAGGCTGGCGTGCACCATAATCTTCATCATGCCGCCCGTACTGGCCACGCCCAGATCGTGTGAATAGCGCGCGCGCCCAGCCTGGTCCAATACGTCGAAGCCGTGCAGCGCGAACTGCGCCGCGGCAATGTTTTGTGCTGCAGCGGAAATGTGCCTTTCGTCTAAGGCCTTGACGGGGGAAGCAATCGAGCTCATTGACGTTTCCTTGGAAGGGGCCAGAACGTCAGGAAGCAACTACCGCATCACATATCGTCCGAATGGCCCTAAAAATCGCTTGCGGATACTTCTCTTATAGCCCCTTGCCCATTACAGAGATGTGAGAAGAGTCACATGAGAGTGTTACGAACTGATGCCCCACACGCTCCGTGAAAAACTTGTTAAACGGCCGGCGCGGCTATGGGCGGAACGATGCTTCTTCGTCGCCAACAACCAACAGTTGCAGCAGGAATAGGTTGTCTCCGCTGAAGGAATTGAGTTGAGTCGGCGCCTAAAGCGCACGCGCCGTTTTTCCATCGAAATGCGCCTCGATCTCTTCCAGCGTCTTGCCCTTGGTCTCCGGCAGAAAGAACGCGGCGGTGGCTAAATAGACCACAGTGAAACTCGCGAACAGGAAAAACATCGACGAGTAGCCGTGCTTGCTCACGAAGGGCAGAAAGATGGCGGCGAGCGTAGTCGAAACCATCTGGTTGAGGACCAGAGCGACGCTCATGCCGTTCGAGCGGATGCGTGTGGGCATGAGCTCGCTCAGCGCCAGCCACACCACCACGCCCGGCCCCATGGCGTAGAACGCAATGAAGAGGTAGAGCCCCAGCGCCACCAGCCACCCGTGTCTCTCTTGCGGCACGCTGCCCACGACGGCCTGCTCGATCCTGAGCGGCGCAGTCTGGGCGGCCTCGAAATCCGCGAAGGGATTCTTAAACATCGCCGCGATTTTGTTTGCCGGCACGCAACTCGAACGCGTGATTTCAATGGGCGCTGCCGCCGCATCGTCGGAGCGCACGAAGTTCGTAGCCGCAGTAAAGTCGCCGTAAGAATAGATAACCGCCAGCGATGCACGGCCCCTGGCAATCCCGCGGCCCCTATCGCCCGCCGCATTGAGCAATTTGCCCGCCTCTGCCGCATCGAAGCGCAAGGTCAGCTTCTGGTTGGGTCCCGCGAGCGCTTGCACTTGCTCCCGGCAATCCACGGCAATCTTTTCCGTAGTCCTGAAGAGCAGTCCAACGCCCGTCATGGCCACGATCACGCCGCTCGCGCCCGTCACCAGCAGGAATTTGCGCCCCTTTCGATCCACCAGCACCATGCCGATGGTGGTGGCAAGAAAATTCACCACCGTAAAGATTACATAGCCCCAGTGCGCCAGGAGATCGCTCAGACCGCCCTGCATCAAGATGCCCGCGTTATACCCAATCACGGAATTCACGCCCGTAGCTGTGTTGCAGGCCAAAATGACGCAGGCCAGAAGAAAGGGAATCACATACTTGCGCCGCAGCAGCGAATCGCGAACCTTCTGACCGGTTGAGGCCGCCGCTGCACGAGCTGTTGCCGCCATCTCTTCGAGTTCCAGCGCAGCCTGCTCGGCATTGCGCGAGCGAAGCAGAGCCGCGTGGGCCGCTTCTTTGCGGTTGCGCCGGAAGAGCCAGCGCGGCGACTCTGTGACGAAGAATGCGCCAATCACAAACAGCAGCCCCGGCGGCAGCGATACCCAGAAGATGCTCCGCCACGCGTCATTCTCGAAATGCGACAGCGCGTTGGCATCGCCCAGCTTCTGCACTGCGGCCACGCGATAACTAAAGTACATGCCGATAAGCGCCGCAGCGACAATACCCAGCGTCAGCAGCCACTGAAAGACCGCCGTCCCCTTGCCGCGATTCGATGCCGAAAGGCACTCGGCAAGATACAACGGCACCACCACGCCGACCAGTCCCGCGCTCATGCCTTGCAGCAGGCGGCCGCAAAATAGTACGGCAAATCCTTGCGAGAGCGCAATTACCGGAATGCTCAACGCAAACGCGCACCCGCTCAGGATCATCAGCGGCTTGCGGCCCATGCAGTCGGCCAGCAATCCGGCAAACAATGTCGACAGCACGCTGCCCAGCAGCACCGCCGCCACTATCACTGAGAGTTGAGAAGCCGTCAGCCCCGACGTCGCCGCTAGATACGGATACGCACCTCCGATAATGCCTACGTCGATGCCGTAGAGCAGGCCGCCCAAGCCCGCCACCAGCAGCAGAAATGTGTTGTAGCGGCGTACGGCTGCAGAATCGGCCGGTGTAAGTTCGTGAGCAGAGCCGGTGGCGCTCATCTTCTCGGTCCATCCCTTTCACCCATCGTTGCGCGGCTGGTGCAGAGCAGCCTGCCGAAGAGCAAAACCTGGCGATTCCTCAGTCTACAATGGTCGCATCGGCTTCGTTGCTCGATCGAAAAGAACGCAGGTAGGTAAACTTTGACGCTTCTCAAACATCGTCTGGTTCTCGCGTGTCTTCTATTGCCTAATGCCTATTCCCTATTGCCTGCTTTCAGCTCCGCGCAAACGCAGATCAAGCTGTTGCCCATGCCGCGCGAAGCGAATTTCGGACCAGCCGCCGGCCTGCCGGCTCGAATCCTGGTCGCCGTTCCCGGTCGCGATGCGGAAGACGAATTCGCCGCGCGCGATCTGGAGGATGCCATCAAGCGCATCGCGCCGCCGGCCGAAGAATTCCACGCCACTGTGCAGCCGCCTTATCGTGTCACGTTCCTGCGCAAAGATTCCGCGGAAGCAAAGACCGAGCTGGCCCGCGCCAAGCTTGCCTTTGATCCCGTGATGGAATCGGAGGGCTACGTTCTCATTGTGGAACCGCGCCAAGCCCTCATCATTGGCGCCACAGGCGCCGGCGTCTTCTACGGCGTGCAGACCTTCAAGCAGTTGCTGCCGTTGCCGGGCACGCCGCGCGTCATCGCAACAGGAACGGTCCGCGATTGGCCGGCGATGAAATACAGGGGCATCGACGACGATCTCTCGCGCGGCCCTTTTCCCACGCTCGACTTCCAAAAACACCAGATCCGCGTCTTCGCCGCATTCAAAATCAACATCTATTCGCCCTATTTCGAGAACACACTGCTCTATCCCGATCGGCCGCTGGCTGCGCCGCCGGGCAGCGCGCTCACGCCGGCCGAGGCTGCAGACCTTGTGGCCTATGCCCGCCAGTACCACGTCACCGTCGTGCCGGAGCAGGAGGCCTTCGGCCATCTGCATCACGTGCTCGAATACGAGCTCTACCAGGATGTCGCGGAGACGCCGCACGGCTTTGTGCTCGCTCCGGGGCAGGACGGCACCCTGCCGCTCATCGAGGATTGGTTTACTCAGGTTGCGCAGGAGTTTCCCTCGCCTTTCATCCATATTGGAGCCGACGAAACCTTCGATCTCGGCCTGGGCCGCACGCGCGAAGCGGTCGAACAAAAGGGCTACGGACCTGTCTATGTCGGCTTCCTCAAGCAGATTCACGACGCGCTCGCGCCCCTCAATCGCCGCCTGCTCTTCTGGGGCGACATCGGCGACGCCAATCCCGGCGCCGTGCCCGGTCTGCCCAAGGACATGATCGCCGTGCCCTGGAATTACTGGAGCACCAGCGGCTTCGACAAGATGATCGAGCCGTTCGCCAGGAACGGCATCGAAACCTGGGTCGCGCCCGGCGACGCAAATTGGAGCGAGGTCTACCCCATCGCCAAAATTGCGCTCTGGAACATTCAGGGATTTATTCGCGACGGGCAGCGGATGGGATCGACCGGCGCCCTCACTACCGTTTGGAACGACGACGGCGAAGGCCTCTTCAACATGGATTGGTACGGCGTGCTTTTCGGCGCAGTGGCCGCATGGCAGCCGGGCGAGAGTTCCATCGCCGACTACCAGGACGCCTACGGCGCGATCTTCCACCTCGATCCTACCGGCAAAATCGGCGAAGCCGAAAAAGAGCTGATGGCCGCCGAGGAAGCTCTGGGCGCCACCGACTCCGGCATGAACAGCGACGAGATCTTCTGGCTCGATCCCTGGAGCGCCAAGGGACAGCAGGTTTCGTTGAAGCTTCTGCCGCAAGCGCACGATCTGCGCCTTCATGCCGAGCGCGCCATGGTGTTGCTCGCGCAGGCGCGCGCCGGCAATCCGCAACTCGCCGAGCCCGATGCGCTCACCGCCATGGACCTGGGCGCGCGCCGCCTCGACCTCATCGGCCTCAAATTCCAACTTGCGCAGGAGATCCCCGCGATCTACGCGCAGGCCGCAGCACAGCAGCACGACAAGACCCAGCGTACCGCAACCAGCCACCTGCTCGAAGAGATCAGCGGCGATAATGGCCGCTGCAAGGACCTGCGCGACGCCTACTCTGCCCTCAAAGCCGAGTACAGCCAGGTCTGGCTCGGCGAAAATCGTCCCTACTGGCTCAACAACGTCACGGTTCGCTACGACCTGGAGATTGAGCAGTGGCAGCGCCGCGCCTACCGGTTTGAAGCTGCGGGCCGCGCTTGGGATGACGGCCAGGACCTGCCGGCCGCGTCGTTGCTCGGCTTGCCCGCCGCAGCGACCTCGCCCGCGCCTGCTGTTGGCACTCACTAAGGCCATTCTCAAAAAGGGAAATCTCGTGAACTCCCGCGCACCTAGACCAACTCGATTACCGCCCCCGAAGATTTTCCACCATACATCCACGCGCCCGGTGCACACTAAATATATGTTCGAGAGCGCCTGCCAGGACGCGCTCCCCCTAGTCCTGCTCATTGACGATGACTTAGTTAGCCGTGAAGTCACGGCCACGCTTCTTACCATGAATGGCTTTACCGTTCACACCGCGGAAGATGGTGCAGCGGCCCTGGCTCTGCTTTCCGCTGCGAAAGGCGGGCCTGAGCGGGTTGAGTCCCGGCCGATCGAGCCCGGCGTGATCCTGGTGGATTTGCAAATGCCCGGCCTGAGCGGAATTCAGTTGATCGGCGAGCTTCGCAGGCGCTGCCAGGCACGCGTCTATGTCGTCAGCGGCAACAACCCGGCGCCCGAAGTGACGGCCGCCGCCGACGGCTTTTTGCTCAAGCCCTTCAATGTCGAAGCCTTCCGCAAACTCCTCGACGGCGGCCAGCGGGAGTCTGTGGCTCTGCCCCTCGAGCCCGGCGAGCCCGTAGTCAGCGCGGAGATTCTCGCTCAGTTCCGCAATCTGATGCCTGAAACCGCGGTGCGGCAGGTCTATGAAGCCGTCGTCAACGATCTCAGCCGGCGCATCGAAGCGATTGCCGCCGCCATGGCTAAGGGAGACGCCGCCGAGGTCCGGCGCATCGGCCACGCCATCAAAGGCGGTTGCGGCATGGTCGGGGCGCGCCAGGCCGCGCGGCTAGGTGCGCTGTTCGAGTCGTCCGGGGATAACCACTTGGATGACAGGGCCGATTTACTACGCGATTTGCGGGCTGCTGTCCGCCGGTTGCAGAATATGCTGGAAACAGAATTGACTGTCTGACCTCAAACGTATCATTATGCGTGGTCGGGCTTTAGCGGAGGCATGTAGGCAAATGGACCGGCCGATTCGAATCGTAGTGGCGGACGATCACCCCGTGGTCCGCATCGGCGTACGCAACATGCTCACGGAATCCGAGGGCTTCGATGTCGTGGGCGACGCTACCGATGGCGATGAAGCCATCACCGAAACCATCGAAAAGCAGCCCGATATCCTGCTGCTCGACGTGTACATGCCGCGGATGCCGGGTCTGGAAGCCATGCGCGCCATCATGAACGGCCCCTCCACAGCCAAAATCCTGCTGCTCACCTCCACCATCACCACGCAGCAGATCATTGAGGCGCTGCACATCGGCGCGCGCGGCATCGTGCTTAAGGACGCGCTCGCCAGCCATTTGCAAACCGCCATCCGCACCGTTCACGCCGGCGACTATTGGATCGGCGGCAAGCGCGTGGTCAATCTGGTTTCCGCTTTGCACGACCTCATGCAACAAGCCGCTGTGCCGCAGCGCAAAACCTTCGGTCTCACTCCTCGCGAGTTGGAGGTCGTCGGTTCCATCGTCGAGGGCTGCTCCAATCGCGACATCGCCAAGCAGTTCGGTCTCAGCGAAGAGACCGTCAAGCGCCATCTCTCGAATATCTTCGACAAGACCGGCGTCTCCACGCGCCTGGAGCTGGCTCTCTTCGCCATCGCCCATCACCTGGTCACGCCGCAATAGCGTTGCGGGCCGCAGTCGTGTGGATTCCCTCCGCCGCGCTATTCTGATCGTCGATGTAGGATGGGGTGTATTCCGGCCATGGCAAGGCGCAAGGTTAACTCCGCCAATACCGCTAGCCGTTTCTTTTCGAGGTGCGCGCATGGGTGAATTAAGCAGAATCGGCATTGCCCTCGACTCCGATCTTCTCAAGCGCTTCGACCGCTCCATCGAGAAGAGCGGCTACACGAACCGATCCGAAGCCTTTCGCGACCTGATCCGCGACCGGCTGGTCCGCGAGCGCACCGCCGCACCCGAGGCCACCGTCGTGGGCACCGTCACGCTCATCTACAACCACCATGCCTCTGGAATCACCGAGAAACTTACCGAAGCGCAGCACGCGCATCATGACCTGGTCGTCTCCACCACGCACGCGCATCTCGATCACGACTCCTGTCTTGAGGTGCTCATCGTCCACGGCCAGGCTGCGCGCGTCGAGCGCTTCGCCGACATTCTCATCGGTCTCAAAGGCGTCGAGCACGGCCGCCTGGTGATGACCGTGCCCTCGCTCGACGCCGCACACGAACACGCACACGAGCCTGCGCACAAGCACAGCTGACAACCCCGTTCGATTTGTGTTACAAGAAGTTGAATCCTCAAAACTTTGGGGATGCAGGTCCGTGAAGACTTGCGCCCTGTTGGAGTGGATATGCATTTCCGTACATCGCTCAAGCTGGTCCTATGCGTCCTTCTGCTGGGCGCTTTGCCGGCGAGCCGGCTCACTGCGCAATACCTGACGCTGGAAGGACAGACCGGCGGATTTCTGACGCCGACCGCCTATGTGGTCTACATGGAAAAGGGTCAAACCTTCTCGCATCCCGCCGCCGGCTTCCATTTCATCGACGCTGCGTCGGTGATCGGCAATATTGAAACCTTCAACATTACCGAAGGCTTTGCCAACCGGGCAGAGGCAGGCTACACGCGAAGCGTTCATCAGTTTGGAGACCAGCCCACAAGCACAGCCACACCGCTCGGTCTCAGCAACCTGTGGAACTACGACGGTATGAACGTCTTCCACGGCAAGGTCGTGGCTTTCAGAGACGGGCAGTTCGGCCCATGGATGCCGGGGATTGCCGTCGGCGGCGTGATCCGCACCAACGACCACTTTGTCTCGGGCGCTGCCAACAAGACGCTGACGGGAACGGACAAATCGTATACCAACGGCGACGTGTACATTGCCGCGACCAAGACCTGGCTGAAACCGCCTGTGCCGTTTCTGGTGAATTTTGGCTGGAAGGCCACCAATGGCACCATCTTCGGTATCGGCGGCCAGAGCACGCGTTTCGGCGGGCGGCTCTTCGGCGGTTTGGGCATTCCGCTGCCTCTCGGCCATGGCGTAGTGGCGGTGCCCTCGGCGGGATTCACCCAACAGCCTAAAACTTCGGTCAATCTGAACACCCTGCTGAACGCGGCGCTCTTTCAATGCGAGGCCGCACTCGTCTGCAATCCAGCGTCGTACCCGCTGATGAGCTCCCATCTGCCCACCACGCTCGACTACGCCGTGCGCGTGACGCAGAAGGACAAACCGCATTTTGCTTTCGATATCGGCGTCGGCCAGGTGGCGGGGAACATCGGATCTATCTATGTCCCGAACCCCTTCTTCAATCCTCTTATTCCTGCGACGGGGCCTCCAGTTGTGACCACGCCGGTGAACCTGCAGGCGCGGAGCGTAGTAGGCCTGGGGTTGAGCTATAGATATTGAGCAAGGAAGCGAGCGAGAAAGCGAGTTCGTGGCCCACTTTGTTGCTGTGTGCATGGCTTGCAGATCCCTCTAAGTCGAATCGATTCAGCATACATTACGGAAAAGGCACCCCATCCGTGCAACTTCTCTTCGCAGGAGGTGTCCAATTCACATAGATTGAATATATTGTCAGCCTTGAGCCTTGGTATCGAAGCGGAGGAGGTTTTTCTCATGCGAATCATTGGAGCGGTGCGTGCAAAATCGATGCGCGTAATGCTATTTGCACTCTTTCTTTGTTCGATCCCTGCATCTTCGTGGGCGGGAGTTTTTATCAGCGTGAATTTTGCACCACCGGTATTGCCGGTGTATGTGCAGCCTCCCTGCCCGGAACCGGGCTGGATGTGGACGCCGGGCTACTGGGCATACGGTCCTGACGGCTACTACTGGGTGCCCGGCACGTGGGTGCCTGCCCCGTATGAGGGCGCCTTGTGGACACCCGGCTACTGGGGCTGGTCAGCGGGCTTGTATGTTTGGCATCCCGGCTACTGGGGACCGCATGTGGGCTATTACGGCGGCGTGAACTACGGGTTCGGCTACATGGGCATCGGCTTTGTGGGCGGAGCGTGGCACGGCCATGACTTTGCGTACAACACCGCAGTGGTGAACGTGAATAAGACGGTCATCCACAACACGTACATCGACAAGACGGTGGTAAACAACACGACGATCGTGAACAACAATCACGTGGCATATAACGGCGGTCCGGGCGGCATCAATCATCAACCGACTCCGCAGGAAAACACCTATTCGCACGAGCAGCACACGGCGGCGACTCAGGCGCAGACGCAGCACGAAAACACGGCGCGGGCCGACAAAAATGCGTACGCGAGCCACAACGGCGGTCATCCCACAAACATGGCGATGACGAAGCCGATGAACACCCAACACCATGCGACGGGAAGCGGTGCAGGATCGGGCAAGGGGAACGTGAGCAACCCGACGCCGCCAAAGCTAAACCAAGCACAGCCGCAAGAGCATGGATCGCACCAGGCAACGCAGCATGAGTCGCACGAGTCGCACCAGCCAAAGAACGATCAGCACGGGCACTCTCGGTAAAGGGCGCAGCGGCGGTTGGCGAGAGACGTCAGCCGTCTCCTCCTAGATAAGCAAGATCATGTATTACGGGCTGGTCCCAGCCAGAAGGGTTGGGGCCAGCCGAATGTGGAATCTTTAGATCTCTAACCATTCCAGAACGATTCCGAATCGTCCTAAAAACCCCAAGGAGTAATTCGATGAGAACACCTTTATCAATAAAGATTTTGGCGGTGCTGCTCGCGCTCGGCTCGGTTCCGGCGGTGGCAATGGCGCAGATCAGCGTCGGCATCGGCATTTCGGTTCACACGGCACCCCCGGCGCTGCCCGTTTACGCGCAGCCGCCATGCCCCGGCGATGGGTACATGTGGACTCCCGGCTACTGGGCCTGGGGCGCGGCGGGCTACTACTGGGTACCGGGCGTGTGGGTGCGGCCGCCGGCGGTGGGCCTGCTTTGGACCCCGGGATACTGGGGCTTTGCGGGCGGCGTGTATGGCTGGCATCCCGGCTACTGGGGCCCTCACATCGGCTTTTACGGCGGCGTGAATTACGGCTTCGGTTACGGTGGCGTGGGTTTTGTGGGCGGCGTGTGGCACGGCGGCGTGTTTCGGTATAACTCGGCGGTGATGAACGTGAACACCACCGTAGTGCATAACACCTACATCGACCGCACGGTCGTCAACAACACCACGGTGATCAACCACAGCAGCTTCAACGGCCCCGGCGGCGTCTCCGCTCGGCCTACGCCGATGGAGCAGCAGGCGATGAACGAGCATCACTTTCAGCCGACATCTGCACAGACGCAGCACTTCAACAAGGCCGCGAACGATCCTTCGCAGCGCTTCTCGGCAAACGGCGGGCACCCGGCAAACGTGGCGATGAACAGGCCGAACGGCCGGTACTACAACCAGCAGGGTCGCATCGCCAACGGAGTCTCGAGCGGGCAGCTCACGGCCGGCGAGACCAAGAACCTGGAGGGTCGCGAGGCAAATATCAATCGCGAGGTGCGCAACGACCGGCAGGCCAACGGAGGAACCCTCACGCAGCAGGAGCGGCAGCAGGTGAACCGGCAGCATAACAACCTGAGCCGGTCAATCTACGACGACAAGCACAATGGGCAAACGGCGCACTACGGCAACAACGAAGTGGGCCAGCGCCGCCAGAACCAGCAGGATCGCGTTGCCAACGGCATCCGCAACGGGACCATGAATGCCAATCAGGCGTCGCACGTGGAGCAGCGCGAGCAGAACATCAACCGCTCCGTTGCCGCCGGCCGCGCGGACAATGGCGGCAAGCTGACGCCGCAGGAGAAGCAGAACATCAACAAGCGCCAGAACTCGACCGGCAATCAGATCCACAACGATAAGCACCCGCACTGAAGGTGAGACACGCAAAAACGGACGCGAAGGGCAGAATATTGCCCGTCGCGCAGCCCAAGGCCCACGCTATGACGTGGGCCTTGCTATTGGGCGAGAGCTCTTTCACGGCGGTATTCGTGCCATCGATTTCATCCCTCCATCCGTGTGTTGTTTCTTTAGAGTAGAAGAGTAGAGGCAACGAGCTGCGCCGGTGGCGGGACGGTCTCCCGGCGGCGCGTACGCGAGGAGGCCGTTTGGCCAGCGGAACAATAGATCCAAAGGAAAACACAGGCATCTCTCACGCGTGGCGCGCCCTGCGGCACCGCAACTTCAGGCTGTTTTTTGCCGGGCAAACGATCTCGCTCGTCGGCACGTGGATGACGCGCATCGCCACCTCGTGGCTGGTGTACCGGATGACGCATTCCGCGCTGCTTCTGGGAACCGTAAGCTTCGCCGGACAGATTCCCACGTTCCTCTTCGCGCCGTTCGCGGGCGTGTGGATCGACCGGCTGGACCGCCGGAAGGTGCTGGTGTGGACGCAGACGCTGGCCATGGTGCAGTCGTTTGCGTTGGCGGGGCTCACGTTTTCCGGGCTCATCACGGTGCGATGGATTCTGCTCTTGAGCGTGATGCAGGGCATCATCAACGCCTTCGACATGCCGGGGCGGCAATCCTTCATGGTGCAGATGGTGGAGGATCGCGCCGACCTGGGCAACGCCATCGCCATCAATTCGTCGATGGTGAACGTGGCCCGGCTCATCGGCCCTTCGCTGGCCGGAATGGTGATCGCCGCAACAAGCGAAGCGTGGTGCTTCCTCATCGACGGCATCAGCTACATTGCGGTCATCGCATCGCTCTTGATGATGCGCGTGCAGGCTCCCGCCGTGACGCGCAAAGCGGCGTCGACTTTCCATGAATTGAAGGAGGGCTGGAGCTACGTATCAGGATTCCTGCCTATCCGGACGATTCTCCTGCTTTTTGCCCTGGTCAGTCTGATGGGCATGCCGTTTGTGGTGCTGATGCCGGTGTTCGCGGCAACGGTGCTCCACGGCGGGCCGCATACGCTCGGGTTCCTGATGGGCGCGATGGGCGTGGGCGCCCTCGTCTCCGCGCTCTCGCTGGCTGCGCGCAAAAACGTCCGTGGGCTGATTCGGATGCTCCCGATTGCCGCGGCGGTCTTCGGGCTGGGACTGATCGGGTTCGGGCTGTCGCACGTGTTCTGGCTTTCGATGGCGATGGTGCTGGTAGCGGGCGCGGGCATGATGCAGGGCATGGCGGCCAGCAACACCGTCATCCAGACGCTCGTGGACGAGGACAAACGCGGACGCGTGATGAGCTACTACACCATGGCGTTCATGGGCATGGCGCCGTTCGGCAGCCTGCTGGCGGGATCGATGGCGCATGCAATTCCGTCGACTCCGGTGTGGATCGTGTCGGGACCGGTCCTGGCTGGCGCGCAGTGGACCGTGATCGTCAATGGGCTGGTCGTAGTGCTGGGCGCGCTATGGTTCTTCTCGCGCCTGCCGGCATTGCGGCGGGTGGTGCGGCCAATTTATCGGGAGATGGGCATCATTCCGGCGGCGCAGGAGATTGCGGCGGGGCAGTGAAAGGCAATTTACAGCGAGCGGCAGACAGCCTTTGTCTCCTGCTGTCCGCTGCTTGCTGTCAGTTTTTGCTGCCTACTGCTTCACCCCGCAAAGATGGACGTGAATGCCAAGTTCCGCGAGCATCGCGGCCTTGGTGGCGAGCGCCTTGTCGGCAACTTCGGCTGACGGTGCGTAGGCCACGTTGATATGGTTGGCGCGGTGACGGGCCATCATCTGATTCTGGCTCACGCCGTGCAAAACAGTATGCACGATGGGCCATTGCGTCGTGACTTCGCGCCAGCGGCGATCGGTTTCGGCTGCAGGCAGAGTGACGACCGTGCCCCGGCCGATGTCGCAGTGCAGCGCCCCGCCCTCGACAAAGAAGCGGCTCCAGACGATTTCGCCGGGCTTGCCGATGCCTTTGAGCGTGCCGCCGCCGAGCGGGAAGTACATGGGAGGCTGGCGCTCGCTCACTGCGCCGGCATAGCCGCCAACAAAGTGGTTCGCAGGTGCGGCCCCGGAGATTTGCAGCAGCCAGACGAAATCGTCGATTTTTCCCGACCCGTTGCCGTCGCCCTTGTAGTGCTCGCCCCAACGCACATCGTGCAGCGTGGTGGAGGGATCGAGGCCGAGCGTCTTCCAGCAGCGGTTCGTGATCAGAATATCGGCGCCGGCGCATTCGTCCACTTCGTTGAAGTGCGGTAGCGGGCCGCCGGCGTACAGCTCGTCTTTCGTCCCTTCGGCGAAGACCGGAGGACGCTCGGCGTTGTTCAACATGCCTTCGGCAAGGTCAGAGGCGGGCGCCATGTCCTTGAGGCCCTGCTGGTACTGGATGCCGACGATATCGCAGCCGAATTCCTTGGCGATGCGGACGGCGGCGATGTACATCTTGCACTGATCGAGTACCTGATTGAGCGTGAGCTCGGTGGCTTCATCTTTGCCGAACGCGAACTTGACGCCCTTGGCGGCCAGCCAGTCGTAGACTGCCTTGGCCTCGGCATCGCTCACGGTGCGCATCTTGGCCACGAGCGCGGACTGGCTCAACCGCTCCTTGAAGATGCCGGCTGGGTTGAGCAGCTCGTCGTCGATGATGGCGTTGTACATGCCCATGCAGCCTTCATCGAAAATGCCCATGATGGCCTTGCGATGTTTGAACCCGGCGGCAAGCTCGGCGCCGAGCTTGCCGCTTTCGGCGGGCAGCTTGCTCGGGTCGAGCGCGTGCACGTGCGAGAGATCGTGAGTGATCTTGCCGGTTTTGAGCCACTCGTCGAGGGCCTTCTGAAAATAGGCGTCGGTGAAGTCCTTGCTCCAGATCGACGAGAAGTGCCTGCCGGCCTTGATGAGCGAGCCATTGAGATTGAGCAGGCCCACAAGCCCCGGCCATTGGCCCGACCAGTTGGCCGCGGTGAGGATGGGGCCGCGATGGCTGCGCAGGCCGGGCAGCACGTGATGGCTGTATTGCCAGGCCGCGGTGGCAAACACCAGCTTCGCCTCGGGATGAATCTTCATGAATACATCCATGCCCTGGCGCTGCGAGGAGATGAAGCCGTGCTTCACCTTGTCGTCGTAGGGGTGGGCGCGGACGAGCTTGAAGCCCTTTTGCGCGAAGGCCGCGGTGAGTTTCTCTTCCATGTCGCGCTGCGCGGGCCAGCACACCTGATTGGCCGATTGGCGCAGATCGCCGCTGGTGATGAGCAGCACCTCATTGGCGGCGGGTTTCGGTACTTCCTGGCTTGTTTGCCCCATTTTTGCCCCTTTTCGTAAACGATTTCAGAAACCAAGAAAAACTATACACCCAGAGCCCGAGAATGGGCTTGCGATGCAATCCATTAGCATGAAAGTAACTTGGGGCTTCGGGCGCCCGGCGGCCCGCCGCAATCAGCAAGTTGGGGGTGCGCCGGCGCGCGGCTGGATGAGCCGCCGCGATGAGAAATATGCCGGCCTGGAGGTCTGCACGACAACCCGTCTACCCCCGGTCTGGAAACCGGCGCCGCAGTTTTGTCAGCGCACGATGTCGCGGTGCAAGGCCTTGACTTGATAGCCGGCCTTATCGAGGCGCTTACCGATCTCTTCGGCCAGCATGACGCTGCGATGCTGGCCGCCGGTGCAGCCGAAGGCCACGGTGAGATAGCTCTTGCCCTCGTCCACATAGAGCGGCAGCAAGTACAGCATCAATTTGGTCACATGATCTAGGAACTCTTTGGATTGCGGAAAGCCGCGTACATAGGCAGCAACCTTGGGATCGAGGCCGGTCTTCTTGCGGAACTCCGGTACGAAGTGCGGATTGGGCAGGAAGCGCACGTCGAAGACCATGTCCGCGTCGAGCGGGACGCCGTTCTTGAATCCGAAACTGAGGCAGGAGACCAGAAGGCGCTTGCTTTCGTCCTCTTGACCGAAACGCGCGAGGATGTCGCCACGCAGCTCGTGCACGTTGAAGTTGGAGGTGTCGATGAGCGTGTCGGCCACGTTGCGGATGGGATCGAGCAATTGGCGCTCTTCGACGATGGAGCGCCACACGGTTTCCGACCGGCCCAGCGGGTGCGGGCGGCGCGTTTCCGAGAAGCGGCGGACGAGCACCGCGTCCTGAGCGTCGAGAAACACCACACGTGTTTCGAGCAGCTTCTTGATGCCTTTCAGAATTTCCGGCAGGCGGTCGAGGGTTGCGCCTTCGCGCACGTCCACCACGAGGGCCGCGCGCTCCACCTCGACCGATTTGCTCACGAGGGCGGCGAAATCAGGCAGGAGCTCAAGGGGAAGATTGTCGACGCAGTGGAATCCCAGGTCCTCAAAGGCCTTGAGCGCGGAAGCCTTTCCCGCGCCCGAGATTCCGGTGACGATCACCAGTTGCTTCCGGCCCCGCGAATGAAAACCTGTCCGCCGGGACCCCGGTTGAGCTGGCTTGGCAGCTTTCTTTTGCGGGCGGGCAGCGCGTTGCGAACTGGCCGCTTTGCGCGCAGGTCTTCGGGGAGTCATGGGTTCATGCTACACCGCGAGAACGGCTGCCGAAATGTCGCGCCCCGAATTCAGGCCCAAGCCGGCGCAGCCTGTCCGCGAGTTTCGTTTTCCTGCGTAACGGCCTGCTTGCGGATTCTACGAAATCTCGATCAGTTCCATTTGACCGTCTCGGCGGCGGTGGAGCACAAACATCTCTCCCGTCACGGTGCGGAAGACAAGTAGGTCTCGGTCGCGAAACTCGGCGTCCTTGACGGCCTCTTCAATGGTCATCGGCTTGAGGGCGATGGCCTCGCCGCTCTTGACGATGTGCGGCTCGACCACTGCAGTCCGCGCCGGAAACGAGTGCACCGCGATGGCTGCTCGCGCTTTGCCGCGAACGGAGCGGGCCTCTTCCGCTTCGTCTTGGGGCTCCACGCGCGCCTTGGGCCGCGCCACGGGAAGAGCCGTAAGCACCTTCTCCCCCTTGGGCAAGCGCTTGCTGACTATGCGGCGGTCGCGATGCCGATGCGCCTGATGTTCGGCATGTGCGATGGCCTCACGCAGCGCCGCATCGGGCGAGTCGCCCTTGCCCGTTGCCGCGAACTTCTGCGAGCGGGACAGAATGGTCAATTCGACGATGTGGACATGCCTTTGCGCGCTGAAGGTGATGCTGGCGCGCGCGGTCCGGCCCAGAACGCGCCCGATGCGTTCCATTGCATCCTCGGCCTGCGTGCGCAAAGTCCGGGAAATCTTGCCGCTTCTTGCCGTCAATGCCACATGCATGGTCGCCTCCGTTGGGCCATCGTCAAGTTCGCGCCAAAAGTCGGCGCTGGTGGAGCACAGTATATGATGATTGAGCTTCTAGCTGCCAGCCGCTAGTAGCCGCGCTTCGACTGAGGCTCACTCGTCCGGTAATTGCGGGGCGCAGGACGTGCGCGCAGGACCGTAAAACGCCAGCGCAGCGGTTTGCGGGTTCCTTCCCGCCGGATCCGGAAACCGAAAGCTGCGAGCCAATAGGCTGGAAGCTGCTTTCAAACCTTCTGCGTCCTTTGCACCTCGCGCACGCCGCTCACGCGTTTCAGGCCCAGCACCATGCGGTTCAGGTGGCGCACATCCTCAGCTTCGACCACAAATTCGACGATCGCCTCGCCCTCTTCGTTGCGTCTGAGCTCTACGCCGCGAATATCGGCGTTCTCGTCGGAGATGGCCGCGGTCAGCTCCTTCAACATGCCGGTGCGGTCCTCGCAGACGACCGTAATCTTCACCGGGTAGCGCTGTGATTGGCCCGCGGCATCGGCCGCGCGCGACCACTCCACGTTGATGCGCCGGTCGCTCTCGTAGAGCAGGTTCTGCACGTTCGGGCAGCTGCGCGCATGGACGGCTACGCCCTTGCCGCGCGTCACGTAGCCTACAATCTCCTCGCCGCGAATAGGGTTGCAACATCGTGCGCGATAGACGAGGAGATCGTTCTGCCCCTCCACCTGCAGCGAATCGGAACTGGCTTGTTGCAGCCGGCGCACTGCATCGGACATACCCGCAGTGCCCGGGACGGCTTCGCCCGGCTTGCCCGCCGCGGCTGTCCCCGGTTCTTCGGCAAGCTGATTGGCAAATCCCGGCGCCACTTTGTTCAGCACCTGGTATGCGGTGTTCTTGCCCTGGCCCAGCGTGGCCAGCAGATCCGAAGCCGTGGCCACGCCGAACTCTTGGGCCACGCGGCCCAGGTCCCGGTCGTCGATCTCGGTCATCGGCACCTTGAACTTGCGCGCCTCGCGGTCCAGCAGCTTTCTGCCGATTTCTACTGCGCGCCGCCGCTGATCCTCATTGAGCCAGTGCTTGATCTTGTTGCGCGCCCGCGGGCTCTTCGCAAATGTGAGCCAATCGCGGCTCGGCTTGTGATCCTTCTGCGTTACGATCTCGACAATGTCGCCGGTGCGCAGCTTAGTCCGCAGCGGCGCCATGCGCCCGTTGATTTTGGCGCCCACGCAGGTGTGGCCCACATCGGTGTGAATGGTGTAGGCGAAATCCACCGGCGTGGCGCCCGCCGGAACCACCACCACCTTGCCCTTCGGTGTAAAGGTATACACTTCGTCGGGATAAAGATCCATCTTTAGACTGGAGAGGAATTCGTTGGGATCCGTCATCTCCTTCTGCCACTCGACCAGCTGACGGATCCAGTTCAACCGCTCTTCGTCCCGGGCCGTTACGGCGCCGCCGCCCGCTTTGTACTTCCAGTGCGCGGCAATGCCTTCTTCGGCGACGCGATGCATCTCTTCGGTGCGGATCTGGACTTCGAACTGATGCCCGGCGGCACCCATTACTGTGGTGTGCAGCGATTGATAGCGATTGGCGCGCGGCATGGCAATGAAATCCTTGATGCGTCCCGGCACCGGCCGCCAAAGCGTGTGAATCAATCCGAACACCGCGTAACACGAGGCCACGTCCTGCGTGATCACGCGAATGGCCAGCAGGTCGTAGACCTGGTCGAATGAAACCTTGGTGCGCTCGATCTTCTGGTGGATGGAGTAGAGGCGCTTGATGCGCCACTCTACCCGCGCTGGGATGCCGTTTTCCCGCAGTTGCTCCACCAGCGTGTCTTCCACGCCGTGCAAAAACTGTTCGCCCTCCACGCGCCGCGCCTCTACAGCCGCCGCTACGCGTTCGTAGCCCACAGGGTCGGTGTAGAGGAACGCCAGATCTTCAAGCTCGCCGCGCACCTTGCCCATACCCAGCCGGTGCGCCAACGGCGCGTAGATATCCAGAGTCTCGCGCGCTATCGCTTCCTGCCGGTTCGGCTTCAGGTGCTCCAGAGTACGCATGTTGTGCAGCCGGTCGGCCAGCTTGATCAGCACCACGCGCACGTCGCTCACCATAGCCAGCAGCATCTTGCGCACGTTCTCGGCCTGCCGGTCCTCACGGTTGGCGAATTGGATCTTCTCGATCTTGGTCACGCCCTCGACGATATGCGCCACCTGGTCGCCGAATCGCGCGCTGATCTCCTCGCTGGTCGCCGGAGTGTCCTCCACGGCATCGTGCAGCAGAGCCGCGGCAATGGCGGTCGCGTCCAGCTTCATCTCCGCCAGCACCTCGGCCACCTCAAGCGGGTGCACAACATAGGGGTCGCCGCTCAGGCGCGTTTGCCCTTCGTGGTGCGAGACGCAAAACTCCCACGCCTTTTGAATCAATGAGATATCTTCATGGGGCCGGTTGGCCCGCACATGGCGCAGAAGGGCCTCAAAACGCTCGCCAATGGGCCGCGGATCGACAGGCAGTGTCGCAGGCCGCACCGGCGCATTCAGGCTCGCAGTCTGCGCTGCTTCCGTCCCTTGACCAGTTGCGTTTTCAGCTTCGATGGACGCGGTGTGGCGGGTACTCGCCATGCTTTATTATAGGCCGCTGGCGTTCTTCCGGCATGAACTCACCGCTTATCTCGTGCCCGCTTGGTTCCCGTCCACGGAATCTGCCTACAATTGAGACGCCCCAATAGTGTTGCCAGACCCTCCCGTAATACCTTGAGAAGGAAGCCCATGGAAAAGCAACGCAAGCCGGAGACAACCGCGCCACTGCACAAGCGCCGCACGCAACCATCGGCATCGGGCGCCGCGCAGCAGAAAGCCGCATCGTTCGGCGCCATCGTCAGCCGCCGCGCCGCCGACCGTTTGCGCGGTGGGCATCTCTGGGTCTACGCATCCGATCTAATCTCCATCGTTGTTCCCAAACCGCAAGAAACGCTGATCCCCGTTGCCGACCAGCGCGGCATGCTTCTTGGCACTGCGCTCTACAGTCCCGAATCGCAAATCGCATTGCGCCTGGTCGCGCGCGAGGCGGTTGACTGCGCCGCGTGGCTCGATCTGCTCGCAGCGCGCCTGCGCGCATCCATTGCGCGGCGCATGCCCATGCTCGACGCGAACAACGACGCCTGCCGCCTTTCGTTCAGCGAGGCCGACGAACTGCCCGGCCTCGTCATCGACAAGTATGGCGAGATCGTCGTGGTACAACGCTTGACCAAGGGCCTGCTTGCCGAAGGCGTCAGCGAAACCTGCGTGCGCGTCCTGCGCGAAAACCTCGCACCCGCCGTAGTCTTCGAGCGTCCCGATCCGCGCATCCGCGAGCTCGAGGGCCTGCCTGCGCCCAGTCCGGATCCCTTGTGGCTCGCCGATCCCGCGCGTCCCTGTTCGGCCACAGTATTCCATCTCAACGGCCTCGCTTTTCACTACGATGCCAACGCCGGCCAGAAGACCGGCGCATTCCTCGATCAGCGCGCCAATTACCTGGCTGCGCCGGACTGGGCTCGCCGCCTCGGTGCAACAGGCCGCGCTCTCGATGTCTGCTGTTACCAGGGCGGTTTTGCCCTGCACCTCGCTCGGGTTTGCCGCCAGGTCACGGGCATCGACACCTCGCGCGCCTCGCTCGAAGTAGCGGAGCGGAATCTCGAGGCCAATCGCGCCCTCGTCTCTGCAGAAGTCGACTGGATCGAGGCCGATGCCTTCGAAATCCTCCGCGACTGGTCGCAAACAGGCGAAACCTTCGACGCCATCGTCCTCGATCCGCCGGCCTTCGCCAAAAGCAAACGCGCCGTCGAGGGCGCGCTGCGCGGTTATAAGGAATTGAACCTGCGCGCGCTTAAGATGCTGCGTCCCGGCGGTCTGCTCGTCACCTGCTCCTGCTCACACCATGTGGGCTGGACCGATCTCGAAGCCGCCGTGGCCGCGGCCGTCGCCGATGCCCCGCGCCGCGTCCGCCTAATCGAGCGCCGCGGCGCCGCTCCCGACCATCCGGTCGTCCTCAACCTGCCCGAGACGGAATACCTCAAGTGCCTGGTGCTCGAAGTGGAGTGAAGTAGGAGCAAGGCAGCAGGGACGTAATGGAAAGCTGCATCCCTCTGTAGTGCCGGTCGTCAGACCGGCTGTAACGTGGATTTCCAAACCCGCGTATCGTCGTCCTGCGAGGCCTGGAATTGGTACCGGCGATCGCGCGAACACGGGCCCGCAAAAGCTTATTCAAGCTCTGCAGGTCGGCGAGCGTTGAGCAATAGCGCTCCGCGCGCAGCGATCATTGTCTGCGTTTTAAGAGCCGCTGAATCCAGCCAAAGAGCTGTCGCCATCCCGCGTTCTTTGGCTCCCTCGCTCCCCGGCTTCCCGGCTCCTCTGCTGTTTTGCTGCCTGCCTTTAGTTCCGCAAGCGCCTGTTTTACCTGCGCGCGCAGTACTTCGGCCTCGAGTGCGCAGGAGCGCAAATACGCCGACACCGTCATTCCCGCTTCCGCGGCGCGTTGACGCAACTGCGCGCACTCGGCCTTGCTCAAGCGAATCGTCACGCTGGCCGAGCGCAGGTCGCGGTCGGGAACAATCTCCCGTGACGCCAACGGTGCGGCATCCGCTTCGGCCCCTTTGATCGCCGCCTCTATGCCAGAGGCCGCTCTTGCGTTGCGCAGCGGCAGCGGCCATTCAACTTGATCGTTGGCGCCGTTATCGACACCGCGATCCAGCGGCCGGTAGCGCGCATGAGCGCTTAAGGCGTTTTCGTAGCTGAGTGTTGCCACATCCTCGCCCAGATCGCTCGTGTTCCACAGCGGCGCATCCTCTGCAGCTTCAGGCGGAGGCGAGGCAAGCGTGGCCAGCAGTCCCGCGAAATCGGAAAGGGAGGGGGAGGGCTGCGTTGGAGAGGATTGCTGCATGGGTTGGAGCATAGCGCGGCTCCTCCCTGCATTCGTAAGAACTCTCCAATTAAGAACCTTGTGTCATCCCACTTTGGACCCCAGCCGGCTTACTTCCCAAAGCGGGCACACACCGCCGGCGCCGTAACTCCGCCGCCGTTCACGAGCACTTCTTTTGAGTAGTTCCGGGATCCGATAGGATCCGTCCTGGCATTCGCAGCATTGCGCTCACTGTCGTTGCAGGCACCGGCGGCGAGAACAGGTATCCCTGCCCGAAGCGGCAGCCCAGTTGCCGCAGCAGCTTGTACTGCTCGCAGGTCTCGATTCCTTCCGCCACCACGTCCATGCCCATCACGCGCGCCAATTCGACAATGGTGCGCACGATCTGCAGCGGCTGTTCGCCCTCGACCATGCGCGTCACAAACGAGCGGTCGATCTTGAGCACATCGAAGGGCAGCGAGTGCAAATGATTCAGCGAGCTGTATCCCGTGCCGAAGTCGTCCATCAGCAGCGAAACTCCCAGCCGGCGCAGGCTGCCCAACACCTCCATCGCCGTACCGGGATCGGGAATCAAGCTCGACTCCGTCATCTCCAGGCCAAGGTGCTGGCTTGAGACGCCCGAGCGCCTCAACAAAGCTTCCACATGATCGGCAAGCCCCT